>Ga0079223_10001808_pt1 | contig 12973 bp, 14 predicted proteins | sample Stecom2011_FD_75072 | JGI IMG/M metagenome (GOLD analysis project Ga0079223, IMG submission 75072) | Agricultural soil microbial communities from Utah to study Nitrogen management - Steer compost 2011 | ecosystem: Environmental > Terrestrial > Soil > Agricultural land | place: USA: Utah... | reverse complement strand
ATCCGATCCATACATAAAAGAAGCAGGACCACGAGAAATTTCTACAGTTTCTGCATTAAATTGGTCGATTTCCAATCCGTGATCGACGCCCCATTGTTGACCTTCATGTTTAATTCCGTCTTCAATTACAGCAACTTCATTAAATCCGAGGCCGCGAATTAAAGGTTTGGACGAAGATGACCCAATGCTCATACTTTTGATTCCGGGTAATTTTTCCAACGTCTGAATCAAACTTCCGCTTAAGTTTTGTCGGATATAATCATTGTGAATGATTTCTGAGGAAATCGTTTCAATTTTTTCAATCCGATGGGGTTCATAAGTTCCGGTAATTTGGACACCTTCAAGTTCAAAACCGGGAAGTTCCATAATCCAGGGTTCGGATAAAACGGTGTCTTCTGTGAGGGTATAACTAATGATCTTGTTGTCGTAACCCAAAGCTACGGCAATAAAAATATAATCTCCTTCCGGAAGTTTCTCAAACCTGAATTTTCCTTGACTGTCGGTGGTGGCAGTTTGTCCAAGATCCTGAACAAAAATTTTAACATCGGGTAACGGCATTTCCGATTCGTTGATTACCGTACCTTCCAAAAAATACGATTGCGCTTTTGCAAAAACGCCAAGGAAAACAAAGCACAGAAAAATTAAATATTTTTTAATTTTCATTTTATTCAATAATGTCAATGCTTAATCCTCTGATTGCCTGCCAACCTTCTTTATCGGTAACTTTAATCAGAAAATGATAATCTCCGGTGTCCACATCTTCCGGCACATAGATATCAACTTCGGCCACATACCTTTTCAATCCCTCGGGAATTGGATAATTTTCAACAACCACAAACGGATTGACAGGTGCTTTTACATCATTCTCAGAACATGTTTCTGTTTCCGTACTGTGTGAATGATGATTAAAATTTTGGTGAATGTCAATTCCGAACGAGCCCAATTCTTCATTGTCCGTAAATTCTGCCCGGAAGGTAAAGCTTTCGCCTCTTTTTATTTCACTACACTGAACGGGAAAAGCTCCCGGAATGGAAATGTTGATTTCAGGTTTTTCTGTGTCGATTGAATCTTCCTTATCACAAGCTGCAAAAAATAGAACTGATAAAGAAAGAAATATGATTTTTTTCATTTTATATTTTTTGTTTGAATCAAAACTGTACTGATTCGTTATTCAATGTTTTAATTGATTTTTAAATATTACGGCGTTTCCCTTATTATGAAATCTGCATTTATCATGTATTCATATCCTCTTAGGTCTGTAACTTTAAAATTAAAATCATATTTTCCTAATAATGCACTTGAGGGAATATATAAATGTTCATGAAACTCCGTATTTTTTAGATTTTCAAATTCGGTATAAACTTTGTTAACATTCCAACCGTTTGGATTGTTTTTATGACTGATGGATATTTCGACGGTTTTTATTTTATTAGGAGCAAAAATTTCAGCTTCAATATGTAGGTCTTCATCGACATAACCGATTCTGTTATTGTCATGTCCAATTTCTAAATCAGAAATAACAGGAAGGTGCGCTTGATCATCGTTGTCTTTATCACAGGATACCAAAAATATTGTTGCCCATAAAAGAAAGGGCAGTTTATATATAGCTTTCATAATCTTAAATTTTATACGTTATAATTAATTTTAATGCAAAACTTATTGAATTTAAAAGGGTGTAAATTCACAGGTTTGTTGCATTTGTTTTTATTCTATTAGACAGAATAAAAACTTTTAAAGCGATAAAAATTTAAGCAATGGGCGGTCCGCGGTTAAAAAAATGATGGGGAATGACTGAACATAAATTCTCGAAATAATAATCAGGATTACGAGAATCGTTCGGGAGGTTTAAAAATTCAAAAGTAAAATCAAGAAGAAGTTGCGATTTTACAATATGTAAGTCACAAATCAAACATGTTTCCGGCGTTGCAGAAACGTGTTCCTCGTGATGTAAATCTTTTTCGGTTTCACCATAATAAACAGCTTTTTCACAATTCGAAGCCAATTCGTAGGGAATAATGCTTTCTTGGTGATTGTGCACCACGACAGACGGACTAATACCGATAAAATACAGTATCAGCAGAAAATATATGATGCCGTGTATGCTAAAGTCTTTATTCAATGTGTGCTACTGTAAAAACCATCAACTTGCAAAAATAAGATATTTTTCCGGATTACATTTCCTTTATGCTTTTTTTAGATATTGACTTGTTTCGTTTAAATATATGGTTTAAGGTATTTTACTTGTCATTAAGATTAATTTTTGAATCGAAATAAAGAATTTCCCCCATTTTTTTGATGGTATTCTTTAGTAGAATAATTTTAAGAACACTGGCAGATAAAGTAACTTTGTCAATCATAAATAAATAAAAATATCAGTGAATGAATAAAGAAATACGAAACCTGGAACCAAAAGCATTATGGAATCATTTTTCCGATTTAAATGCCGTACCGCGCGCATCCAAAAAAGAAGAACGCGTGATTGCTTTTATGAAGAATTTCGGGGAAAAACTTGGATTGGAAACTTTGGTTGACGATGTAGGAAATGTCATAATCAGAAAACCTGCTACTCCAACTATGGAAAACCGAAAGATGGTTGTGATGCAAAGCCATCTTGATATGGTTCATCAAAAGAATACCGACACCGATTTTGATTTTGATACACAGGGAATTGAAATGTATATTGACGGCGATTGGGTTCGTGCCCGAGGAACCACATTGGGTGCCGACAACGGAATCGGAGTAGCCACCATTATGGCAGTTTTGGAAAGCAAAGATATTGAACATCCTGCGATTGAAGCATTGTTTACAATTGACGAAGAAACCGGAATGACCGGTGCAAAAGGACTAAAAGGAGGATTGCTGAAAGGAGAAATTTTATTGAATCTCGATACAGAAGAAGATGATGAAATAGGAGTGGGATGTGCCGGAGGAATTGATGTCAGCGCACGAGGAAGTTATACGGAAAGCACTGTTGACAAAGGCGTTTTATATACTGTTCACGTAAAAGGATTGCAAGGCGGACACAGCGGAATGGATATTATAAAAGGCTTGGGGAACGCCAATAAATTAATGAATCGCGTACTTGTTGCCGCAAAAGAATATTTACAAATTGTGAAGGTCAATGGAGGCGGTTTAAGAAATGCAATTCCGCGTGAAAGTCATGCACAGGTATGGGTTACTTCTGAAAACCAATTTTTAGAGATTTTTGAAGCTATAAAAAAAGCCATTTTTCAGGAATACAAATCCTTGGAACCTCAGTTGACTATTGAAATTGAAAAAGATTCTTCAGAAGTTTCCAAAGTCATGGATGCTGAGAATCAAAACCTGTTTTTAAATGCGATGACCGCCTTACACAATGGCGTTTACAGAATGAGTCCGGATATTGAAAATTTGGTCGAGACATCCAATAATATTTCAAAAGTTCAAGTGGAAAACGGGGAGTTAAAAATTGAGTGTTTAACTCGAAGTTCCGTGGAATCTTCAAAACAAGATTTGGTCAATACGCTTTCGGCAGTATTTGATTTAGCAGGGTATGAAGTTACGCTTTCCGGCGATTATCCCGGGTGGACGCCCAATATGGACAGCCCCATATTAAAAGTTTTAGATTCAATTTATGAAAAAATGAATGGCGAACGAGCAAATGTTGCTGCTTGTCATGCGGGATTGGAATGTGGAATTTTAGGTCAGAATTACCCGGAAATGGATATGATTTCTTTTGGTCCGACCATAAAAGGGGCGCATTCTCCTGATGAGCGCGTCAGCATTTCCTCCGTTCAAAAATATTGGGATTTTGTGCTTGAAATTCTCAAGAATATTCCTTTAAAAGATACTAAGTAAGCGCATTTTTAAGACAAAATAAATAAACCCGAAATTTTCATTTCGGGTTTGGTGTTTTTTATAAATAATTTGAACGATTTTGCTGAAGAAATGAAACTGTGGTTATTTTACAAGTTCCAATTCAAATACCAACGGAGCATCCGGAGGAATCACACCAGGAACACCGCGTTGTCCATAAGCCAAATGTGAAGGAATAAAAATAGTGGCTTTATCGCCTTTATTCATTTGAAGCATTCCTTCTTTAAATCCTGGAATTAACGGAGCGTTCATGCTGTATTCAACGGGCATTGGAGCATAACCTCCGGAAGCTTTGCGCATATCGTCCACATTAAAATACATTTCTGCTACATCCAATCTGTTGGTATCAAACAGACGTCCGTTTGTTAAATATCCTGCGTAGTTTACCAGCACTTGTTCACTTGCAGCAGGAGCTTCTTGGGCATCGTCACGGATTATGTGAATTTTCACTCCGGAATCTAAAGAGTCTGCCTCTGCTTCTAATTTTTTTAACTCCGCTGCTTTGGTAGCTGCAATTTGAGATATTTTTTCCTCACGCTCTTTTTTTTCATTTTCAAGGCGTTGCATTTCGTCTGTGAAATAAGGAACTTTTACATTGCCTTTTTTGATGATGTTCACCTTTTCAATAATTACAGCGTCTATCGGTTTGTCACTGCCGTCAGTTTCTGTAACTCCAATTGAATCTACGACTTCCTGACCTTTTACGATTTCTCCAAAAATAGTGTGTCTGTTATTTAAGTGAGGCGTTTCTCTCAGGGTAATAAAAAATTGACTTCCATTGGTTCCCGGTCCCGCATTCGCCATGGCCAATTGTCCTTTTCCGGTAAATTGTAGCGTATCGACAAACTCGTCGGGAAAAGTATATCCGGGACCACCGGTTCCGTTTCCGGAAGGATCGCCTCCTTGAATCATAAAATCTTTGATCACGCGGTGAAAAGTCAATCCGTCGTAATACCGTTTTCCGGTGTACGTGCTTTCTACGGAGCCGTTGGTGCCTTCTGCCAATGAAACAAAGTTTGCCACTGTCAGCGGGGTCGCTTCGTGATACAATTTGGCGACGAAGGTTCCTCTGTTGGTTTCAAATTCGGCATAAACGCCATCTTCTAAATCTCCATATTTTTGTTGACAAGAAGCTATGAAAAAGGGCAGTGTAATGAATAAAAGTAAGATGTTTCGTTTTTTCATTTGGATGTTTGATTTATTAATTATCGAATTGTAAAAATAAAAAAGTTATCTTGATGGGAAGCTGTTATTCCGGATTGTTTTCATGAATTGATATTAAGGTAACCGTGCTTTTTATAGGAATGTTTGAACCGATTTTATTTGCCAATCCATAATAGCCATAAGCTTTGTAGGAAGGAAAGAGAAAGGTGACTTTTTCTCCTTCTTTCATGAGTTTTAGTCCTTCGCGAATACCCGAGAACAATTCCTGATTGCTTTGATCGATTCTATAATCTTGAATCCCGTTTTCTTCCTCAGATATGATGGTTTCATCGCGAATGTTGCGAATGTCATAAGTAAACCGAACGCGATCTCCGAATTCGGGATGTATCGTATTGGCAGTATCTTTTTTATGGTAGAAATACCAAAATCCATGATCGGAAACGATGTAATTATTGGAAGAATCTTGTGCTATCAGATTTTCTAAAAACTGCCGTTCTTTCTCATAAATTTCTTTATTCTTAACGGCAGATTCTTTAATAAAACTACCGGAATGTTTTTTAATGGGATGGCGCGCTTCTTGTCCTTCGCAAGAAACGATGACAACTACAAGTAATGGAAAAATAAGACGTTTAAGATTCATTTAATGCTGTTTTATAACGTGATAATAATTGGAGAAAATGCGTTACGGTTTCATCCAGCGAGTCATAACTTCTTCCTCCCGCAGCGTTTATGTGACCGCCACCGTGAAAATGATTTTGGGAAAATTCGTTTACAAAGAAATTTCCTTTACTTCTGAACGAAATTTTAATTATTTTTTCCTGTTTGTCTTCAATAAACATGGCTGCAAAAACGATGTCTTTTACCGTAAGCGCATAATTTACAAATCCTTCCGTATCACCTTTTTTGAAATTGTGTGCGTCCAATTCTTCTTGAGATAACGTTATGTATGCCGTTTTATAGTGTGGTAAAATTCTTAAATTATTTAAGGCAACGCCGAGCAGTTTCATCCGTTCCAGGGTGTTGATGTCAAAAACTTTTTCGTGAATGTATGAATTCGGTGCTCCCGAATCGATTAAATCAGCCAAAACACGATGTGTGACAGCAGTTGTTGACGGATATCGAAAAGAACCGGTGTCGGTCATAATTCCGGTGTATAAATTGGTCGCAATTTCTTTAGTGATTTTAAAGTTTTCATCCACCGCACAAATAAAATGATACACCATCTCGGAAGTGGAACTCATTTGGGTGTCACTAAAGGCAATTAAAGCGTAATCATCGGGAGATTGATGATGATCAATCATTATAAAATCTGCACGAGCCGTTTCCAATATATTTTGCATCTCTTTTGTGCGACTAAATGAATTAAAATCCAGTGTAAATATGAGCGTAGCCTCATGGATTAACTCCGAAGCTTCCGATTTATTTTTCTCGAAAATTAAGATATTTTCCACGGCAGGCATCCATTTGAGAAAATCGGGAAAATCATTGGGCATGATTATGGAAACTTTATGCGTCGGATTGCTTTTTAAAAACAGATATAATCCCAGTGAAGATCCAATGGCATCACCATCGGGATTCTGATGGGCAACAATGACAATTTTTTGCGGCTTCTTTAAAAGTGCAGTTGTTTTTTCAATAAGTAGTTTCTCCATAAGAAAGCGAAGATACGAGAAATTGAATTCATTATTTGAATAAAATATTCAAGTTCAGAAAAGCTTCAGCCTAAAATCCATTTTTAAAATATAAATATATTCTCCATATCTTATTTGAAATACTATTTTTGCATAAAAATTAAAAAATGAGAACAAACAGAACATTTACAATGTTAAAACCTGATGCCGTTGAGAAAGGGCATATTGGAGCAATTTTAGAAAAAATCACCGAAGCCGGATTTAGAATCGTTGCTATGAAATTAACGCAACTGACCGTTGATGATGCCAAAGAATTTTATGCGGTTCATAAAGAACGTCCTTTTTACGGTGAATTGGTTGAATATATGACGCGTGGTCCTATTGTTGCAGCTATTCTTGAAAAAGACAATGCCGTGGAAGACTTTCGTAAATTAATTGGAGCAACCAACCCTGAGGAAGCTGCCGAAGGAACTATTCGGAAAATGTATGCTGCTTCAATCAGTGAAAATGCAATTCACGGAAGTGACAGTGATGAAAATGCAGCTATTGAAGGAGCATTTCATTTTGCAGGAAGAGAAATGTTCTGATTATAAGCGATTTGATTGGAATTGAAAACTTTAGCGATTTTTTTAAGTTTGCTAAAGTTTTTTTTATTCTGAAACAATTGCAATTCGCTTGCCGGAGGGACTCACTGCCATTCGGGTGATTTCTTTTAAATTAAAATGCTTTAACGACGCAATCGGAATCCACTTATCTTCTCCATAGATATCATACAAAAACAATTGATTGCCTTTTCCCACAAGAATCTGATTTTTTGTAAGCCACACATAATCCTGAACACCGACAGGCAATTTTGTAATGAAGTATGTGTTATCCAAATCGGTTGTCGGCACAACATATACATCAAAAATGTTTTCATTGTTTACAAGTGTGTAACTTACGGAATTGCTGTTTGGAATTTTCTGTATTCCCCGTCCAACGTTTGTTATGATGAGCTCGCTATTTTGTGAATTTGAATCGACTTTTACTAAATCCATATACTTGTTTTGAAGAATGGTTCCAATAATATTTTCGGAATCTATCGGTACAAAATAGGCAAAAGACAAGCTGTCGATCAGTTTGGTGGCAAGTCCATCCGGAGTGTATTTATAAAGTCTTTGGTTTCCGTTTTTAGCTAATTGCACAGCAGCAACGGCATCGGTTCCGGGAAGTTTTTGCGGAGAATATTCGCTGCTTTCCGTGTCTGTAATCCATCTTTTTTTCTTAGTTGCAATATCGTATTCGAGAATATCGGTTTGTCCGTTTCGTTCAGCCGAAAGCAAAAGCAGCTGATCGGAAATAAAACTCGGTTGGTTGTTATAAGCACCTTCAGAAGGTATTTGACGTTGGTTGTATAGTTCAAGACCTTCATAAACCATTTCCATATCAAATACAGAAACGGTCGTGGGATTCTGTGCATTGGCAGATAAAATTGTCCATACAAACAGAAACGAGAAAAATGTGCGAATCACTGAAACGTTTTTAAAAATGATTTTTGTGTAAAAATAGAATAACATTTAAATTGGGACAATTCTAAATCTAAAATATCAAAAAAGTAAGGATTAATGAGAAAAATCATATCGTTATGTGATTTTAATATCGATTTTTGCTTAAAATCAAATCACCATGAAAATAGTATCTGTTGAAGAGGCCGTATCGGTAGTAAAATCAAACAATCGCGTATTTTTTCAGGGAGCTGCAATGACTCCGAATTTGTTAATCGACAGTTTGGTCGAGCGTTATCGCGAATTGGAAAACATTGATATTGTTCAAATTCACACCCACGGAGAAGGAAAGTATTTGCAAGAACCTTACAACAAAGCGTTTCATCTTTCCAGTTTTTTTGTCGGAGACAACACACGCAAGGGAGTAAACTCGGTCAACGGCGATTATGTTCCGGTTTTTTTGAGTGAAATTCACCGTTTTTTTAGAAGCAATATCCTTCCGTTAGATGTTGCTTTTATCCAAGTTTCACCGCCGGATAAACACGGTTTTTGTTCGCTCGGGCTTTCTGTAGATGTAACCCTTCCCGCCATAGAAACTGCAAAAAAGGTAATTGCTCAAATTAATCCGAATGTTCCTCGAACGCATGGCGATGGAATTATTCATATCAACAAAATTGATTATGCAGTAGAGGTGGATACACCAATTTATACGGCAAATATCGGCACGCCCTCAGAAATTGAAGCCACCATTGGTAAAAATATTGCCAATATGGTAGAAGACGGTGCAACCTTGCAGATGGGAATAGGGAATATTCCGAATGCCGTTTTACACAATCTTCACAATCACAAACACTTGGGAATTCATACCGAAATGTTTAGTGACGGAATTTTGCCTTTGGTAGAAAAAGGAATCATTACCGGAGAGAACAAAGTCATTAAGAAAGGAAAAATTGTAACCTGTTTTGCAATGGGAACTCAAAAGTTGTATGATTTTATTGACGACAATCCCAGCATTCATTTTAAAGAAGCCGCCTACACGAACGACACAGCATTAATCCGAAGAAACCCCAAAGTAACGGCCATCAACTCGGCTATTGAAATTGACTTAACCGGACAAGTTTGTGCCGACAGTATCGGAATGTATCAGTATTCAGGGGTAGGCGGTCAAATGGATTTTATTCGCGGCGCTTCCTTATCGGAAGGTGGAAAACCAATTATTGCGATGCCATCAGTAACAAACAAAGGCATCTCCAAAATAACGCCCTTTCTTAAGGAAGGAGCAAGCGTAACCACAACCCGGGCACACGTCCATTACATTGTAACGGAATACGGCGTTGTAAATCTTTATGGAAAAGGCTTGAAAGAACGCGCAAAAGCACTCATATCCATTGCACATCCGGACCATCGGGAAATGTTGGAAAGAGCAGCCAAGGAAAGATTCAGATAGTATTTTCTTATGAAAAGCCAAGGAATTTTGATAAATTGGTCTTATAATAAATAAATTGAATGTCTATTTTTGACATAAACCGCAAAATAATATGTTTTCAAAAGCATGTGAATATGGCATCCGTTCCGTAATATTTATTGCGTCACAATCGCTACAAGACAAACGTCCCAATATTGTCAAAATTTCCAAAGCCATTGATTCACCGGTACCTTTTACTGCCAAAATTTGTCAAGAATTGGCAAGAGCCGGAATTATAAAATCCAAAAAAGGTCCCAACGGCGGATTTTATATCCTGAAAGATTCTCCGCTTACTTTAATGGATATTGTAATTGCAATTGATGGTGAAAAAGTGTTTTGCGGATGTGTACTGGGATTGCCGGAATGCTCAGGAAAACATCCGTGTTCCGTACATAATCAATACGGAGAAATCAGAAACAAACTTAAAAATATGTGCAAATCAACCACCATTTTAAGTTTGGCAGAAAATTATAAAGAAGGCGATGCCTTTTTAAAACTTTAAAAATAGGTGCTGTTTTTATTTTATATTTAATTGCAGACAATAGTGTCAGAAATAGAATTTGTTCTATATTTGACATTGTAAATGTTCGTTCCTATGTTTTCAAAAGCTTGTCAATATGGTATTAAGGCTTCGGTTTATGTGGCTTTGCAATCGTCTTTGGGAATACGCGCAAATTTAAAAGAGATTGCCAAAAATATTGATTCCCCAGAAGCTTTTACTGCCAAAGTGCTTCATCAACTCGCCAAAAATAATCTGATGGATTCTCATAAAGGGCCCACCGGCGGTTTTGTAATTGACAGTGCACAAGCCAAAAAAATCAAATTGAGCGATATTGTAAATGCCATTGACGGCGACAGAATTTATAACGGTTGTGCATTGGGATTTGAAAAATGCGATGCGGAAAAACCATGTCCGATGCATGAGAAATTCGTGTCCATACGCAAACATTTAAAACAAATGTTAGAAAATACGAACTTGTATGAACTGGCTCATAAACTGGTTGAAGAACCCACATTTTTAAGACGTTAATTGGTTAAAAACAGTACGAAGATTGACAAATCCTTCCCAAACTGCTGTTTTTGTGATTTTAATCAGTTTGGTTTTCAGTAACTTAGAGTTCTAATTTTAAATTAACTTTAAATACTAAAAACAACACTATGAAACAGCGACTGAATTACGCAGAACGCTTCCCGAAAGGAATAAAAGGCATGTTGGAAATTGAAAATTATCTTCGAAAATCTTCCTTGGATCCCAAACTATTGGAACTGGTAAAAATGCGTGCCTCACAGATGAATGGATGCGCCTATTGTTTAGATATGCACAGTAAAGATGCCCGACAAATGGGCGAAACTGAACAGCGTTTATACGTTTTGAATGCGTGGAGCGAAGCGCCTTTTTATTCAGACAAAGAAAAAGCTGCGTTGGAATGGACAGAAGCATTGACTTATATTCATCAACACACAGCAACTGATGAATTATACGCTCAAGTGAAAACACATTTTTCTGACGAAGAAATGATGGCACTTACGATGGCAATTGTTGCCATCAACGGATGGAACCGAATTTCGATTGGTTTTGCTATCGAAGTCGGAACGTACGAACCAAAATAAAGAAGCAAATGCAATTACAAAATTCAATCGCAATCATTACCGGGGCAAGTAAAGGCCTCGGCGCTGAAATTTCTGATTTATTGGTTCAGGAAGGTGCAAAAGTTTACGGAATTGCTCGCGGAAGAGAAAATTTAGAAAAGCTTCAAGTTCAACTTGGTTCCAATTTTATTCCGGTACCATTAGATATTTCCGATAGACAAGCAGTGAATAATTGGGTTTCCGATGCGTTTGACACCAAAACGCCGCAAATTTTAATCAATAATGCCGGAATTGGTGCTTTTGCCAGAATTGATGAAATGGACGCTGAATTGTGGGATCAAATGTTGAAAGTGAATCTGAGTGGCGTTTACAACATAACCGCGCCGATTGTATCTAAAATGAGAACGGACAACAAGCTTTCTTACATCATTAATATCGGCTCTATTTTAGGAGTTACCACGCGTTCCGAAGGTGCTGCTTATTCGGCTACGAAATATGGAATTCAAGGGTTTAGTGAATCGTTGATGAAGGAATTACGCGGCGATCGCATTAAGGTTACCTGTTTGAATCCGGGGTCTATCGAAACGGATTTTTTTGAAAATTCAGGAATTCAATACCATGCAAATATGTTGCAACCAAAAGCATTGGCAGAAACTATTATCTTTTTACTTAAAACACCCGATAATTTTTTGATTGATGAATTGCGTATCCGACCTCTTGATTCCAGAAATCCAAATAAATAATTATATTCTATTGAAAATCAGGAGTATATAAATATAGAGTTATTTTTTAAAATAAATTTTCAGAATATGACTTAAATCATATTTCACAGGCTTCTAATTTAAGACATTTGTGTCAGAAATAGAAATAACCGTAAAATACAATAGAATTATGGAAACCCTTCAAGAAAGAACAGTAGCCGAAGTGGTTACGGAAAATATCAAAGCCGCTCATATCTTTAAAAAATACGGAATCGATTTTTGTTGCGGCGGCGGCGTCAGTATCAAAAGAGCGTGTGAAAAAGCAAATGTGGATGCTTCGCTTTTAGAACAAGAAATACTGAATTTAGAAAAGTCGCAAGACCGTGCATCGAATTACAATTCGTGGAAATTGGATTTCTTGTCCGATCACATCGTAAATGTTCATCATCATTATGTTGAGGAAAGCAGTCCCTTGTTACTTCAATACGCTAAACGCGTAAATCAGGTTCACGGAGGTCATTATACGGAATTGGCCGAAATTGAAAAACTGGTAATTGAACTTGTTCAGGAAATGGCAGCCCATCAGCGAAAAGAAGAATTGATTTTGTTTCCGTTTATCAAACGTTTGGTTCGTGCCAAAGAAGAAAATTCAGAGAAACCTCAAAGTCATTTCGGAAGTGTCGAAAGCCCTATAAAAATGATGGAGGAGGAGCATGATGAAGCGGGTTCGATTATGCGCAAAATTTCAGAATTAAGTGGTGGTTACACACCACCACAAGGTGCTTGCAATACTTATCGTGCATTTTATTCAAAATTACATGAATTTGAAGAAGATTTGCATCACCACATTCACTTGGAAAATAATATCTTGTTTCCAAAAGCTTTAGAATTGGAACGTTCGTTTTAATGGGTTAGTTGTTTATAGTAAAAGTTTTTTGATTGATTTTTGATTTGTTTTAACAGCTTGAGAAAACACCTGCCTATGCATAGGCGTTTATCTCAGGCTGTTTTTTATTTTTGAAATATGATAAATCTGCATCGCCACATTCAAATTGCAATCGGTTATTTTTTTATTGTAGCGCT
>Ga0079223_10001805_pt1 | contig 12981 bp, 10 predicted proteins | sample Stecom2011_FD_75072 | JGI IMG/M metagenome (GOLD analysis project Ga0079223, IMG submission 75072) | Agricultural soil microbial communities from Utah to study Nitrogen management - Steer compost 2011 | ecosystem: Environmental > Terrestrial > Soil > Agricultural land | place: USA: Utah... | reverse complement strand
TCCCGGCGTTTGAGGAGTCAGAGGACAATGAAGTTCGAGAGTTTTGATACGTTGACTGGGAAGGATATACGGCCAGCCTAATTCGTCAACGCTAGCCAAAAATGGTGTTGCCAAATGTTTCAGATGGCACGTTCAGAGCAGCTGGTAATCCCCAATTTAAGAGGGGATTACCGACTCCACATAGAGACATATAAGGGTAATCTGACTAACAGATCGGTGTCGACTTAAGCTTAGTTGGTATGGACTTGTGCCCGGAACTCTACTTAGCAATCATAACGATCTTTTGGCTCCTGCCACATCAGATGCTCGCTATAGGTACACAGGATGAAGGCGGCACAGCGCCCTCACCTGCCCTCGCACCCGGTCACGCACCGTCGCGAGTTCGCCGCCACCGGCTTCCATTGCGTCCAGCACGTCGCACAACCAGCCCGCCAGTTGCTCGCACTCGGCCACGCCGAAGCCGCGCGTAGTCACGGCTGGCGTCCCAATCCGCAGACCAGAGGTCACAAAGGGCGAGCGCGGATCATTGGGAACCGAGTTCTTATTTACGGTGATGTAAGCTTCGCTCAGTGCTGCGTCGGCTTCCTTACCGGTATACGACTTAGCGGACAGGTCGACCAGCATCAAGTGATTATCGGTGCCGCCGGAGACAACTTTATAGTCACGCTGCTGAAGAACTGCGGCCATGGCGCGGGCGTTGGTCACCACTTTTCGTTGGTAGGTCTTGAACTCAGGTTGTAGCGCTTCCTTAAAGGCCACCGCCTTGGCGGCGATGACGTGCATCAACGGGCCACCTTGGGTACCGGGGAACACGGCGGAATTGAGTTTCTTGTAGAAGTCCTCGTCCTGCCCTTTTGCCAAGATAATGCCGCCGCGCGGGCCGCGCAGAGTTTTGTGGGTGGTGCTGGTCACCACATGAGCGTGTGGCAGAGGATCCGGGTATTCGCCCGCCGCCACCAATCCAGCAACGTGAGCCATATCCACCCAGAAGATGGCGCCTACCTTGTCAGCGATGGCGCGCATGCGCGCCCAGTCCTTGTGGCGCGAATAGGCCGAGAAGCCACCGATGAGCATTTTGGGCCGGGTTTCCAGCGCGATGCGCTCCATCTGGTCATAGTCGATCAGTCCCGTCTCGGAGTCGAGTCCATAGGGCACAATCCTGTAATGGCGACCCGAGAAGTTGGACGGACTACCGTGTGTCAAGTGGCCGCCCTGAGCTAGATTCATGCCCATCACAGTATCGCCTGGATGGGTAAGCGCCAGGAACACCGCCGCGTTGGCCTGAGCTCCGGCATGAGGCTGGACATTGGCATAGTCACAGTCGAACAGTGCCTTAACCCGCTCGATGGCCAGCTGCTCGGCCACGTCTACATACTCGCAGCCGCTGTAGTAGCGCTTCCCGGGGTAGCCCTCGGCATACTTGTTGGTGAACACCGAGTCCTGAATTGACATCACCAATGGGCTGGCGTAGTTCTCGGAAGCGATCAATTCGACATGATCTTCCTGGCGGCGTTCTTCGTGCTGCACGGCTTTAGCTAGTTCAGGGTCGAAGCTAGAGAGAGTTAAAGTGGCGTTGTACATGTTTTTCATCCTATGTTCTGAAATGGTCGGGATTGATAGCGTGATCCTGGTAAGGCGCATCCCGATCCAGTTGTCGGCGCACGTCGTGGATCAGGGCGCTGGCCGCGGCCAGTGCCTCGGCTACTGGCTTGTCAGTCAGGCTTTCGATGAGCCAAGAGCCGATTACCACCGCATCGGCCAGTTGGGCAACTTCCCTGGCAGTGCTGGCATCCCGGATGCCGAACCCGACGCCGACTGGAATGCGCACGTGGTGGCGTATACGCGTCAGCGTGTCACGCACCAGAGCCATGTCCAGCGTCTTGGCACCGGTGACACCCTTAACGGAGACGCTATAGATATAGCCACTGGCGCGTTCAGCAACTTGCCGGATGCGTCGTTCGGTAGAGGTTGGTGCTAACAGGAAGATCAGGTCGATGTCGTAGTGGCGCAATTGGGCCGCGAGGTTACCAGAGACTTCCGGCGGGTAATCGACCACCAGCACGCCATCCACGCCGGCCTTGGCGGCATTCGCAGCGAAGGCCCCAGGTTGATGTCGTAGGTCGTAGTGTTCGATGGGGTTGGCATAGCCCATCAGCACCACCGGGGTCTGGGTGTTCGCATTGCGGAAGCAGCGCACCTGGTCAAACACCTGCGGCAGGCCAATACCCTGCCGCACTGCTTGCTCGCTAGCAGCCTGAATGGTTGGGCCATCGGCAGACGGGTCGGAGAATGGCACGCCCAGCTCGATGATGTCGGCACCGGCCTCGACCAATACGTGCATCAGTGCCGGGGTGATGTCTGCGCCCGGATAGCCAGCGGTGACGTACGGGATCAGCGCCTTGCGCCCCTGTCGCTGCAGACGCTGGAAGGTCGTATCAAGTCGGTTCATGACTGCTCCTCCGCGTTTGCCCAAGCCATCACTGTTTCCATGTCCTTGTCGCCCCGGCCGGACAGGTTGACCAGAATGGCTTGATCCTTGGGCAAGGTGGTCGCCAGTTTAACTGCATGGGCCACGGCGTGGCAGGCCTCTAATGCGGGGATAATGCCTTCCACACGGCTGAGTTGGTGGAAGGCATGCAGCGCCACATCATCGGTAGCGCCGACGTACTCGGCACGGCCGATTTCGTGCAGCCAGGCGTGCTCAGGCCCGACCCCAGGGTAGTCCAGCCCGGCGCTGATGCTATGGGTTTCACGCACTTGGCCGTTATCGTCCTGAAGGATGAGCGAGCGGTTGCCGTGCAATACGCCGGGGCTGCCGCGTTGGATCGATGCTGCATGCCGACCGGAATCCAGCCCCAATCCCGCCGCCTCGACACCGATCAGCCGCACCGCCTCGTGTTCGATGTACGGGTGGAAAATGCCGATGGCGTTGCTTCCGCCGCCAACGCAGGCGATTACAGCATCGGGATGCTGTTTCGTCATGCCCAAGCGTTTGAACAACGCCGGCATCTGGATCAGACACTCTTGGCCGATCACTGTCTGAAAATCCCGCACCATCGTCGGATACGGGTGCATACCGGCCACCGAGCCAATCAAGTAGAAGGTGTGATCAACGTTCGTGACCCAATCGCGGATCGCGTCGTTCATGGCGTCCTTCAGGGTGCGACTACCGGAGTTCACCGGCACGACCTTCGCACCCAGCAGAGCCATGCGCTGCACGTTGGGGCGCTGCCGCTCAATATCCTCGCTGCCCATATAGATCACACATTCCAAGCCGTAGCGGGCGCAAATCGTCGCGGTGGCAACGCCATGCTGCCCCGCGCCGGTCTCGGCGATGATGCGCTGCTTACCCATGCGCCGCGCTAGCATAGCCTGGCCGATCACATTGTTGATCTTGTGGGCACCAGTGTGGTTGAGGTCTTCGCGTTTGAGAAAGATGCGTGCACCACCCGTTTCGTCGCTGAGACGCCGGGCATAATAGACCGGCGAAGGCCGGCCAACGTAATCGGCTAGTTCTCCCTCGAATTCGGCAATGAATGCGGGATCGTTGCGATAGCGCTGATAGGCTGTGCGCAGCTCCTCGACGGCCTGCGACAAGGTTTCGCTAATGAAACTTCCGCCGAAATACCCGAAGAAACCTTCGGCATCTGGTTGGTCGTAGGTCGATTTGCGCGTCATTTCGCTGCCTCCATTATTTGCGCACCGGCTTTGGCCGCTGACGCGTCATTGGCCAAACTCGATGACAGTAAGCGCACGAGACGTACCACGATGTCGTCGATCTGCACTTCATTACAAACCAGCGGCGGCAGCAGTCTAATCACAGTATCGCGGGTCACCGTGATGAGCAGGCGCTGCTCGGCCAGCGCACGCCCCACCAATTCCTTACAGCTCCTGTCCAGCTCAACCCCTACCATCAAGCCCTGACCACGAATGGCAATGACATGGGGGTGATCTTCTAGCGCCGTCTGTAGTCCAGCCAGCAGACGAGCACCCAGTACGGCGGAGTGTTCCGGTATCCGGTCACGCACCATGATGTCAAGCACGGTGCAAGCCACTCGGCAGGCCAGCGGATTGCCGCCGAAGGTCGAGCCATGCTGACCAGGAGAGAATAAGTCGGCGGCCTCGCCGCGCGCCAAGCACGCGCCAATGGGAAAGCCATTGCCCAGTGCTTTTGCCAGGGTCATTACATCCGGCTTGATGCCTGCGAGCTGATGACCAAACCATGCGCCAGTGCGACCCATTCCGGCTTGGATTTCATCAAGCATAAGCAACCAGTCTTTTTGGTCGCATAGCAAACGCAGTTCGCGAAGGTAGTCAGCGCTAGCAACCCGGATACCGCCTTCACCTTGTACCGGCTCGATCATCACGGCTACGATGCCCGGCTCCTGGGCTGCTATGCGGCGCACCGCCTCAATATCATTGTACGGCACTCGCAGGAAGCCCGGCAGCAATGGCTCAAAACCTTGTTGCTTAGCCAGATTGCCAGTGGCGGAAAGCGTTGCGATGGTACGGCCATGATAGCCATTCTCCATCACGAGAATCTTCGGCTCCGCTATCTGCTTATGGTGACCGTATAGCCTCGCCAGCTTGAGGGCGGCCTCGTTGGCCTCTGCGCCAGAATTGCAGAAAAACGCTCTTTGCATACCCGTCAGCTCACATAGGCGCTCGCCCAGCCGCTCCTGCCAGTCGATACGAAAGACGTTGGAGGTATGCAGTAGCATTCCCGCCTGCTCGGCGATGATAGCTGCGATCTCCGGGTGTGCATGACCCAGGCTGGTAACGGCGACACCGGCAATAGCATCCAGATATTCCACGCCTTGCTCATCCCACAAGAGCGCACCATTGCCACGCACGAATGAAACGGGTTGGCGGGCATAGGCACGCATCAGGTGGGAAATGGTTGGTTTCATAGAAAAGTCCTCAGATCCTATTCGTTAGGTAAATTGGCATGCGCATTCACGCACCTGTACTTCGTAGCTGCCTTGGGTATCCACCATCGACGGTAGTAACAACCCGGCTTGCTCGCGGGTATTGAAGAACACATTCAGTCAAAGTAAGTGCAGTGCAAATAAGGAGGCTTCTTCAGTCATGACTGCCCCCTAACGCTTCACCCGGCCAGTAGTGACTATCCGGTAAGGCGCGGGCACCAAAGATGGCCTGTCCGACGCGCACCACGGTGGCACCTTCCTCAATGGCGATCTCGAAATCGCCGGACATGCCCATTGATAATTCATTCAGTCCAACACCGGCAGGTGCACTCTGTCGCAGCCGTTCCCGCAAGGTGCGCAGCAGCACGAAACACTGGCGCACCCGCTCAGCCTCGCCAGAAAACAGCGCAAGCGTCATCAGCCCGCGCACCCGCAGCGCCGAAAATGCAGGCATTGCCTGGATAAAGACTGGCACGTCCTCAGGAGCCAAGCCGTACTTGTTGGTCTCGCCCGAGGTGTTGACCTGCACAAACACATCCAGCGAGCGTTCTTCAACTTGCAGGCGGCGATCCAGTGCCTCGGCCACGCGCAGGCTGTCCAGCGCCTGAAACTCGGTAGCGAAGCGGGCCACCAGCTTGGCCTTGTTGGTTTGCAGGTGGCCGATGACCGACCATTGCAGATCGGTCAAGTCCTGCATGGCTTCCCACTTGCGATAGGCTTCCTGCACCTTGTTCTCGCCCAGCATGCGACAGCCCGCCGCATGGGCCATGCGTAGGCTAGCCTCGGGCTTGGTTTTGCTGACCGGCAGCAGGCGCACCGATGCTGGATCGCGGCCAGCGCGATAGCAGGCCGCGTCGATACGCGCCTGCACTGCCATCAAGTTCCGCCGGAAATCCTCAACCGTAACAGCTTCTGGATATCGGCCGTGTTGACGGTGATGGGTCTGGGTGCCGGAAGGTACTGGCATCAGTTCACCCCCTTGTTGTCTAGTACTGAAGCCATGACCGGTTTCGGTCTCCGTTGTGGCAACCGGCCATTAAGCACCGCATAGGCCACCAAGCCGATCACCAACCCCCAAAACGCACCACCAATACCCAGCAAGCTGATGTTGGCAGCAGCCGCTAGGAAGGTAATTAGCGAGGCTTCGCGAGTCTTGGCATCGGCCATCGCGCTGGCAAGACTGCCGCCGATGGTGCCCAGCAGAGCCAAGCCGGCCAGCGTCGTGATGAAGGTTGCCGGGAAGGCCATGAATACCGCAGCCAGCGTCACCCCGAACACGCCGACCAGGATATAGAGCACACCAGCAGCAATACCGGCGATCCAACGCTTGTCCGGGTTTTCGTGCGCCTCTCGGCCGGTACAAATAGCAGCCGTGATCGCGGCGATATTGAAGGCGTGCGAACCAAATGGCGCCATCAACAAGGAGCCGAGCCCGGTAATGGTCACGATGGGGTTGGCGCTGGTTCTGTAGCCGTCGTTGCGCAGCACCAACATGCCGGGCATGTATTGACCGGTCAGGGTGATCAGGAACAGCGGCAGCGCCACGCTCAATAAGGCGTTGAGTGAAAACTCGGGCATGGTGAAGACGGGTGCCGCCAGCTTCAAGGTCAGCCCCGACAGATCGACGCGGTCCTGAATCAGCAGGAAAGCCAACCCCAGCGCCAGGATGCCCACCACCGCATAGCGTGCAGAGAATCGCTTGAACACCACGTAGGCAACGATCAACAACCCAGCCAGCAGCGGGTCGATGCTCATTCCACCGAAAGCCCCGATGCCGAACTGTAGCAGGATGCCAGCCAGCAGCCCGGCGGCCACACCCGGCGGAATCAGGCGGATGACGCGCTCAAACCAACCCGACAGGCCCAGCACCACAAATGCCGCAGCCGAAATCAGGTAGGCACCCACCGCCTCGGCATAAGGCGTGTTCGCCAGTGCAGTTACCAGAAACGCTGCTGCCGGTGTGGACCAGGCGGTGATGATCGGTTCTCGGGAAATCCAGCTCAGGATAATTCCCGTCACACCAACGCCGATGGAAATCGACCACACCCACGACGCCGTCAGCTCGGGGCTGAGACCAGCCACCTTGGCAGCCTGGAATACCAGGATGAACGTACCACCATAATTGACGATGACCGAGATCAAGCCGGCCACGATTGGATGAGTGAGATCTTTCCAACGAACTGATGAGGGCGAGGTTATGACTGGCATGGCCTGACAATGACTCCTAAAAACAATTTGATGGACATAGTTGATAAACGAAATCATAACCTTAAAATGGACGGCTTCCCCCCACCATTTTTTTAAAGCGATGCAGACCAATTGTTCAAACACGCCCAACTAGAATCCGTCAAAGCCTGGATCGGCGACCCTACACATAGCGCCTTACCACTGTATGCGCGCATACAGCGCGGCATCCGGCAATTGATCCTCGATGGCGCGCTGGACGTCGGTAAGCCACTACCCGCCTCACGTGCGCTAGCGAAATCGCTGGGCGTCTCCCGCGATACGGTCGAATCGGCCTATAGCCAGTTGCATGCCGAAGGTTTCATCAAGCGGCGTGTTGGCACCGGCAGCTTCGTATCTGAACGGGCAAAACGTCTCCCCGGACGAGGCACGGCGCGGCGCAGGGGAACTCGCAATGAAACACTGCGCATCAGCCAGCGCGGCAACACTATGTTCCAGGGTGGCGGCCTGCGTGATTTCCTGGTACCACGCCCATTCGCCCCAGGCGTACCGGAAACACGCAACTTTCCCCTCCAGATTTGGGAACGTCTGGAGCGGCAGGTGTTCAAGGAATATGGGACCCGGGCTTTGACGCACAGCGATCCACAAGGGATGGAACCATTGCGGCGCGTCATTGCGGATTACGTTAGTCTCGAACGTGGGGCGCATGCCACGCCCGAGCGCGTACTGGTGCTGACCAGCTCACAACAGGCCATGACGTTATGCGCCAACGTATTGTTTGATGCTGGCGACAAGATTTTTATTGAAGATCCGGTCTATCAAGGGGCGCGCAAAGCGTTCGACGCCGCCGGTCTGGAATGTATACCGGTGCCACTCGATGCCAATGGCATGCTGGTGGAACACCTGAATCATTCATCGAAAACCTCCAGTGATTTGGCCAAGGCGGTATTCCTGACGCCATCGCACCAATTTCCGACCGGGGCAACACTGGCGCTGGATCGGCGACTGGCCGTTATTGAGTGGGCCAGGCAACATCAGGGCTGGATCATCGAGGACGATTACGACAGCGAGTTCCATTACGCAGGTAAACCCACCGCCTGCGTACAGGGGCTAGACCCGCATGAGCGGACAATTTACATCGGCACCTTCACCAAATCGCTATTCCCCGGCCTGCGCATCGGCTACATGGTGCTGCCGCCATCGTTGGTGGCACCCATGACTGTGGCCCGCACCCTGCTGGATGGGCACAGTGCGCCCATTCTGCAGCTCACGCTGGCGCGTTTCATCGAAGGCGGCCACTTCGGCGCGCATCTACGTACTATGCGTGCCGTCTATGCCGAACGGCGCGACGTGCTGGCACGTCTGGCGAGCCAGTATCTGACCGACTTCGTGGAACCACGGGTGCCCGCCGGAGGAATGCAAATGCCATGTGTGTTCATCCGTGACATTCCCGAGCATGAGGCCGTGGAGTCCGCGCGACGTGCTGGGATCGACCTTTTAGGGCTAACGGCACTGCATGCGTCGAGTCAACATAAGGCAGGGTTTCTCATGGGATTTGCAGCCTACGCTCCGCACGAACTCGAACTCGCCGTCAAGAAGCTGGCGAATGTGTTACGCGCGCTGTGCCGCTGATCATCATAAATTGCACTAGCAAGGCCAAGTATGAAATTATCGTCTAATGGGTTATTGACTCAAGTATCCATCGCCCATCTGGTTAGCCACCTGCATAGCATGGCGGTGCCAGCCCTATTGCCACTGCTACCCGGCGCAATGCAGGTAAGCTTTGTCGAGTTGGGCTTTGCCATTGGCCTGTTCAACATCGTATCGGCCTTGGTGCAAGCCCCACTTGGTTTTTTAGTAGACCGGCTGGGAGCAAGAAGAATGCTTATGGGGGCGCTTCTTCTGGGGGCAGCCAGCTTTGGGCTGATCGCCTTATTCCCCAGCTACCCATACCTACTGGCCGCCATGATCTTGGCTGGTGTAGCGAACGGCGTCTATCACCCAGCCGATTATTCACTGCTTTCACGCCGCATTCACTCCAGCAGAATGGGCCGCGCGTTCTCGATTCATACGTTTGCGGGATTTTTGGGTAGCGCTTTAGCGCCTCCGATCATGGTTGGAGTTGCACTGTCCCTGACACCGCGCTGGTCCTTTGCCATCGCGGCCTTGGCCGGTCTCGTGGCGTGGGGCGTGATGAATATCGGCTCGTCAATTCCAGATATCCAACAGCATACCGCTGCTACCGAACCTTACAAGGCCAAGGCTCGCCCAATCACCACGTCGATGATGTCCCTGGCCATCCTGATCCTCCTGTTCACCTTGCTCAGCCTGAGCACTGGTGCCATCGAAAAGTTTTCGGTATCGGCACTGGTTCAGGGCTTTAACGTGACATTGCCAGCAGCCAACTTGGCACTGACGGTCTTCTTGTTTGCCAGCGCCTTCGGCGTCCTGGCGGGCGGTGTGCTAGCAGATTGCACCGATAAGCATGGTTATGTGGCGGCAGTCGCCTTCGCGCTAGCGGCATTCATAATCGTATTGGTGATCAGAATGCCGTTGCCACCTATCGCTCTTGCCATCGCCCTGGGAGCGACAGGTTTTCTGACCGGTATGGTCGCGCCTTCGCGCGACATGCTAGTCCGCGCCGCATCTCCAGCGGGCGCCGAGGGTCGAACCTTCGGTATTGTCTCCACCGGCTTCAACGTAGGCGGTGTCATCGGCCCGATCCTATTTGGCTTTCTGTTGGATCGCGGACTGGCTAGCGGCGTGATGTGGGCGGCCGTCGGCTTCATGGCCGCGACTACTGCCGTTGTATTGTTTCAGGAAAAATGCGAAAGGCGTCCGCGCATAAAATCCGTCATGGTGGGTTAAACTAATGATCGGTCCACACGGTTTTGAAGCTGCTACTCGGACGGGAGGACAAGCTTGAACCTTTCTGGAAGGCTGGCGAGGTAAGCTGGTCTGCGACGACTACTCTGGCTACAAGACGGGCTTCAGCAACGGCATCACTGAAAAAAGACTTGTCGCCAGATGGGCGACAACCAATCATGCCCATCGACAATACCGGGTAGAAAACCACGTACGCCCGTGGGCACAGGGTCGCTCGAACTAACTGTTCGCAGGATCACTACGCAGTGGCCAGCGTGCTGCTGCCGTCATGAGCCTGATCCAGTCGGCGAACGCCGACAAGACTTGATGGTCGTACGTGCATGGATCAACTTCACTAGCGCAGAGGCCAAGTTACTTCCTTCATCTATAAGGTTCCAAAACAAAGATCAAAATTACCCAGCAATAAACGGATGGATGTATCTTCTCAAGTCAGGCCTTATGGACGTTATAGACTTTCGAGTGAGAGCAAGACCATAAAGATGCCCACAGAGCAGGAAATGAAAGCAGCGGTTGCTGCAAGAGACCCGTCTCACGACGGTGATTTCTGCTATGGCGTTATCACCACAGGCGTATGCTGCAAGCCCTCTTGCCGCTCTCGTTCCGCTAAACCAGAAAACCTGAGGTTCTTCCCAAACATTGAAGCAGCTTTGGCGGCTGGTTTTCGTCCATGCAAACGCTGTTTGACCAGTGATGTATCGTCAGGTGTTGCCCTTCTGACGAAAATAGCCCGTTATATTGATAGCAACGCAGCGGAGCGGCTGACACTTTCTACACTGGCAGATATCGCAGGTTTGTCTCCTTCGCGACTACAACGAACGTTTAAAGAAACATTCGGTGTTTCGCCGAGGGCTTATCAGGACGCAGCCAGAATGCGGCTCTTCAAGCGATCACTAAGGGATGGAAGGGGCGGCGTCACTGACGCAATTTTTGCATCAGGATTTGGCTCAATAAGCCGTGTCTACGGAGAAACCACTCGAAACGTAGGAATGCCTCCAAAGGCATACGGGGCGGGTGGTGCAGGCGAAATTATCACATTCGCTTGCCGCACTACCGCACTTGGTATGCTGGCTATGGCGGCAACTGACAAAGGCGTTTGTTTTGCTCAGTTTGGTAAAAATGAAGCTTCGCTGGTTTCCAAGCTAACGGCAGAATTCCCCAACGCAAAGCTGCGTGCTTCTCCCTCATCTAACGCAACTGAACTTGATACTTGGATAAGAGCGCTAGATCAGCATCTCAGCGAAGGGGCGCCGTGGCCCGAATTGCCAGTAGATATGCGAGGCACTGCGTTCCAGATAAAAGTCTGGAAATTTTTAACGAGCACCCATGAAGGTGACATTCTCAGCTACAGTGAAGTGGCCCAACGAATTGATAGACCCACAGCCGTGCGCGCTGTGGCATCAGCCTGTGCCAGAAACCGTATTGGCGTACTAGTTCCCTGTCATCGAGTTTTACGAGGAGATGGAGGCCTGGGAGGATATCGTTGGGGTTTGGAGCGAAAGCAGGCACTAATAGAATTAGAACGAGTGCATGACGAGGGGGTTGAGCCGGAATCCGAGCCGGCAAAAGTAAAGAATTAGGGGAGAGAATTAGGGGAGAGAAATTGAGGTAGTCTGTGATGATCAGATCCGGAAATGACCACCAATCAAGACTTAATGCTCCTAACAAAACAGAAAATCGTTTGTGATGTGACCGAACTCTACGAAGGAAATGTAAAAACCGCTACCTGGTGGCTGTCGCAACCAATCCGGGCACTTGGTGACAAAAAACCCTTGGACTGCCTTTCAGACTCGGAGCAACTGGCCGAGAAGAATATACGGCCAGCCTAATTCGCAAACGCTAGCCGAAAATGGTGTTGCCAAATGTTTCAGGATGTCACGTTCAGAGCAGCCTCTTGCCATTTTCGACCGGAAAATCTGGGGCGACCAATGCGACTCCACCCGTTTCCGTATGCACTCCGGTAACCAGGCATTCAGACACAAACGGACCGATTTGTTTCGGTGGAAAGTTAGTGACTGCGAGCACCTGCTTTCCATTAAGCGTTTCCTTGTCATATAGCTCAGTGATCTGTGCGCTGGATTTACGAACGCCGATCTCAGGGCCGAAGTCCACTTTCAACTTGTAGGCAGGTTTTCGTGCTTCAGGAAAATCCTCTACCTCGATGATCGTACCAACCCTTAGCTCTATCTTTTCAAAGTCATCCCAACTAATCATATTCAGCTCCCCGGAAACAAAGATTGATCAATGAATGGCTTCAGGCTCGGGCACCGGCTGCCGCTTTGCCCTGCCGGCTATTAAAGAGCCCAACACGATCAGAACGCTTGCAGCAATAACGGCACCGGTGGCCTCCCCGTAGCCCGCGACGATCAGCAATACCACGGAAATAAGCGGGGCGCTGTAAGCCAGAGTGCCAAGCAACTGGATGTTGCCGTGTTTAACCCCATAATCCCATGTAAAAAAGGCAATACCCACCGGCCCCAGACCCAGGCCTAACACACCAGCCCATTGAATCCACCCGGTTGGCCACACCGTTGTCTCCCATATCAGGTGACACACCAGGGCCAGAACAGCCGTCACACCACAAAACCACCCTACGGCATCTGTTGGTACATTTTTGACCAACCGGGACAGAACAGAGTATGACGACCAGATCAGCGCACAACTGAACGCCACGACATAACCGTCGATATTGCCAACAGAAAAGCCATCGCTGTTCCTTCCGATCAGTACCCAGCACCCAACAAGCGCAAGGCTCGCCCCCAGGATATGGGGTTTACGTAAGGATTCACCGGGTAACAACGACGACATCAGAACAATAAACAATGGCCAGAGGTAGGCAAGCAAACTCACCTCTATCGCAGGCGCCAGGGTCATCGCCTTGAAATAGGCAAAATGGTAACCGAACAGGCCGACAACACCGATGCACCAGGCCAAGGGCGGCTGACGTAGATACCGGATTCCAGAATGGCCCGTCAGGAACCAGCGC
>Ga0079223_10001801_pt1 | contig 12994 bp, 11 predicted proteins | sample Stecom2011_FD_75072 | JGI IMG/M metagenome (GOLD analysis project Ga0079223, IMG submission 75072) | Agricultural soil microbial communities from Utah to study Nitrogen management - Steer compost 2011 | ecosystem: Environmental > Terrestrial > Soil > Agricultural land | place: USA: Utah... | reverse complement strand
TCTTGCTCCTGGAAAAAAACTTTTAGATGCTGGTGTTAAAGTGGCCATTGCCAGTGACTACAATCCCGGAAGCTGCCATTGTGATAATGTTTTAATGGTAGCCCAATTTTCAGCGGCTCAACTTAAAATGAATATGGCCCAAACTTGGTGCGGGATTACTCTTAATGCTTCTCATGCTGTAGGACTTAAAGATCAAGGGGCATTGATTAAAGGATTAAAACCACGCTTCTCTATTTTTAAAGCTGAAAGTCTTTCACATATTAGTTATCACTGGGGGCATAACTTTAGTGTGAAACTTACTTAAGATGCGAATCGATCATCTTTAAAAAACTCTCATCCATAAAGTTGTGAAGTTTTTTAGAGACGTAAATGACTTTACCTTGATGGAAAATAATGGACACAGGGTAAGTATTGATTAGAAACTTCTCGCCAATACGCCCTCTATTATCAAGAGTTGAAGGGAAATTAAGACCGTATTTTTTCTGAGTCTTTAGAGCGTTTTCACGCGGGTTTTCTTCATCCCCATTGATACCGATAACTTTTACCTTGCCTTTATACTTTTCTTGAAACTGCACCAGGCTAGGGAACTCTTCCAGGCAAGGGCGACACCATGAAGCCCAGAAATTGAGAACAATAATTGGCTCTGCAACATTCTTGAGTTCAATACTCTCATTCTCTAAGGTCGTTAATTTTAAGGTATAGAAGTTAGACTCATAGAGCCCATATTTTTGTTTATCTTCTTTTACCTGTTCGGCGTTAAGATTAAAGGTGTCCCAAATAATTTGGCTGGAAAGAAAGCCAAAGAATGCCATAATAAAAATAACTATAGGGAGTAGTTTTTTCATGCCCCTATCATAGCTCAATTTAAGTGGTTTATGAAGATGAACATCAGCTTTAGAAGCTTATTAAAAAATAAAAAGCACAAAGGTCAGGCGATCATTGAGTTCGTTCTCCTGCTTGCTGTAATGACTCTCATTACTTACGGCTTTGTGTACTTCATGAATCGCAACCTCGCCCGTTATTGGGAGTATTCTGCCAACTTAGTCATCAACGATAAACCTGGTGAAAAGACAGTAACTTTAGAATAAGGATATTTGATATGAGTTATTTGATTGCCATTGATCAAGGTACTACTGGTACTACTTCTCTACTATTGGATGCGCAGACCCTGGAAATTAAGGCCAAAAATAAACAAGACTACCGTCAAATATATCCTAAACCGGGTCTTGTTGAACACGACCTCAACGATATTTGGAAAAGTGTAGAGGATTCTCTCGAAAAACTTTTCCAGAGTGCAAAGGTCAATCCTAAAGAGATTATGGCCATCGGAATAACAAACCAAAGAGAAACTACCTGCGCTTACACTAAGGATGGTAAACCGTTAACTCACGCTATCGTTTGGCAAGATCGTAGAACGGCTTCTTATTGCGATTCTCGTCGCGAAGAATATGAAGCTCAATGTCGCGCTAAAACAGGTCTTCCTCTCGATCCCTACTTCTCCGGTACCAAAATGCGCTGGATGCTCGATAATGTTGCCGAAGTAAAACAAGCTGCTGACAAAAAGGACCTGTGTCTTTCCACTGTTGATACTTATCTTGTTCATCGATTAACTGATGGTGCTTCTTTTGTAACGGAAAGCTCTAATGCTTCTCGAACTATGCTTTTCAACCTTGCTACTCGCCAGTGGGATGCAGATCTTCTTTCCTTCTTTGGGATTGATAAAAGTTTTCTACCGGAGGTGAGAGATTCTTTTACCGAGTTCGGTAAAACTAAGAATGTTGGAATTCTTCCGGATGGTATACCTATCCTCTCCATTCTTGGTGATCAACAGGCCGCTCTTTTTGGACAGGCCTGTATAAATGTGGGAGACCTTAAATCGACTTATGGAACCGGTGCCTTTTTAGTTCTCAATACCGGAGAAGAGCTTGTTACCTCCCAAACAGGATTGCTTTCTACCATTGCTTATACTCATCAGGGAAAAACTATTTATGCTCTTGAAGGAAGTGCTTATATTGCAGGAGCAGCAGTGCAGTGGTTGCGCGATAATTTAAAGTGTATTGTAACAAGCCCTGAGGTTGAAACCCTGGCCAATTCCGTTACAGACCTTGATCAAATGCGCCCACTTCTCTTTTTACCTTTCTTTACTGGTATTGGAACTCCTTACTGGAATAGTGATGCTAAAGCTGCCATTCTGGGTATCACCCGAGGAACAGATAATTCTCATATTGCCAGAGCATGCCTGGAAGGAATCGCTCTTTCTTTAAATGATTCAGTTTCTAGTTTTAAGAAAGACTTTCCTAATCTTAATGCCATTAAAGTTGATGGTGGTGCTAGTGCTAATGATCTTTTAATGCAAATGCAGGCTAATTTCTCTCAACAAAAAATTCTACGACCCAAAGTCATCGACACTACTGCCTATGGTGTAGCTATCGGGTGTTTAGTAGCACTAGGGAAAATTAAAATTGAAGAAATGGGATCTTTTTGGAAGCTTGAAAAAGAATTTGTTCCAGAAAATAACGCCTACTACTCTGAGAAAAAACAATTATGGGATGAAAGCATCCGCAGACTTTACTTGTAAAAAAGAATGGCCTTAAGGCCATTCTTTTTTGTATTGATGACACTCTCAAGCTTATCTAGGTCCATTACCATGGCAAAGTAACTGATGGTATACTCCAATAATTCTTCATTCATATTTGCGGAAGTAAAGTTTTCACTATCCACAGAAAACTTACCTGATAATGCATCCATCATCAGGTGAATATACTGAATAAGAATAATAACTCTCAATTTGAAGGTAAGATTAAACTCCCTGACTCTTTCTTGATAAAGGTACTAGCAATAAAAACAATGGCTGCTATGTACATTAAAGCTTCAAGCGGAATGTCTTTATAAATAGTAAGATTATGAATATTGGTTTCACGTTGAACATTGTTATCTAAGAAAAAAGACCCCAACGGATAATCAAAGAAATGAAATCCCCAAGAATTTTCTTCTCCTATAATAAATATCCCCACCCCAATAAACAGGTAGTCAAGTTTAGTTAAACCCTTGATTCCTTTTTTCTTTAAAATATAAATAATTTTGACGGCAATAAAAACACAACTTAGAACTTCAAATAAGTAGTTCTCTTCAAATAAAAAAATTAATAGATCTTCAGGTACCTCCATATTCCAGTTGACCATCAACGATAATATGTAGCCGAAGATAAGACTCGCAAAAAAAAGTTTATGTCCTAAATCTTTTAAATCTTTAATCTTAATTCTCATCGAAACAAGATTCCATTTAAGTCTTTTGCCTGGGTAATACCAACTAAATTTAAGTCGAATTTATTCTGATAATCTTTCGCAGCTCGAGCAGAAGTAATAACTCTTTTGTAATTCATCTGGGCGATTTCTTTTAATCGTATTTCCATCATAGGAACAGATCGCACTTCGCCTGTTAATCCTACCTCTCCTAAAAAGATTGTTGAATCATCAATGGCCTTAGCGTGATAAGAACTTAAAAGTGAAGCGATGACTGACAAGTCACTTTCTCGACTAGAAAGCTTCATGCCACCCACAACATTGACATAAATATCATTGTAAGAAAGTGGAATACCAAAATATTTATCAATAACGGCTACCAATAATGCTACTCGATTAGAATCAAGTCCCTGTGTTGTTCTTCTTCCAACCGCAAATTTATTTTCAACCACCAGGGCCTGAATCTCCACAAAAAGAGATCTTGTTCCTTCTAGGATACAGGTCAATGAGCGTCCAAAAGATCCTAGCAATGACTGCTCTAAAAAATATTGAGATGGATTTTTTATTTCAACTAATCCCCTTTCTTGCATTTCAAAAATACCAACTTCATTAGTATTTCCAAATCTATTCTTCATCACCCGAAGCATTCGATACTGACCTAACTGATCCCCCTCAAAGTAAATCACTGTATCAACCATGTGCTCTAAAATTTTTGGACCAGCTATCTGCCCTTCTTTGGTAACATGGCCAATGACAAAACAGGTTAATCCATAAGCCTTGGCATAATTCATCAACTCATAGGTCACTTCACGAATTTGACTTAGGGTTCCTGCAGCAGATTCTACCTGACTTGAATGAGTTGTCTGAATAGAGTCTAGAACTAAAAACTTTGGTTTTAATTCTTTAACTTGTTCTAGAATTTTTTCCCAGTTTGTTTCATTAAAAATATAAAAATTTGAGTTATTCACACCCAAGCGTTTTGACCTGTTGGCCACTTGTGATTCTGACTCTTCCCCCGAAACATAAAGAACTTTTTCATTGCTATATCGATCTACCAAACGTCCACACACTTCCATCAGTAGAGTCGATTTACCGATTCCGGGTTCACCCCCAATGAGTGTTAGAGAACCAAGAGTTACCCCGCCCCCCATAACACGGTCGAATTCACCCAGGTCCGTTTTATATCTTTCAAATTTTTCTTCTTCAATTTCAGAAATGGTTTTAGGTTTTGAAACTCTATTACCAATTGATTTAGGAGCTGCCTTGGAAACCATATTGGATGTTTTAACAACTTCAGATTCCTCAAAGCTATTCCATTGACCACAATCCGGACACTTTCCTTGCCACTTAGCACTTTGATAACCACATTCCTGGCAAAGAAAAACCGTTTTAATTTTGGCCATACTAACTCCCGATCATTTGATTGAACTCATCCTCGTTGATTATCTTGATCCCTAAGGATTTGGCCTTGACAAATTTTGAGCTGGTACTATCAATTTCATTTGTGAGAAGAAAGTCTGTATTTTTGGAGACAGAACTGACTACAATACCGCCATTTTTTTTAATAAGATTACCCATCTCACTACGAGGGATACTGAGTTCTCCGGTCATACAGAACTTCTGACCACCAAGAATTCCTTCCCCGATATGGATCTCTTCCGCGATAATTTTTACTCCCAGACGTTGAAGTTCATCTATAAGATCTCTTTTACTTTCTAGAGAGGCGAGGATATAGGTTGAAGACTTTTCTGCAAAACCTTCAATCTGCATCATTTGCTCCAGAGTCATGGCCTGGATTTTATCCAGGGTCGAGTAACCAGCGTTGATGATTTTTTCACACTTCGTAATCGACACCCCTTCAACACCAATCGCAGCAATAAATGTTGAAAGTTTTAACTCTTTCGTTTTTTGAATATTATTATAAATTTTTTGGGCAAGCTTCTCTTTAACCTTATCTAGCTTGAAAAAGTCTTCAACCTCTAATCTATATAAATCAGGAATATGTGTAACTAGCCCCTTATTGATCATCTCCTCAAGTCGTTTATCCGAAAGATCATCAATTCCCGCTTTGTGGATGTAATTAAGAATTTCTTCTTTTATTTTTTTAGGGCAATTCGCATTGATGCAGTTTAGCCAGATGTCATCAATTTGTAGTTGTGATTCACAACTCGGGCAATGAGTAGGAACATTAAGCTCCCCTTCCTTTCTATTCACTACACTTAAAAACTTTGGAATAACTTCACCCGAGCGAATGATTTCAATTTCATCTCCAGGTTTTAGTTCAAAGTTTTTTACTACTCCATAATTATGTAGAGTCACTCGTGAAATCATCGCTCCAGAAAGCTCAACCGGTTCCACATGGGCCACAGGCGTAAGCCGTCCATTACGAGAAACACCCCACTCAATATCCATGATTTTGGTATTTTTTGTTTCACCTGCAAATTTATAAGCTAGCTTGTAGCGAGGATGGTGAGAAGTTTCCCCTAATTGATCATGAAGAGTTAAGCGATCATAGATAAAAACAAGACCATCAATAAGATAGTCGCCCTTACTCATAAATTCTTGAGCTTCTTCGATAGCTTCATTAATTGTTTTTTCTTTTTCGTGAACTTGATATTCTGGAATATCAAAATGTAATTTCTTTAAGTGATCAAGTTTTTGATGTTCTAGTTCAAACTTTTCATCAGAAATATAATCAAAGGCCTTAAAGCTTAGATGTTTTGCCAGATGAATATTTTCTTTGCGTCCTAAAAGGCCTGCTACGATATTTCTCTGTGAAGTAGGAGTCTCTAGACCCAAAAGCTTCATTTCTTCTGCTACATGAGCAAATCCAGACTCTGTACAATAGATCTCTCCTCTAACTTCAAAGTCACCTTTCCCGGTATGAAGTGGCACATCTTTGATGTACATAACTTTTGAAGTGACGTTTTCTCCGTAAGATCCGTCCCCCCTGGTTTTGGCTATATCAAGCTTTCCATCTTTGTAAACCAGTGAACAACTCGAACCATCGATTTTAAAGACAGAAATGATTTTTTCTTGTCCTTTCCAACGCAGTAAATCCTTTAACTCATAGGTTTTATCAAGAGAAAGCATTTTCCTTTGATGGGGAACTTTATCAGATACTGAGTCAAAAATAGAACCAACCACTTCCAGTACAGGATTTTCCGGATCGAGTTTTTTTAACTCTTCCTCCAGCTTATCGTACTCCTCATCACTTATTTATGGACGACCTTTATAGTAAAGTTCTTTATGGTAAAGAAGGAGCTTTTCCAGCTCCTTGATTGAATGTTTTTGCATTAAAATATCCGATCGCTAAAAAGTAAAAGATGCACCAATTTTTAACTTATTGTCGCGATAATGTATCTCTTCAAATCGACCACCAAACTTAGCTCTTCTCGAAGCAAAGACCAGTCCGGCATCAAAAGTCATTTTAGGATTATATTGGTACTTAGCTCCAAACTCTAATTCCATAGAAGTTACAGATTTCTTTTCATTATAAAAATTTGAACTATCTGAAAAATCTGCAAAGCTTAAAACTTCAAAGCCTGCATAGGCCCTAAAGAGTCTGTTAACAGGCATATTTCCTTTGATACCTAGTAATAGGCCTTTGAAGTTATGTTCAGAAAAGCCTTCATCGTATGAGTCACTTAAGTCATAGGTAAATGAACCATATCCACCATAAAAATCAATTTGCGGACCATAGAAAAAACCAAGTGGAAGATATTTATAACCACCCACAATTTTTAATTGAGTAAGGTTACTATCTTGTCGACTATCAACTTTTCCTGAATCACGGTGCACACTACCAAGAGACTTAGCGTAATTGACTTTGGCAAAATACATTCTGGTAATCCAGGCTTCTGCAGTTAGATCAGCACCTGCTTGTAAACCTGAAGCAGAGTTCTTTCCTGAGGGAGTGTTATTTTTTGTGCTCAAAGAATTTACTGTGAAGTAAGCTGATAATACTCCCAGTTTACCCGGATCAATTATCTTCTTCTCAGGAACTTTATCTTTAACTTCTTTAACCGGTAAAACTTTAACCCAATCACCGGAATCAATTCTTCCATTATTTCTATAGTGATTTATGGTCCCCAGTGCCTGGTTATCAGATATTGATTTTATTTCACCTTGAGCAATCACTTCGCTATCCCATTCAACGACTTTTTTAAGAAGAGGATGCTCTTTCTTTTGATAAAGTTTTTTTACCAGAAACTCTTGCCCAACCTTAACAGGAAGATCTTTAGGTAAATCGATGGTGACCTGCTCTCCTAGCACACCAATTATTAAAGCATCATAAGGAATAATTTTATTGAATTCATCTAGCCATCTAATAACTTGAATAGCTATTTCTGTAACATCATCAGATTTTAAACTTTTCTTTTCTCTAAAATAGGAATCAGTGCCATTGGCCCCGTGGACTTCCATCTCCAGCTCAACACCATCAATCTCATTAACGATGTTCACTCTCACCAGAGATCCTACATTTAATTTATCGGAAACAACTTTTAGAACTTCTGCTGATTTTAAGTGAGCCGCAAGATTACTTCGGTAACGGCTAAAGATATTTAAAAGATCGGCATTAGAAACATAAGTACAGTACTGTCCTGCTTTAATTCTTTTTTCCACTTCAATAAAAACAGGATTAGCTATTGCTCCTCCTACCCCATCAGTTATTGGTAAGAGGGTGCATCTTTTCATTGAAGGTTCTGCCCATGCACTTAAAGAAGTCAGAACGGTTAAAATAAAAAATAAAATTTTCATAAGTCCATTTGAGGAAGGACCGGTGGTTGGTTTTGTGATCCTTCATAAAGCTCTACCAGCATTTTGAGTTCATTATTTTCTTCTTGTAGCTGGCGCATTTGTGTTTTTAATAATTCGATTTCTAGTTTCGCTCTTAAAAGCTCTTCTTCTTCTTTGACTTTAACCCTCTCTGCGGAAGGCACATAGATGAAATATTTTCCGTTTTCTTCTTTATATTTGAGAATATTACTTTTGATGTGACGACGAATCGTTGAAATTGACACGTTTTTGTAGCGAGAATAATCAGAAATTGATAGCCATACCCCTTCCGTGGTAGTCATTTCAGCCTCCTTAAGCTTAATCTTAATAATAATGAATCCGATAAAGATGTGCAAAATCTAAAACATAACTCAAAAAGTTGACCAATGGACTCAGTTGATTTCAAAGAACTAAAAGATAAAAAAATAGCCCTCGTCCTATCGGGGGGTGTGGTTAAAGCAGCTGCTTGGCACTTAGGAGTAACCCTTGCCTTGGAAGAGATGGGTTTTCATCTTAAGTCCAACAGAAACTCCGATGAGTCTCAGCTCCTCAACCCTCACCGTTTAGAAATCTCTACTTACGTTGGTTCCAGTGCGGGAGCTATGATCTGTGCTTATCTAGTTAATGGCTTTACTCCGCAAGAAGTGATTCAAGCAACCTTAGGGGTTAAAGGATCAAAGCTAAAAGGTCTAACCTACAGTGATATGTTCAATCTTAAAAGGCCGGCCATCAGAGGACCGAAAGCCGATATGAACTATATCCTCGACGGTTTTCCCACCGTACTTAAAACGGCCCTAAAGCCTTTTGTTTCTATTCCCGGCTTTTTTTCCACAGAAGGTCTTAGAGAATATCTGGTTAAACATGTTCTTCTCTCTGATAAGTTTGAAGACTGCGCTCCCGATTTATTTATTGTGGCCACCCAGTTGGATCAGTCCAAAAAGATTATTTTTTCTCGTTATAATTATCCAACCCCTGGACATGACACGACCACCGCTTACGTGACAGGCACTAATATTTCTTATGCTATTGCCGCCAGTATGAGTGTTCCTCCCTTTTATTGCCCTTATCCTATTATGAATCGTCAGACCAATGATATTGACTACTACATTGACGGTGAAATACGGGACACTCTTTCCACCCATGTAGCCGAGGATAATGGATGTGATGTCATTATTAGCTCCTGGACTCATAGTCCATATCACTTTCATGATGAAGTTGGTTCATTAGTTAATTATGGATTGGCCCCGATTGCCATCCAGTCTATTTATCTCATGATTCAAAAGAAGATTATTTCCTCCAGAGCTGAGCGGGCCAAGGCCATAGATATTCTGGATACCGTTAATGACTATATGAAGCTTGAAAAGTTCTCTACCCAGCATCGGCGAGAAATTATGGCGATCCTTCAGAGAAAGCTAAATACTAACCCTAAGATAAAATATATTGATATTTATCCAGATCATCAGGATTACAAACTCTTTTTTGCTAATTCATTTTCATTAAACTCAAAAGTTTCTACTCATGCCGTTGAATCGGGATATAAAAGGGCCATGCAGATTCTAAATCCTCGATGAGATGTTTAATTTTACTGCTCCTTTTCTTCATTCTTACCCAAACTGATAGACTTGATTCAAGTCATGTGTTTCGTGATCTTAAACAACTTGAGGACCACTCTCAATCTATTGCTGATCGCTTTTTGCAAGATGCTGAACTACAAAAGTCTTTTCCAATTAGCGACTATTTCTATCCCAGTACTCGCTTCTGGTTTTTAATTTATACTTACTTTGATGATGCAAAAATTGTCATTCATGATCGCAATAATTTAAATCTGATATACCACGTTCAGGATTTCACCTCCCTGGATCACAAGAACGTTCATCCCTACGCCCAGTCTTACATTCAAGATGAATTAATTAAAAAACAGATGAAGTCCCTAAAAGAAAAACTCTTGCTACTGGCCAATGATCCATTACCTAAAGAGGCAGCTCTCGTTTCTCTTTATAACCAGGTTGTTAAAGCGGGAGTTGTCATTGGAAAGACTCCTCATGAACGAAAGAAAACTTTTGCTTTGCTTGCCAAGGGTTTAAGAGCTCAAAGAGGTTTGAAAAATCATATTCAAGATGGAATTAGTAGATACAATCTTTATTCTCAATTTCTAGACCAATATTTTGAAGCCTCTCGGCTCCCCAAAGAGTTAATCGCTATTGCATTTTTAGAATCAAGCTTTAACCCTCACGCTCATTCAAAGTCACGGGCAGCTGGTGTTTGGCAACTCATGCCGTTTCTTCAAAAAAAGTTTTTTCCGGTTCATAAGGGAATTGATTATCGTTTAAATATTGGTCTCTCCTCGATTGCCGCTGCCTCTCTTCTCAAAGAAAATTACCAAATTCTCAAGCGCTGGGATCTTGCCATAACTGCCTATAACTCTGGCATTAAGCACATCATCAAAGAAAAGCGTCTTAAGCCAGAACTAAATTTAGAAGAGCTCATCAAAAGTTCTGAACACTCTCGCTTTGGTTTTGCTTCAAAAAACTTTTATGCAGAATACCTGGCCTTAACAAGAGTTTTAAAATTTCGTGAACAATTATTCCCTACGACTCAAGCCATCGATCCCATTCAGGAGCTTTACTTCTACTTTTCTAAGTGTGATTTAAATCTGAAACGAATTCACTCAACAACCGATCAAGAATACCTTCGCTCGTTAAATCATCAGTTAAAGAAGTTGAAAATACTTAAAAAAGGGGTACTCATTTCATCTGATTCCAAGTTGCCTTCTCGTTATTACGAGCAGATTTCTATAAGAGATTTAATCAGGAAAAGACCTAAAGATTGGATGAATCGTAGAAAAAATTACAGTTGCTCTACAAGATAAGTATTAGGTGAACAGTAACTACTTAAGAATCTTGTTGATCCATCAAGATAATCAATTTTGATATTCACTTTACCATCTTGACTCTGGTCAATTGGCCCAAAGTTCTCACCTAGAATAATAATCTTATTACTCTTCGGACCTACAGAATCATAGAACTTACCGTCTTGATCCAAAACTTGTGACGAAGTCACCAGTCCATTAGCAACAGACTCTGAAGCAATGGAGAAGTTGGCCACAGGAGTATCAATATTAACTTGAATGATACATCTGTTGCCTAGCTTTCTATCTTCAAATTTTGAAAGAACAAAGCTGATGAAGTTCTCCGAAGGTAGAATAATTTTGGCATTATCACGATAACCCACAAAAACGGGTTCATCTAAGTGATTCACTTCCAGATATTGTCTTCCTCCTAGAAGAGTCATTTTTTGATTAAGCTTATAAGTATTCTGACTAAGCTTTTGTGATGTTTTTTCTGTAGCAAATATTCTAACCTGTTCACCACTCACAATTAGTGGAGAAAGTTCCTTCGATAGAAGACCTTCTTCATAAAGAGAAACACTTTGATGTTTTACATTTTCATAGATATTAGCTTCAAAAGTGATTTCTCTTTCATGAATATGCACAATTTTTGAAACTTCACTACCATCAAACTTCTTATAGATAAGATAAACGTTTCCTGCTGGTAGTCCTACGAACAATTTATATCTATAATCTTCACTGCTTGTAGCTTTTAGGTTCTGATCCAGAGAAATTTCTTCTGCATATTCTGTATCAAGAAGGACTGTTTCAGTCTCATCATCGAACTCAACTAGTAAAGCTCCGCTAGCAGCGTAACCTTCATTCTTATCCAGTAGTTCATTGAATACTTCTTCTTCAATAAGCGGCAACGTTACTTTAGAGTTGTTTTCAACAATAAGGTCCGTATTTGTCGGTGCATATCCACGCTTTAAAAGAACCATTGATCTGTTCATTACATTATTAACTCTACTGGCGATTTGAACTTCACCTGAGCCGTAATCTTCGTAGATCTCATTTAGATCATCCTGGAAACGAACTTCAAAGTTCTTAACATTATGTACTTTGCGTAAATTTGTTCCTGTAGCCTGAATACTCATGACAGAGGCCAGGATATTTTTCTTTTGAGTAGTCAGAAGATTTTGTTCTTTATTTAATTCTTCTTTTTGACTATTCATTTTTTGAGTAGTCATTTTTGAAGTAGACGCCACAGCAGCAACTTTAGCCGATACCTTTTTAGACTCAGCTTTTTTAGTATTTGTCTTAACTGGGCTTGCCACATTGAATGTTGTTATCTTTTCTGAAGCTTGACTGCCATTAGTATCTGAGTAGTCAAAAGCGATAAACTCATCGGCCATTTTTTCAAAGTCTTCTTTTGTATACTGAGGCTTTTGATTAACGAGTTTATTTTGAACTTCTACTTTTGATGTTTCAGTTACCTTTGTCTCTTTGACAGAGGCTTCAGCTGGATATTCAAAGAATACCGGCTCTTCATCACTAACTGTGGTAGAAGCAAGTACTGTTGAAATTTTATCTTCAACTTTTTCTTCTTTGCTCTCTTCTACTTTTACTTCAGCTACCATCACTTTCTGATCAAAATCAAATGAAGGCATAAGAGCTATAAGATTTGTCGGTAGTGAGTATTCAACTTTTACCGGTGATAACTTAACAGGCTCCTCAAAGTTAATAAGCTCTGTTTTAAGTTGGGTTGCTTTAGCGGCAATTTTTTCCACTTTAGGTTTTGTAGCAACAAACTTTTTATTTTTCACTTCAACATTTTCAAAGTTTATTTCAGCTAATTTTGTTTCAAATTCTTTAACGATTGAATTGTTTTTTTCTGCAATTTTTGAGGCGATTCTCACGCTTGGCATTTTCAGTTTTACAGAGTGAGAAGTGTCCATCATAAGGCGCACGTTTAGTGCTGCTACTGATAAGCAGCTTATAGCTAAAACGCCTGTGAAAATTTTTGATACACACTTCAACATATGTATCTATTTTAACACTCTATAATTTTAAAATCTTCGGTGATTGCTTTTTGCCTATACGATTTTGATTAATCATTACCAGCGGTTAGATGTTTTTTATGAGT
>Ga0079223_10001800_pt1 | contig 12994 bp, 7 predicted proteins | sample Stecom2011_FD_75072 | JGI IMG/M metagenome (GOLD analysis project Ga0079223, IMG submission 75072) | Agricultural soil microbial communities from Utah to study Nitrogen management - Steer compost 2011 | ecosystem: Environmental > Terrestrial > Soil > Agricultural land | place: USA: Utah... | reverse complement strand
GGGATCATCATTATACAGATGTAGAAGAACTGCTCCTGTTTTTTCGTGAACAAACAGATAAGCGGTTGAATGAAGTTCTTTAACGGGTTCAACTTTTTCAAGCCTGAATCCGTGAATATTCATATTTTCTGCAAGATTTTCCTGCTGGGGAACCAATGGTGCCATAACCTGTTATGCCCTTTCCACGCTCTATTAGGCATTAATTTTAAACTAAAATTTTCTTTCATTAATATCCGATTTAATCTACACATTGCAAAAAAACCGCGATCAGAATTATTTTGCGCAATTAGTATACCCAGTTCTCTCCGAGGTTATTCCTGTAATTACTCCCAAAACACTTCCTATCGTCATCTTTTTTAGTTCGGATATTACTGATTACCCTTGATAAGATAATTTAATTCTTTGCAAACTATGTACCCTTTATAAAAGTACCGCAGACCTCTGCTTGTAAAAACCCAAAGATTTCACACAAAACATGGTATTTGGGGACGGACTATTTTTTTGTGTAAAAGTTTGATTTAATCGAATAAAAACGGACTACTTTTTTGCACTTTATATAAAAGTTAAAAGATGATCCGCCCCTGAATTTACGCGATTTAACCTTTTTTCACTCTACATAAGATACCGAAGTCTGTTATCCGTTTCTGTCCTGGAAACAGTATAATCACGGACTTAATACCAAGGGCATGATAATTGCCATTTTTAAATCTTGTAAAAGGAATGATATCTACTCAAGGAGGCAACTGCTTATGACTTCTAAAAAATTGCATCCAGGAAGCGAAATTCCAGATTTCTGGCTTCCTGATATAAATGGTGTTATTCTGCCCAAAGATAAACTGATTGGTGCCTCTGCCATTTTGATCACATTTATCTGTAATCATTGTAACTACGTAAAACATATCAGATCAAAACTTGTTGAAATAATTAAAGAATACCAACAATTCGGAGTAGCTGCTATTGCAATAAACTCTAATGATATAGAAAAAGTTCCTGATGATTCACCGGATAGAATGAAACAGGATGCGCTTCAATACGGTTATACCTTTCCTTATCTTTTTGATGGGACACAGGAAGTAGCCAGGCTGTTTAAAGTTTCATGCACTCCAGATTTTTTTGTGTTCAATAAAGAAGGAAAACTTTTTTATCATGGCCAGATGGACGACAGTAGACCTGAAAATGATTATCCTGTAACCGGAAAAGACCTTACGTTTGCACTCGACAGTGTACTTAAAAATAAGCCTCCGGTTTCAAATCAAAAACCCGGTAATGGTTCCTGTATAGTATGGCGTAATACCAAAACAGACTATTTCACAAACATTCTTACGCATATATCACAAACCGACAAATCTAATGTTATCTGATATGTTTAGATCAACAACCATGCCCGACATTTCCCCCTTGTTTTATTATCTGAATCTGAGCAATCCGGGAGGAAATGCAGGGCATTGCCTTTCAGGTTTTGCGGTTCAATTTATTCAAGTAGTTTAACACAGCTTCTCTTAAATGCTGAGGACGAAGGTAGTTTTGAGCAAAGACAGAATGATCTGAGTCTGATAAAACAAAACCATGTGTTTCTTCGTATCCCGGTCCGGCATGGGCACCATTTTCCATAGAAAAACTCAGTGGTAATTTATCAGTTCTCCAACCTGAAATTACAAATTCACCGGAATAATGATGAGCAACCAAAGTAAATAAATCCTCTGAAATTTCTTCTACAAACGGATGATTGGCACCAATAACCTCATCGATATTTTCAGGCAGATAACAAGCTCCCCTGTATGTATATCCAACAACACGATTTGAATCACTTAAAAAAAGTACTGCCGGGATGTTTGCATTTTTTACGAGTCTTGAAGCATAATTCCATTTCTGACTCATTGTAAGCTTCTCATCAATATATATGTGGCCAACTGGTCCCATTGCGCTGACAAGTACACTTTTTTCCCTTCTCACATTAAATTGAAACTTTTTTTTAACATTTTCAATCAACCTGAATGTAAATCTCCTTATCACAATTGCTGTATCCAGAGGCTGATCATACCCTTTAATTATTTTACATTTGAACACATCTGAAACAGCATCATGTATACTCCTTTTATTCTCAATATGATAAGGTATGGTTTTTTCCTGCCCATGATCAGAATAGATCCAGATATTATACTGTTTACACCCAAACTTTTCGGTATTATCAGAGACTCTCCGAATAGCATTATCGATTCCTTTCAAAGTCCAATGAGCAAATCTGCTTGAAGGTCCCCGTCGATGCGCCTGTTCATCGTATCCGTTAAAATTACAATGAATTATTGAGTACCCATGTTGTATATCTCTGCTGACACCAGCTACAACCAGTTCTCTTAAAAGTACACAAACACCTATTCGTGCGGGAATAAATGAAACTTCCATTATTAAATTTTCATTATTAAATATTCCATTAATTAAACTAATTATCGATAATAGCAATTCAACAATCAACAATAAAACTATTTTGGCCAAAATTCCAACGTGGATTACAGCAACCAACAAAATCCCCAGTGGATGGTTTTTTATCCATTTCCAGTAAAAACCATTTCTGCCAACACAAAATAATGATTTTTCTGCTCCACCAATAAAATCATCCGCGTAAGCACTGCCACCCCTCAAAAGCCCCTCATTGTCCCTTTCCAATTCTTTGGTGATCTCATTAACAATTTTGGGATAAAGCATAGAGACAAACTCTTTTTTCTTCCTGTCATAAAAACCAAATGAAGGAACTACGCAGCGTACACCATACATAAGTTCTGCCTGTACAGACGGTGTGCTTGATGGTAATCCTGAATAAAAAGATGAGATTTTGTATCTTTTTTTTAAAATCAGGCTTTTAACAAATGGCATCTCATCATTCTCTATGGCCTGACATAATTGCTTACGTGACAACCCATCTATCTGGATAAGAATCAGCTTCCTGTTTTCAATACCTGTTTTATCAGAACATATCGGAGGTAAAGCATTCAACCTCCCTTTTTTTGATAACATTTGAAAATAGTGGTTTAAAAGAGAATAGATTTTGACCATGGGTAGGAAATACTCAAGAATAGTGCCAGATCACTTTTTCCAAAATAATTTTTTCAAAAAAAGCATGCCGGTTTTTATTATGCTTACCTGATAAATCACATTTTGGCTGAGATCCAACTTAAAACATTATAAATGACAAACGACACTTAAAGCGGCATACCAGTTGCTTAATTACCCAAATACAAATCATCTCAAATTGCAGAAACTCTTATGAAATTAATTCGGATGTTTATACGGTTAACAATACTGTTAATCATCATTCTTGCACTGTTGAATATTACGATATATATCGCTTTTTTACTACCCCCGATTCAAAATCTGGCACGTACTAACATAGAATCGTTACTCAGTTCATTCCTTAAAGGAGATGTTACTGTTGGCTCTCTTCAAATCAATATATTTTCGGGTGCTCATGCCCAAAACATTCTTCTGTTCGACCCGAATTTTCCTGATAATTTTATTTTTATAGAAAATGTATTACTAAACTACCAGCCGACATCTCTTTTTCATAAAACTTTCAATATTACTTCGATTACCGGTAACAAGATATCGGCAAAAATATCTTTATCACCTAACAAGATAAAAACACTTCCATTCTTGCCATATCCCGATATTTCCAGCAGTCCTGAAAAATCACAATCAAACTGGAAAGTAGTTTTTAATAAAATCGATCTTGATAATTTCAGCCTGACATTCAATGATTCTTCACATAATTTAACAGCTGAAATTAAAAAGTGTTCTGCTCATTTGCGATTTCTGTCCGATATCTGTTTTAATGGAACTCTATCTGTTCCGCAAGGCAAGTTAAATCACGAATACTGGAATGGCTCATTTGACAATATTATGGCAGATTTTTTAATAAATGAATCCCAACTCTCCATTGACTCACTCAGGTTCAGCGGCTCCACAACATCTTTAATTGCTACCGGTTCAATTCCATTTTCATCTTCTAAGCAAATGAATATCACAGTCTCTTTCAATTCATCCCTTTTGCCAATCGATTTCAGCTCATTTCTGCCGCAACTGGAATCTGCCGGAAATATTTCAGGGAGTGCGTTTCTGAAAGGGTCTGTTTTACAGCCTGAGTGGTATTTTGATTTTTCTGTTAACGATATAATACTATTCAATATTCCAGTTCAATCGATAAATGTTGATGCATCAATACTGAATGATTCGATTGGTGCAATCGCAAGTTTTCAGTCTCCAGGACTGGCCGGGAACGGTTTTTCCAGTGTGAAAATTGACAGCATACTTCTAAACCATAAATTGAAACATTATAGTGCAGATTTCAATTTTAATCGAGTTGATCCATATTTACTTCAGTACCTGAACAAAAATCTCAAATCTATTCCTCCAGGGAATATAAGCATACAATCCCACTTGTCCGGAACCAAATCTACATGGCCCGACACTGTTATTTTTAAAACAGCATTTTCAGGGAAAACAGTTACCCCCGCAATGCATGTGCATGGAAAAATCATATCATATGACTGGTTGGCAAATGCATGGTGGGACAGTAACAACGCTCATTCATTTGGTGTGATAGACAAACATGGTAACATTTCTGGAAAGGTTACTGCAAATATCAAAAACCCGGATCTTATCAGTAATCTTTTTATAAGCGAAACTGTCAGCGGCCAGGCGCTAATAAGTTCGGAATTCAAATATCTTGATGGCAATTTTTATGCATCTGCCGATATTAACAGCAATAACATTATGTGGAAAACAGTAAAAATCAACGATCTGTTTTGCCAAGCCTCGATTCAAAATAACAAGATACATCTGGATACAGTGCACTCGGTTATTGAAGGGAAAATAGATTCGATAGCCCCACTCTTTACTACCTATAATGCAGGCGGCTTTTTCCAGTTTGTATTATCCGGTTCGGGACCATTAATAAACCCTGATATCACTTTTCATGTAAAGGGCAGGCAAGTCTCTTTCAACAACCTTTTCTTTTCTGATGATCTATACGGCACGTTTGACATGAAAGGTGTTTCTTCGTTATCCTGGAATAACATAACTTTTTCAAACAGAAATCATAAAATTATCAGTAACGGATCTTTTGTTAAAAACAGCGAATTGTCTTTATTATCAGATGCAGTTTTTTTGAGCGAATCTCAATCCGGTCGGGATTCTTCAGGAGTCATAACTTTTAATGCAACCATTCAAAAAAAAACAATCGAAGCACGTTTTATTGCCCAAAATACTGAACTAAATGTTGTAAATTCATTTTTTATCAATACTGAACCATTCAGTGGTAACCTGAATGTAACAGGTGAACTGTCAGGCCCGGTATCCAACCCTGCCGGTAAATTGATATTCAACACCAAGAATTTTTCCATTCAACCTTACTTGGTAAATTCAGTAAATGGTGAACTGACATTAAGGGATTCTCTTATTAAAACAGAGATTTCAATTTTATTTCCGGACTCTGTTTCATCCGTTTCTATCAATTCAGAGCTCCCGTTACTTCCAGGAAAAAACTGGATATTAGATAAAACCGGAACAAGAGTTCCACTCATAAATCTGAAAAGTGATAATTTTTATTTGTCCGCTTTTGAATCGTCTGTTCCTGAAATTATTAAAGGATATGGTTCCGGCAATTTTAATGTGAATTTATCCCACTCTCATAATGCATGGAACCTCAATGGCCTTTTTTTTGCCAACATGGACAGTATAAACTATCCTCCCCTTGACATCAGTGCAAATTCAATCAACTTTTCAGGTAACCTTTCGGGAACTGTAAAATCACCACAAATTTCTTTTTCCATTTCTACCCGGGACATTCACCTTAAATCCGACAGAATCGGATCCCTTTACTGTAACGGGATGTTTAAAAAAGATACTCTCTATATTGACAGCAGTTACGCTTTGTTTGATGGCAGCGGTTTTGTACAACTGTCAGGGTTCATTCCAGTATTGGGAATTAATTCATTTCCTATTCCACAAATCAGATATTCGATTCAAAACGTTCCCCTTTCAATTTTCAACTCATTTCTTCCATACCTGATCATTAAAAAAGGTACTCTTCATGGTGATGGGACATTAGGTAATAAGTATGGCAGATTCTTCTCCATGGGTGAATTGTTTATAAATGATGGAGTTATTGACTTTGGACTGAATGAAAAAAGTACTGGACCTGTTAATGGAGAATTGATCCTCAGAGATGATTCGTTAATTGTTAAATCTTTCAAGGCACAGATGGGGGATGGAGATTTAACACTAAGTGGCTTTTCAATTATTAAATTTAATGAAATCCCTGAACTTGATTTCAATATCACGTCTGAAAATGCTTCATTTCAAATCCCTGATCTTGTAGAGGCCAACATTGGTTCACTTAACATATCTTTAAAGACTGTCGGCAACAGATTTAATCTCAATGGCAATGTTTCTCTTGGTGAAACCCGTTTCATCCGCAACATTCGTATTAATGACCTGATCTCTCAAGGTGCGATCCGTCCGGATGACCCTTATAACCAGGGATCGTCTTTTCTTGAGTTGGTAGATATTGAAATTGAGTTGCAACTTGATGAAAATCTGCTTATTGATATGAATCTTGGTGATCTTCAACTTGACGGTTACATAGCAGTTTCCGGACCGGTTTTATCGCCCGGTTTTATTGGTGAACTTCAGATCATTGATGGATTCATATATTACCTTGATCGGGAGTTCTTTATTACCGAAGGAAATATCAGCAATTTTGATCCAGAATTTAATCCTTCATTTGATATAACAGGAACTACTGATGTGATTGCATACTCTGCTGCTGCTGCACAGACACAATCTTACAGTATCACTCTGTTAATAAGTGGTGACCTTGAACAACCGCAAGTTGATCTAAGTGCAGATCCACCTCTGAGCAAGCCTGATATAATCAGCGTTTTGACTTTAGGCTCCACTCTTGGATCTGTCGGCTCAGACCTTGCCAACAGAATTGGTAATCTGGTTGGCCAGGAAATAATAGGACTGGGGACCAGTAAATTGGAACGAATACTTGATCTTCAAAGTATCAACATATCCGGTGATATTTTTAACACCGTTACAGGAAGAGGTCCAGAGGTAACATTAACCAGACGGTTCTCCAGGCGGCTGATTATTACATATACGACCGGTTTTGCCGACCTTTTTTCTCCAAAGATATCTGCTATTTTCAGATTATTTCCATTCCTGTTTTTGACAGGTGAAACAAATGAACAGGGTACAGACATAGGATTGAGATTCAGAGCAAACAGATGAAAATGAGTTTATTGTGAAAAATTCGAAAATTGTGATTACTACACTTCTGTTATTCACATTTTTTCATAATCTGTTAGCTGACAATTCCGACATTCACGTTGCTTCTATCACGATCCATGGCAACGAAACATTTAGCACAGATACACTGTTATCTTTAATGGAAACCCGCAAACCGTTTCTTTTCTGGAAAACCACCTATTCAGATTTTAAACTTCATGAGGACATCAACGCAATTACAGTTTTTTACAGGAGTCACGGATTTATAAATCCTGTTGTAACACACGAGCAACGATTTGATTCTTCTGATAATAAAGTCCATATTGAGATTACCATTGAAGAAAATAAACGTATAAAAGTTTCCTCAATCAGTATTACTAATGATTCCATTTTTGATATTGGAATAATTTCGACTTTGAACTCCAGAATCGGAGAACCGCTGATTTACCCTTTTGTTAATAGTGATGCGCGAAAGCTTATAGACACACTTGCCAATACCGGTTTTTTAAAAGCTTCTGTTAAACCAGTACTTGAAATCGACTCGACATCATTCACTGCAGCCATTTCATTCATCATAACTCCGGGCCCCTGTATCTTTGTCAATGATATCCGTATTGAGGGTTTATCAACTGTTGAAAGAACCGTCGTTTCCAGAGAACTTACTTTCAAAAAAGGTGATACTTTGACATCAAGACATATCAAGAAATCGCAACTCAACCTTTTCCAGACCCGCATGTTCAATTTTGTTGACATTTTTGCAGACATTTCTGATTCTGTATCATTTCTTTCCTCTGCAGATACTTTTATAACTGTTGTTGTTTCGGTCAACCAGGCAAGATATTTTTCCATTGATGCCGGTGTAAGATATGGTACCTATGAGCGTTTATATTCATCGATAAATTTATCTTACAACAATCTTTTTCGCAAAGGTCATTCGATCGGTCTTTCCGGTCTGCTTTCTGGCTTCGAACAAAGTATTGAATTTTATTATGTATTTCCATGGATTTTCGGGATTCCATTTGATCTGACTATCCGACCCTATTACAGACGCCATGATACACTTTTTTTATCGATTCCTCTTGCGTATGAAGGTGAATTCAATGGATTTTCATTTAACATCGGACGCAATTTCAATGATATTTTTTTATTTGATATCGCTTTTGAATATGAAAATGTACTACGGATTTCCATACCGGAAGTAGATTCTTTAACCGAAGACATTCCAACCACAAATAACAGAAGCATTATTGTCAATCTTACATACGATAAGAGAAACGATATTATAAATCCGGTCAAGGGTTTTCTTGAACAGATGACATTCAGGATTGGCGGCCTTGGCGGATCCGGTGCCAACCGTTTTTTCAAAATCACTAACAACTTCCATTTATATTTCAAAGCCGGTTATTTTATCATAACAAGCGGCGTAGCAGGAGGGTGGGCTCAAACTTATGGCCAGAGCGAGTCTGTTCCTATACAATATCAATTCTTTGGCGGAGGCCCCCAAACAGTTCGGGGATACCCCCGTGACAAACTTATAACGACATCATCAGGCGACCCATCAGGTGGTAACGTGGAACTGATATTACACTTCTTTGATATTCAGTTCCCTCTTTTCTGGTTATTTCATGGTGCAATATTTCTTGACGCCGGGTACATTTGGTCCGATATAGGTTCTGTTAAACTTTCAGACATCAAATTTACAGCCGGGCCTGCTTTACGACTAAATACTCCGGTCGGAATGATCAGAATTGATTCCGGGTTTCAATTACATAGAATGGGAAAAAAGGACAGTTATCAAATACATTTAGGTATAGGAAGACCTTTTTAATTTAGTTCAAGGAAAATACATAGTGCATAAAACCCGGAATTTTTCATTTTTGACAGGTTTAATACTGTTTTTAAATTGTATTGTTCTTGTTTTGTTAATTTTAAATATCAATAACAAATACATCCTTGAATTCGATACTGCAATATCTATGCTCTTTTTAAAAACAAGAACTCCACTTCTTACATTTATCTTTTTTTCGGTTTCTGAACTGGGTACCTGGGGAACAATAATTATCGGGTTTGTATGGGGAGCTACAAGATTAATCAAAAATAAAAATAATGAGCTTCTTTTTTTGGTAGTTTTCTCACTTTCGGGAATACAATTAGTCTATCTTATTCTTAAAGAAATAATTAAACGTCCCCGCCCCCCTTTTCCACATTTAATCTACTATTTCGGTTACAGTTTTCCCAGTGGTCATTCAGCACTTGCGATTGTAATTTGTGGGGTTATTATTTACTATATTCATAAAACCGAATGTCTGTCTGTTCTCTTGTCAAAAGCTATTTTCACTCTTGCTTTCCTGCTTGTAATTTTAATCGGTTTCAGCAGAATTTACCTTGGCGTACATTTTTTTACAGATGTTTTAGGCGGGTACACATCGGGATTTTTTTGGTTAGTTATGTTTATTAATTTTTATAATATCTTACTCTTTCAAAAAAACAAACCTATGAGCAGATCAATCACCTGCCTTTGAAAACATATTTTTGACAAAATTCATTACCTCATTTCAGATTGTTTTCAGTTTTTTAAACCAGTTTTATTCTAATATAATCAAATCTGCATGTAAACAATTTAATTCATGAATTCACTGTTGATTAAAAACCTAATACCAGGTCCATAAAGGCGAATGGAATCTCATGTAAGCCATACAATCGTAAACTTTTTTATACAAATAAACATTATAAAACCACATTATTGTTTTTTTTATTCATAGTGTCCCATACCCTCTTTTCTTAAAAATGATCACAATGTATATTACAAATTATTGTTATTACAATCATATATTACATCTGCAGTGATATTATCATTCAAAATCTTCTGGTAATAATGGATAGTTTTTCAATAGCCGGTGTTTTTGGGCAATACAGGGATGTTACTCAAAACAATGAAGGGCAGGTTTTAAGAAATTAAGTCAAAATTGCTACCAATCGCAGGTTAAATTAATCAATTAAACCTGACACTAAATGATAATTTAAAATTCATTTAATAATCAGATACAGTATCAGACAATCATTTATTTACTCATAGTAACGCTGTTTAATTGCAGTTTTGAAACAAACACATCCATTATTTTGTTAGATAACAATCCTTAAAACATAACATCATACATGCACCCTGAAACAATTGCATTGAATATGAGTTGATATCTCTCTGATGAAAAGGATTATTTCTTATGCTTTTTAAAAAACGGACATTTACCGGACAATTTCTGGAATTTACCCGAATTTGTAGTTTTTCATTATTTATTACTCTTTTTTGTATTACTTTCATAAGCCAGGCAACAAACCAGTTTCGTGTTGCATTAACAGGTAAATACCCGCCTTTCAGCTTTTATGACAGTGATGGCAATCTGACCGGTTTTGATGTTGACATATCAAAAGCTCTTTCAGATGAATTAGGTTTTGATCTTGAAATTATAACCATAGAATGGGATGGCATTCTTGCAGGTCTTCTCGCTGGTAAATACGAAGCAATTATTGGATCCATGGCCATAACCCCGCAAAGACAGAAAAAAGTTTCATTCTCTAATCCTTACTATATCTCAGGAGCGCAGCTTTTCATACATGAAAAAGATACTTCCTCCATAAAGAAAATCGATAATCTTTCGGGTCTCAAGGTAGGTGTTGTTCTTGGCGAAACGTATGAACAGTTTCTCAGAACCGAATACCCTCAGATAAATGTAATAACCTATAAAAGTACTGTTGATATATTCCAGGACATGAAAAACAGGCGTCTTAATGCATTCTTTACAGACCGTCTTGTCGGTATGTATCAAATCAAGAAAGCTGGTATGCCTTTTGTTACTGCAGGAGACCTTTTATATCACGAAGAAATGGGGATACCTGTCAGTAATCCAGTATTGCTGAATGATTTAAACAATGCTCTTTCAAACATTCGCAGTAAAGGTGTGCTTGATTCTCTTCACCGATACTGGTTTGAGTCACAAAACAGTGTATCCTCACAAACAATGAATATCAATGTAATTGTAAACCGTCTGCTGAAAGGGTTTGGTATTACAGTCGGTATTGCATTTATTTCATTTTTTACAGGTATATTGTTTGCCATTCCATGTGGAGTAGTACTTAACGGTCAGAAATCCCTTTATAAATTCGTTTTGCGTTCATTAATCGACTTTATTCGAGGCACACCGGTATTAATTCAACTTTTCTTTGTGTATTTCGGCGCGCCTCAGATCGGCCTGACCCTTTCTCCTATAGTTTCAGCCATCATTACTTTATCTGTGAATTCCTGCGCATATATGTCTGAAGTTGTTCGGTCGGGCCTTATGTCTGTTGATCCGGGCCAGAAACATGCAGGCAGAGCCCTTGGCTTATGCAGACTTGACATATTCCGCTTTGTGATCTGGCCCCAGGCTTTCCGTATAGCTATACCTCCATTAGGCAATTCAGCAGTAGCTCTTTTAAAAGATACTGCTCTTATTTCGGTTATTTCTGTTGGTGAAGTTGTTCGGGAGGCTCAGTCGATCATTAGCGTTACATTCAATCCGATGCTTTACTATATTATTATTGCAGCTCTGTTTTTTATCTTTACATATCCGCTCATGCGATTTACTGCATCATGGGAAAAAATACTAAAGAAAAGGGGGTTCATGCATGATTAAAATCGAATCTTTATCTTACACATACAGGGGCTCTGCCGTACCCGCTTTACAGGACATTTCAATTCAATTTGATTTCTCAAAAAATTCAATTACATCGGTTCTTGGAGAGAGTGGGTCAGGTAAAACGACCCTTTTACAATGCATGGCAGGTTTTCTCCGTCCACAAAAAGGTCGTATTCTGATTGACGATAAAAATATTCGCCAAATGAAGGAAAAAGAGTTCAGGTCAAAAGTAGGTGTAGTTTTCCAGAAATTAAATCTTTTCCCTCATTTAACTGTTCTGAAAAACATGACTTTGGCACTGAACAGGGTTCAGGCCTTGAGCATTGAAGAAGCTGCATCAAAAAGTGATAAAATGCTCGAAAGACTTCAGATACATGAATTAAAAGACATGTACCCTGCACAGTTAAGTGGCGGCCAGGCTCAAAGAGTTGCCATAGCCAGAGCACTCGTACTAAAACCACGCTATTTACTCCTTGACGAACCGACTTCTGCTCTGGACATGAATACAACTGAAGACTTTTCGGTGTGGTTACGCTCGTTACACGAAACGACTTCATTTGTAATTGTTACACACGATATACCTTTTGCAAGAAGTGTCAGTAAAAAAGCAGTGCTTATCGAAAATGGACAGATAAAAATGCACAATAAAATTGAAAATGTTATGAAGTCATTCTCCAATTCATGAGTTTCTAAATAATTTATAATATCCTGATCTAAATGATAATGTTTACGGTCAAATACCGGCTTTTATGGTTTTTTGCAATCATTCTTTAAACTTGACTATGTTCGATAAATTTAACCGACAGGTTTGGAAAAAACAGAAAAACAACTCAATGAGATACAATTATGGGAGAACGATTATGGTACTGTTCGCGCAGACTAATTAATCGTCTCCATTCAGGTACTTTTTTTATTAACAACTACTTTCTTTTAATTATTTTATAATTTTCAACAAGGTAGCCCCACGTGATTAACAACGCTCTGATCAGAATGACACTTAAAGGTAAATCTATTTATACTGTTTCACTGACATT
>Ga0079223_10001797_pt1 | contig 13004 bp, 8 predicted proteins | sample Stecom2011_FD_75072 | JGI IMG/M metagenome (GOLD analysis project Ga0079223, IMG submission 75072) | Agricultural soil microbial communities from Utah to study Nitrogen management - Steer compost 2011 | ecosystem: Environmental > Terrestrial > Soil > Agricultural land | place: USA: Utah... | reverse complement strand
CCTTGCCGCGGATTCACCCGACTTAACGGCACGGCAATAAGTGTTAGTAACGGCATTGCCAATGGTATAGCTAAGCGCCACTGTAATTCTGCTCGCGCTTCTGAACCTGTGCTTTGAATTAACTCAAGAGTGGGAATGGCTTCTTGCCGACGTAATGATTCTGCTGTTTCTTGCTCTCTTATTTGCATTTGATAACTATCAAAAATCATCACGTGATGATCGAACTTCTCTAAACTCTGGGAGTAGCGACGGCCATCGTTCAATGATAATAGTTGGGCACCAGAGGCGGTGCTTATCACTTGCCCACTGCTCGCCATAACAACACTCGCACGCTCTTCTTCGAGTGCGGCCTTGCCAGCGGTTTTTGCATGAGCTGGCATTTGCGCTACGAAAATATGTTCGAGTTCTTGTGAATCATTTTGGCTTTCAACAAAAATAACAGCACGTTGGCTCGGAACTTGTTGAAACCTGCCTGTTTGAATCACACTCACACCGGCGTCGCTACGTGCTTTATCGGCAATAAGGTGCTCTTGTGACAAGGCTGCAGGGCCCCACCACAATGTTAAAAGTGCCGTAACGACCGAAACCATTAAAGCAAACACTAATGTTGTTCGTGTTACATACCATTCGCTTACACCGCAGGCATGTAGAACCGACATTTCGTTATCGCTATATAAACGCCCATGGGCCAACAATATGCCAAGGAATAAGCTAATCGGAAGAATAAGTGCAGCCAAGCCAGGTAGCTGTAGCCCTAGCACTAACAAAATAAGCTCAGCCGGAAGCTGCCCGTCGGAGGCTTCAGCCAGGATTTGTATAAATTGTTGACTCAAGAAAATGGTTATCAGCACCAGAAAAACTGCTAGCTGTGCTTTAAAAGTTTCTCGAATCACGTAACGAAATATGAGCACTCTACCGCGACCCTTTAGTTAGGTTTTTACTGTAAAATCTGTCTCTTTTAAGTAAACTCTGCTTTTTTACATGTTTAATCATTTAAAGGCGGTTCAGAAACCTCGGCGAAAACTTGCCCGTTGGTATATCATAGGCCGCCTGCACACGCCTATTTGAATGTGCTTAATAATGCCATGAATAGCAGGGCGTGAATATAGGCATTAAACCAGAAAATGGAGTGAATATGGAATTCAGCGTTAAAAGTGGAAGCCCAGAAAAGCAGCGTTCAGCTTGCATTGTTGTTGGTGTTTTTGAACCTCGTCGTCTTTCTCCGGTTGCCGAACAACTCGATAAAATTAGCGGCGGCTATTTAAGTAATATTCTTCGCCGTGGTGATCTTGAAGGTAAAGCCGACCAAACGCTGTTACTACATAATGTACCAAATATTTTAAGCGAGCGCGTATTGCTTATTGGCTGTGGCAAAGAGCGTGAGCTCGACGAGCGCCAATACCGCAAGATCATTGCTAAAACCATTAGTACCTTAAACAATACAGGCGCTATGGAAGCCGTTTGCTTCTTAAGCGAACTGCACGTTAAAGGTCGTGACACTTATTGGAAAGTACGCTCTGCCATCGAAGCAGCGCAAGAGCAGCTTTATACCTTCGACTCATTAAAGTCGCATAAAGAAGAGCACCGACGCCCACTACGTAAACTCACCTTTAACGTACCGACCCGTCGCGAACTTACTGCCGGTGAGAAGGCTGTCACACATGGCGTGGCCATTTCACACGGTGTAACAACCTGCCGCGACGCCGCGAACATGCCACCTAACATTTGTACTCCAGTTTATTTAGCCGAACAAGCCGAAGCGATGGCTGAGAAGTACGGCAATTTAAGCATAGAGCGGGTTGATGAAACCCAAATGGCCGAACTTGGCATGAATGCATACTTAGCCGTAAGCCGTGGCTCTCATAACCCTGCAGTTATGACTATAATGAATTACAACGGTGGCAAAGAAGGTGATGCCCCCATTGTTCTAATAGGTAAGGGTTTAACATTCGACGCTGGTGGTATTTCCATTAAGCCTTCAGAAGGCATGGATGAAATGAAATACGACATGGGCGGAGCTGCAAGTGTATTAGGCACTATGGAAGCACTCGCACAACTTGAATTGCCTATCAACGTTATTGGTATTTTAGCTGGTTGTGAGAACATGCCCGACGGTAATGCTTACCGCCCTGGCGACATTCTTCATTCCATGTCTGGGCAAACCATTGAAGTATTAAATACCGATGCTGAAGGCCGTTTAGTATTGTGCGACACGCTTACCTATGTGGAGCGCTTTAACCCTGAAGTAGTCGTAGACGTTGCTACCCTAACTGGCGCCTGTGTTGTTGCTTTAGGCAGCCATGCTACTGGCCTTATGAGTAATCACAACCCACTAGCTCACGAATTGCTAAATGCTTCAGAACAAAGTGGCGATCGCGCTTGGCGTTTACCCTTATGGGATGAATACCAGCCTATGCTGGACAGCCTTTTTGCTGATATGCAAAACATTGGCGGGCGCTCAGCCGGTACCATTACCGCTGGTTGCTTCTTGTCACGTTTTGCTAAGAAATATAATTGGGCACACTTAGACATAGCTGGCACCGCATGGAATAGTGGTAAAGCCAAAGGTGCAACAGGTCGCCCGGTACCCATGTTGACCCAGTTTTTACTTGGTCGCGCTAACGAACAAGTGAGTTAATTTGTGTCTCTGGCAACGTTTTACACGCTAGACGAAATTACCGATGAGCGAGCAAACGACTTCGTTTGCTCGCTTGTTTACGGCTTAATGCAACAACGTCAACGTGTATTACTATTGTGTGAAACACAGGAGCAAGCAGAAACGCTCGACGAATTGTTATGGCAGCAACTAACACAAGCCTTTATTCCACATAATCTGGTGGGTGAAGGCCCTGAGCAAGGTACGCCAGTACTCATTGCTTGGTTGCCAGTACCGCAAAATGTCGGTCACCGAACTGCGGTTATTAACGTTAGAAATGCTCCAATAACAAATGCAGCAAAATACCGAACACTCATTGAACTAGTGCCCGTTGAAGCGACTGCACGCCAAACCGCTCGCGAACACTATAAGTTTTACCGTCAACAAGGCATGCAAATGCAAAACCTTGTGGCCCGATTAAATGTTGAAGGACACCATGGATAAGACGTATACCCCCGACGCCATCGAACAGCGAATTTATGAAGCTTGGGAAAAGGCTGGCTACTTTAAGCCAAGCGGCCAAGGCAATTCCTACTGCATTATGATCCCGCCACCAAACGTTACCGGCAGCCTCCACATGGGGCATGCTTTTCAACATACACTTATGGACACCCTTACCCGTTATAAGCGTATGGACGGTTACAACGCCTTATGGCAGGTTGGTAGCGACCATGCTGGTATTGCAACCCAAATGGTTGTTGAGCGTAAGCTTGCTGCCGAAAACGGCCCAACTCGCCATGAGCTTGGCCGTGAAGGCTTCATTGACAAAGTATGGGAATGGAAAGAAGAATCAGGCGGCACCATTACACAGCAAATGCGTCGTTTAGGTGACTCCGTAGACTGGGACCGTGAGCGCTTTACCATGGACAAAGGGCTTTCCGTTGCCGTAGAAGAAGTGTTTGTACGGTTATACGAAGAAGGCCTCATTTACCGTGGTAAACGTTTGGTGAACTGGGATCCAAGATTAAAAACCGCTATTTCTGATCTCGAAGTAGAAAACAAAGAAAGTAAAGGTAAGATCTGGCATTTACGTTACCCATTGGCCGACGGAGTCAAAACCAGTGATGGAAAAGACTACCTAATCGTTGCCACCACTCGCCCAGAAACCATGCTGGGTGACGCTTGTGTTGCAGTACACCCAAAAGACGAGCGCTATTTAGCCTTACATGGCAAGTTTATCGACTTACCTTTGGTAAACCGCCGCATTCCAATTGTTGCCGATGACTATGTTGATCAAGAGTTTGGCTCAGGCTGTGTGAAAATCACACCGGCTCACGACTTTAATGACTACGAAGTGGGCAAAAAACATAGCATGCCTATGATCAACGTGCTTAACGACGAAGCTTTTATTCTTGATCAACCAGAAGTGTTCAATACCAATGGTGAAGAAATAGACAGCGGTGAAATAGCCATACCTGAAGCATTCCAAGGCCTTGAACGTTTTGCTGCACGTAAAGCAATTGTCGAGGCTTTTGAAACCGCAGGCTTATTGGAAGAAATTGCTGAGCACGACAATAAAGTGCCTTATGGTGATCGTTCTGGAGTGGTTATTGAACCATTCCTTACGGACCAGTGGTATGTACGTGTAGCGCCACTAGCCGCTACAGCAACCAAAGCGGTTGAAGACGGGGATATCCAATTTGTACCTAAGCAATACGAAAACATGTATTTCAGTTGGATGCGCGACATTCAAGACTGGTGTATTTCACGTCAACTTTGGTGGGGCCACCGTATCCCTGCTTGGTACGACACCGAAGGCAATGTGTATGTAGGTCGAAGTGAAGCTGAAGTTCGTAGTAAACATAAGCTAGCCGACGATGTGACACTTAACCAAGACAACGACGTACTCGACACCTGGTTTTCGTCGGCCTTGTGGACCTTCTCAACTTTAGGCTGGCCAGAGAATACCGAAGACTTAAAAACCTTCCACCCCACCGACGTGTTGGTGACTGGTTTTGATATTATTTTCTTCTGGGTAGCGCGCATGATCATGATGACCATGCACTTCCTAAAAGATGAGCAGGGAAAACCACAGGTACCTTTTAAAACCGTTTATGTAACGGGGCTTATTCGAGACGATCAGGGCGAGAAAATGTCCAAGTCTAAGGGGAATGTCATTGACCCGTTAGACATGATCGATGGTATTAGCCTTGATAAATTGGTTGAAAGCCGTACCTCCAATATGATGCAAGACAAGCTTGCTCAGCGTATTGCAAACCGCACCAAAAAAGAATTTCCTGAAGGTATCGCTGCCCATGGAACCGACGCCCTGCGTTTTACCTTAGCGGCGTTAGCTTCAACAGGTCGTGATATTAATTGGGATATGAAGCGCCTCGATGGCTACCGCAACTTCTGCAATAAGCTGTGGAACGCTAGCCGCTTTGTACTTATGAATACCGAACAACAAACTGCCACAAATAACACCGAAGATATGGAACTGTCTTTGGCTGATCAGTGGATTATTGAACGCTTTAACGACACGGTGAAACAGTTCCGTAGTGCGCTCGATAGCTACCGTTTCGACCAAGCAGCTAATATTGCCTATGAATTTACTTGGCACCAATTCTGCGACTGGTATTTAGAGCTCACCAAACCTGTATTTAATAGTGGCACGGAAGCTCAGCTACGTGGTACACGCCATACATTGCTTACGGTACTCGAACAATTACTACGTTTGCTACACCCAATCATGCCTTATATCACTGAAGAGATTTGGCAGCGGGTAGCACCATTAGCTGGCGTGGAAACCAATAGCGACAGCACCATCATGCTTCAAGCTTACCCACAAGTTCAGCCCACTCATTACCAACAGGCGTCGGCTGATATGGAGTGGATTAAAAAAGTGATTGTGGCCGTGCGAACGATTCGTGCCGAAATGAACTTGAGCCCAAGCCAAAGCTTAGACGTTTTTATTAGCGGCGCTGACGACACTGTACGTCGTCGTGTTGAAGATAATAAAAGCTTCCTAAAAGCATTAGCGCGACTTGATAGTATTGCTTTTATTAATACTGCTGACGAGGCGCCAGCAAGTGCAACAGCACTGGTCGGTCGCGTTGAGTTTCATATTCCTATGGCGGGGTTAATCGACAAGGAAGCCGAGCTAGCGCGTTTAGATAAGAGTATTGAAAAGGTACTATCAGACTTAGGCAAGGTGAAAGGAAAGTTAGCCAACGAAAACTTCGTTAGCAGAGCTCCTGCCAATGTTATAGAACAAGAAAAAGAGCGTTTAGTTGAAGGCGAGGCTACGTTAGCTCAGTTACAGCAACAACGTGAAAAAATAGCGACACTGTAATTTTCGGAATGCTTACCGGAAAAAGTGTCGCTACAATCTAATCTGTTATTTAGTGAGGAAGGCCTTGGTCTTTCTCACTATCATCTTCTTCATCTTCTTCATCGTCACCTAAGTAAGTGCCCCAACCGTCATATTCAACACCGGCTGCTTCGGCGATTTCACACACTTGGCGTGTCTGCTCTGCAAGCACTTCTTCATCTATAGTTGATTCACTTACAGCAGCGAAGTAATAGCATACTTGTCCGTCTTCGGTGTCAAACTCTTCTGCGTCATCTACATGGTAGCCAGCTTTTACTAACTCAACAGCGGCTTTCTCTAGCTTATCAAAGTTGTCACTCACTACATGATGTTCAATATCAAACTCAAGCTCAGGATCAATACCATCTTCTAGTAAAGCCGTAACTGTGTCTTGGCTTAACTGTAATAGCTCCGCTAAATTATTAATGCTCATTATTTTTTCTCCCATGCCGCTTCAACCTCATCGTCTAAACGGGTAATTGTGGTCAACATAGCATCGTGTGTCGTTGCTATTAATGTACGAATATTTTCTCTGTTGAAACCTTCGGTACTTATCGGCTCTAACATTTCTATAATTACTTTGCCGTTATTCCAGCGGTTTAACTTAATTTTACCTTGGGTCGACGACATACATACGGGCACAATAGGAACTTGTGCACCTATAGCAGAGTGGAAAGCACCCGGTTTAAATTTCAATAGCCCTTTACCATAACTGCGCGTACCTTCAGGAAAAAGCAAAATTGAAAGCTTTTGTTGCTGAATTGCTTCTATGGTTTTACCTATAGTACCGTGCGCTTTGCTACTGTTTTTGCGGTCGATCAATATATTGCCTGCGAGCCAATAAAGCTGGCCAAAGAATGGTACCCACTTCAGGCTTTTCTTGCCTACGGTTACAGTGCCTGGTGGCAATGACGCACTGAGAGTAAATAAATCCCATGAGTTCTGATGATTTGCCACATAAACAAATGGGCCTTTACCCTGAACGGAATCGGGCACTCTCACTTCAACGTCTACCCCTATAACTCGGTGCATAGAACCAAATAAGTGGGCAAACAAACTCGTGTTGTTACGATGAAATGGGCGTAACAAACAAAATAAACTTCCTAGCACACCCGTCAAAACAACAAATATGCCAAGGATTATCAATCTAATTACTGCTAACATGATAACTCTTAATATGACCTAAAAACGCTATTATACTCGGTGTCAAACAGAAATGCTGTGCTTTAAGACAACAGATTAATTTAACCGTCAATAAGCTTATTTCTCGCTCTGAAAACAATAGGATAACTTTATGGCTCGATTCCATGTAACCGACATTGAAGCAGACGTATTTCTAGACCTACTCGATGAGCTTCAAGAGCTTTATGAGCGTTGCGAACACAACCTTATAGAATTAGAACACACACCCGACAATGTAGAATTACATCGGTCATTATTTCGCGCTGTACACACCATAAAGGGTGACTTAGGCCTACTAAGCATTACCCCTCTGGTTCAGTTCCTAAGTTGTTTAGAAGATTGCTTAAGCTTATTGCGCGACGGTAAAATTCTGTTTAACTCAGTGCTAAGTGATTTACTGTTACTAAGCCTAGAGAAAGTAAACGGGTATATTCGTGAATGCCACACCCATGGTGCTTTTAATTACCACAAAGCACAATTAGAGCGCGTGGAGGTATTGTTAGCCAGTGTTCATGCTGGGAATCCAGAACAACATGAGCACTTTATACGATCTGCTTTACTTACCCTCGAGCCAAATTTAGTTATAACCGACACTGCTAGCCCTCTTGCTCCTGAAGATTCTGTAAGCGCGGCAAGTCGGCCAGAAGACGATCTTGCTTTTTTTCGGCAATTAATTGAGCCAGTTGAGTCGCGCTCACGTTACTGGCAAGGCCGCTGCGACAGGCAGCTCAAGTTAGCTTTACTGATCAATAGATACGCGGGATCTTCAGTCGATGACTATCAACTTACGGCAGCCTGTTATGTGCATGACTTCGGCATGGGTTTTATGCCTCTAGAAATTCTCCACAAACAAGACCGCCTCGCTCCCGACGAATTACAACTAATTCATACTCATGTGTATTGCTCGGCAAAGCTACTAGAAAATATGCCCTACTGGCATGATGCCAAAATGATGGTGCTACAACACCATGAAAAGTGTGATGGCAGCGGCTACCCGCTAGGTTTGAAAGACCATGAAATATCTGATGGGGGAAAAATATTAGCTATTGTTGATACCTTCGATGCAATGACCCACGAGCGTTCCAGTGCGTCGCATTTACGCCGGCCATACCAACGAGCCATTGCAGAAATTAATCGCTTAGCAGGCACGCAACTCAGCCCTTACTGGGTTGCGGCCTTTAATCAAGCTATGCAGGCTCTACTTGAGCAGAGCCGAGACAAACTATAACTCAGTATCTTCAGCAGCGGTTTGCGCTGTAGCAGCTGAGTGTTCAACTACTAGCGCATCGACCCGTTGTAGCCCTCGAGGTAGCTTGTTGCCTCGACGGCCACGCTCTCCACGATAATGATCTAAGTCTGCTGCTTTTAACGACAGTTTTCGCTTACCAGCAACTACCGATAAAGTAGCGCCCGCTGGCAGTACCGCTACTGCAGCCACAAACTCTTCCCGTAACTTCGCTCGGCTGGCAGAAATATTCAGGAGTTTATTCCCCTTACCACGAGCAAGTGTAGGTAAGTCGGCAATTGGAAATACCAACATACGGCCTTCATTCGATACCACCACCAAAGAGTCGGTTTCGGCATCATGAATAGGTTGTGGCTCTAGCACTTTAGCGGCCGGTGGTAGGGTAAGCATTGCTTTACCTGCTTTTACCCGGCTAATCATGTCGCTAAACTTAGTCATGAAGCCATAGCCCGCATCTGAGGCAACCAACCACTGGCTGTCGTCTTTGCCCATTAGCACATGTTCAACATTTTCGCCCGCTACTATAGTGAAACGCCCGGTGAGAGGCTCACCCTGCGAGCGTGCAGAAGGTAGTGTATGTGCTTCGGTACTATAAGTTTTCCCTGAACTATCGAAGAAAACCGCAACATTATTACTACGCCCTGTCACTTGTTTGAGGAAACTGTCTCCTGAACGATAAGACAAGTTACTACCATCTACATCGTGCCCTTTGGCACAACGTACCCAACCTTTCTTAGATAACACAACAGTCACTGGTTCAGACGGTGTTAAGTCTCGCTCAGAAATAGCACGTGCTTCATCGCGTTCAACCAAAGGCGAACGTCGGTCGTCACCGTATTTTTCGGCATCAGCTAGCAGCTCTTTACGAACCAAAGTTTTTAATCGGCGCTCCGAACCAAGCAATAACTGCAAGTGATCACGCTCTTTACTTAGTTCATCTTCTTCACCACGTAGTTTCACTTCTTCCAGCTTAGCTAAGTGGCGTAGTTTTAATTCAAGAATAGATTCCGCTTGCGTATCACTTATACCAAAGCGTTCCATGAGTACGGCTTTAGGTTCGTCTTCACGACGAATAATTTCAATCACTTCGTCAATATTCAAGAAGGCAACAAGCAAGCCTTCAAGAATGTGTAAACGGCGCTCAACTCGATCTAAGCGGTGCTGTAAACGCCGTGTTACCGTTTGTATTCTGAAGGTATTCCACTCACTTAATACAGTAAGTAGTGGCTTCACTTTAGGACGTCCATCGAGCCCTAACATATTCATGTTTACGCGATAGTTCTTTTCTAAGTCGGTGGTGGCAAACAAATGCGCCATCAACTGCTCTAGATCGACACGGTTTGAACGCGGAATAATAACCAGTCGAGTTGGATTCTCATGGTCCGACTCATCGCGCAAGTCCGCTACCATAGGTAGCTTCTTCGCTTGCATTTGCGCTGCTATTTGTTCAAGAATGCGAGCACCAGAGGCTTGGTGTGGCAAGGCATCAACAATTACCTCACCATCTTCAATAGTGTAACGGGCGCGCATTTTGATACTACCGCGGCCTGTTTCATATATTTTACGAATATCAGCTTGTGGAGTAATAATTTCCGCGTCAGTCGGATAGTCTGGACCATTCACATGTTCCATTACTGCAGTTAAGTCTGAACTTGGTTTTTCTAGTAACAAAGCACAGGCATTCGCCACTTCACGAACGTTGTGGGGTGGAATGTCGGTTGCCATTCCTACCGCAATACCGGTTACACCATTCAATAAGATATGTGGTAAGCGGGCAGGCAAAATCTGTGGCTCGTCCATAGTGCCATCAAAGTTCGGTATCCAGTCGGCGGTGCCTTGGCCTAACTCACTGAGCAGTACTTCACTAAAGCGCGACAAACGGGCTTCCGTATAACGCATCGCCGCAAACGACTTAGGATCATCGGGCGCACCCCAGTTACCTTGTCCATCGACGAGCGGGTAACGGTAAGAGAACGGCTGCGCCATTAGTACCATAGCTTCATAACAAGCCGAGTCACCATGTGGATGGTACTTACCTAACACGTCACCGACGGTACGTGCCGATTTTTTATGCTTGGAGGTAGCCGACAAGTTCAATTCAGACATGGCATAAATAATGCGCCGTTGTACTGGTTTTAAACCGTCACCTATATTTGGTAATGCCCGATCCATAATGACGTACATCGAGTAATTCAGATATGCGTCTTCTGTAAACTTATGTAACGGGAGATATTCAAACCCTTCTAAAGATACGCTCATGGACCTTTCCGTTTTGTTTGTTTCATATTATTTCCGCTTAGTCGGCTAAATTAGCTCAACTAAGTTTCCTTTACTTTCAAGCCACTCACGTCTGTCTGGCGAGCGCTTCTTGGCCAGTAGCATGTCCATCAGAGCATCGGTTTGCTCCATGTCTTCAACTGTTAAGCATACTAACCGGCGCGTATTTGGATCCATGGTGGTTTCTCGTAGCTGTGGTGGGTTCATTTCACCCAGACCTTTAAAGCGTTGTACGCTCACTTTACCACGGCGCTTTTCCGACTCTATGCGATCCAAAATACTGTCTTTTTCACTTTCATCGAGCGCGTAAAACACCTCTTTACCAATATCTATTCGGTATAGCGGTGGCATAGCCACAAACACGTGGCCAGCTTGCACAAGAGGCCTGAAGTGTTTTACAAATAAAGCACATAACAAGGTGGCAATATGCAGCCCATCGGAGTCAGCATCGGCAAGAATACATATTTTACCGTAGCGTAAAGTCGATAAGTCTTTCGCCCCTGGGTCAATACCCAAGGCAACGGTTATGTCGTGTATTTCTTGCGAAGCCAGAATTTGATCCGAGTCAACTTCCCAGGTATTTAGTATTTTCCCACGCAGCGGCATGATGGCTTGAAACTCACGATCTCGAGCCTGTTTAGCTGAGCCACCTGCGGAGTCTCCTTCCACTAAGAACAGTTCACCCCGTGAAGGGTCTTGGCTGGAGCAGTCGGCTAATTTCCCTGGTAATGCAGGGCCTTGGGTAACGCGTTTACGTACAACCTTTTTTGCCGCTCGTAAGCGCCGTTGGGCACTGGCAATACAAAGCTCAGCAATTTGCTCAGCTTGGTCTGTGTGCACATTTAACCAAAGGCTAAAGGAATCTTTTACTGCATTAGAAACAAAGCCTGCCGATTGGCGAGACGACAGGCGCTCTTTCGTTTGCCCTGAAAATTGTGGGTCTGCCATTTTAACCGACAAAATAAAAGCACAGCGCTCCCAAATATCTTCTGGCGTTAAGCGAACACCCCGTGGCAATAAGTTTCGAAACTCACAGAATTCACGCAATGCTTCTAACAAGCCTTGGCGCAAACCGTTAACATGAGTACCACCTTGAGTAGTAGGGATCAGGTTTACATAACTTTCTGAAACTCCTTCGCCACCTTCAGGTAACCATGTAACCGCCCAGTCTGCACCTTCATCAGGCGTATGAAATTCGCCGGAAAAAGGTTCATCTGGGAGTTGGTCCCAACCTTGTAATGCTTCTTTTAGGTAATCACGTAAACCACCTGCATAACACCAGCTATCTTCCGTGTCATTCACTCTATCTTTAAAGCGAATGGTTAAGCCTGGGCATAATACTGCTTTTGCCCGCAACTGATAACGTAAGCGTGAAACTGAGAACTTGGCTGAGTCAAAATATTTAGCGTCTGGCCAAAAGTGAATTCGTGTTCCCGTATTACGCTTACCTACAGTACCAGTTACTTGTAATTCAGAAACCTTATCACCATTTTCAAAGGCTATTTCATGCACTTCGCCATCGCGACGTACTGACACTTCCAAGCGTGTAGATAAGGCGTTAACGACTGAAATACCTACCCCATGCAAGCCACCAGAGAATTGGTAGTTTTTATTTGAGAATTTCCCCCCGGCATGAAGTTTTGTCATGATCAATTCAACCCCAGGAATTCCTTCTTCCGGGTGAATATCAACAGGCATACCTCGCCCATCATCAATTACTTCTAATGACTGATCGGCGTGCAAAATAACTTCAATGGTCGTTGCATGGCCTGCTAAGGCTTCATCTACACTGTTGTCTATTGCCTCTTGGCCGAGGTGGTTTGGTCGTGTGGTGTCTGTGTACATGCCTGGTCGGCGCTGTACTGGCTCTAAGCCACTGAGAACTTCAATTGAGTCCGCTTTATAATCTGCCATCTTACCTGTGGTTCCGTTGTTATCTTGCTATGTATCTTAAGTCGATAGGCTGCTTCTATCCTGTGGGTTGGCGATAAAAAAAACAAGTATTCTCGTTAACTCTGCGGTAATTCGCTGCCAAATTCCCACACCAAGGCACTACGACCGTGATGTATGCAAATTTTCACCCAATCCGCTAAAAGTCGGCTGAGCTGACGCTTTTCATCGGGCCCTGCTCCTCGTTTTGGTTCCTTTCCTGGGCCAAGTGCAGTGAGCTGTGTGGCCCCTTGGTAGTCTGTTATTTCCGCCATGCGTACGTCGTGATACAAACGTACGGCAAATTCAACTTGGTGGAACTGGTGCTCGTTCTGGGCTTTCTCTACTAATTCTGTCGAAGCTGCGAGTTGCCGAACAATAACGTCTGTGGTGTAAGGCGCTTG
>Ga0079223_10001796_pt1 | contig 13005 bp, 10 predicted proteins | sample Stecom2011_FD_75072 | JGI IMG/M metagenome (GOLD analysis project Ga0079223, IMG submission 75072) | Agricultural soil microbial communities from Utah to study Nitrogen management - Steer compost 2011 | ecosystem: Environmental > Terrestrial > Soil > Agricultural land | place: USA: Utah... | reverse complement strand
GGAAAGAATGGCGATAACGGAGGCGACCCGCAGGACGTCATCCTTTACGGTTTCGGGCGTATCGGGCGCCTGATGGCGCGTGTCCTCATCGATAAAACCGGAGGCGGCGATCGCTGTCGACTGCGCGCCGTCGTGGTGCGTCCGGGCGTAGCTGGCGATTTGAAGAAGCGCGCAAGCCTCCTTCAATACGACTCGGTCCACGGCGAGTTCCCCGGCACGGTCGAGGTCATCGAAGAGGAAGACGCCCTCATCGTCAACGGCAACTACATCCAATTCATCCGCGCCTCGTCGCCCGAAGAGATCGACTACACTCAATACGACATCAAGGACGCGATCGTCGTCGACAACACCGGCGTTTTCCGGGATCGCGAGGGCCTATCGCGCCACCTCGAAGCGAAGGGCGTCAAGAGCGTCATCCTCACCGCGCCTGGGAAGGGCGACATCCCGAACATCGTCTACGGCGTGAACCACCACGAGATCGATCCCGCGGAGCGCGTGCTCTCGGCGGCAAGCTGCACGACGAACGCGATCGTGCCCGTGCTCAAGACCGTCAACGACACCTTCGGCATCGAGAGCGGTCATATGGAGACGATTCACGCGTATACCAACGATCAGAACCTCATCGATAACTTCCATAAGAAGCATCGTCGGGGGCGCGCCGCGGCGATCAATATGGTCATCACCGAGACGGGCGCCGCGAGCGCGGTCGCCAAGACTCTCCCCGAGCTCAAGGGGAAGCTTACGGGCAACGCCATCCGCGTCCCGACGCCGAATGTCTCACTCGCCGTGCTTACACTGAACCTCTCGCGCGAGACGACGGTCGAGGAGCTGAACGAGCATCTCCGTAAGATGGCGATCGACTCGGAGCTTCAGCAACAGATCGATTTCGCGACGGCGGATGATATCGTCTCGAGCGATCTCGTTGGGAACTCCCACGCGTCGATCGTGGACGCGAACGCGACCATCGTCTCGGGCAGCCGCTGCACGCTCTACGTCTGGTACGATAACGAATACGGATACACGTGCCAGGTCATGCGCCTTCTCCAGCAGATCTCCGGAAAGAACCCCCCGACCTATCCGGCGATCCGAAACGCCTGAGAGCAAAGTGCCGGGCAGAACGGGCGGCAGAGGGAGGATCCTCGCCGCCCGTTTTTCATTGGCTGAACCATCTTCTGAATCGCCCGATGCCGCCTCTCTGATATGCTCGCAACATGGCTTCATTGAGATGGTCGATAGACGCGGGGCCTCCACAGATCGCGGCGATCAGCCGCCGAATCACGACAATTGGGAGCGGGCGCGCCAATGAGATCTCGATCGCGCATCCTTCGCTCGAGCCGTCCCATGCTCAGATCATCTTCGACGGGCGCGACTTCATCCTCAGTGAGCTGAACGGCAAGGCGATCATCGAAGTCAACGGCCGTAAGAAGCGGAGGAGTAAGCTCCAGCACGGCGATACGATCCTGCTGGGCGAGCTTGAGTTCAGCTTCTCTCTCCTCGGTGAGGGTCTCGTCTCCCAAGCGGCGGAGGACGCTTCGGGACGCGAACAATATGAGCTGCTCGGCATGCGAAAGCTCGCGGAGTTCAATCGCAGGCTCGCCGAACTCGAGACGGTCTCCCTCCAGCTCGAGAGCTTCCTCGACGCGATCATCGATGTCACGGGCTCACAGAAAGGGCTACTCATCCTACTGGAAGGCGATCAACCGCGCATCGCCGCGGCGCGACATGTGCGCGAACCCGATTTTTCGCCGAGCGTCGATATTCTTTCGGACAGCATCATCCAAAAGGTCGTCGAGACGCGCCGGCCCCTTGTCGTCTCCGACGCGATGAACGACGCGCTTTTTTCGCGGAGCGAGAGCGTGATGCGTCTCCAGCTCTCCTCGGTGATGGTCGCCCCGCTCATCTTTCGAGGGCAGATGATCGGCCTCATCCACCTCGGCAACGACGATGTTGTGAACCTCTTCGACGATTCGAGCCTCGACGTGCTCACGGTTTTCGCCGGGCAGGCGGCGCTTCTTCTTCACAACGCCCTCGTTCTCGATGAGCTCAAACTCGATCGCGATCGCCTCTCCTCGGAGCTCGAAGGGAAGCGCTTTGGCGAGATCATCGGCAGCTCCGCCATTCTTCAAGAGGTCTTCCGCAAAGTGGAGCGCGTCGCGCCAACCGAGATCAGCGTGCTCATCACAGGTGAAACCGGAACCGGTAAAGAGCTCATCGCGCGCGAGATCCATCGCCGTTCCAATCGGAGCGATGGCCCCTTCGTTGTCGTCAACTGCGGCGCCATCCCCGAAAACCTCCTCGAGTCCGAACTCTTCGGTCACGTTAAGGGCGCCTTCACTGGCGCAGTGGCAACGCGCGCCGGTCGTTTTCAGCAAGCCGAGGGCGGCACGCTCTTTCTCGACGAGCTGGGCGAGATGCCCCTCCACCTTCAAGTGAAGCTTCTTCGTGCGCTCCAAGAGCGGATGGTGCAGCGCGTGGGCGCCGATCGTCCCGAGCCGGTCGATATTCGGATCGTCGCGGCGACCCATCGCGATCTTCCCAAAATGATCGAAGAGGGGACCTTCCGCGAGGATCTCTACTACCGGCTCAACGTCGTGAATCTTCATCTGCCCCCACTCAGGGAGCGCGGCGAGGATACGGTCGTCATCGCCCGCTACCTCTTGAAGCGCGAAGCGGAGACGCTGAATCCCGCCATCACCGGCTTTACTCCCGAAGCGATCGCCGCCATCCGGGCTTATCGCTGGCCCGGCAACGTGCGCCAGCTCGAGAACCGTCTGAAGAAGGCGCTCGTGCTTTCCGACGGGCCGCTCATCGATGCGAGCGATCTCGATCTCGACGCCGAAGGAGCCGAGCCCGAGCTCAAACCGCTGAACGTCGCGCGCGAGGAATTCTCGAGGCGCTATATCCTCGAAGCGCTCGAACGAAACGGCGGGAACCGCACGCAGACCGCAGCCGATCTCGGTGTCGATCCGCGGACCATCTTTCGCTACCTTGAGCGCGGAGATGCGTCCAAGGGGAAGGTCTAGTCCGGACAGAAATGTCATATCGCGGCCTCACCGATCCGATTTTTTCGCGACTCTGCGCTCATCAACAGCGTGATCTCGGGCCACGAGACTCCGGCGCGGTTTTTGCTTCGACTTTCTGGCGAGCTGCATCCCTCGCTCTTCTGAGCCTCTTTCTTATGAACTGTATCGTCCTTGATCCCTACAGCCCCGAGCAGGAATTTCTTCCACCGACCATCCGAAGTCCGCTCTCGGCCTACGAAGATGGGCTTGCGCTCGATCAGATCATCGAGGTTCGGCGAACGGATGACGATGGCGATTTCACCTTCGATCGCGGTCAACTCGAGATCCCGCTTCTCCTCACCTACGGCGATGATTCGATCGAATTCCAGTATCGCGTCTTCCTCGACCTTCAGCGCGGGAACGAAGAATCGGCGATCTCGATCAGCGGCGGGCGCATCCCCGGAAGGACGGGGGAGCAGACACGTAGCTTCTCGATTGGTATCAACTACGACAATCTCGGAGGACATGGCTGTCATCGATTGAGCGTGGTCGCGACGCCGACTTTTCAGAATCCGGGCATCGGCGCACTCGCCGAAGAGGGGCAGCCCGTCGCACAAGCCAGCGTCTTCGTGAACGTGCTCGAGCCGCTCCTTGAGCCTCCTCTCGTGGAGGATTGTCCGCGATGATCGCTCGGTTCGGCGTGGGCACCGTCTCTCTCGGCCTTCTCGTTGCGCTTGTCGCGCTAGGTGCTGCCTGCAATTTCGGCCGCGAACCCGGCGACTCCTCGATGAATTTCTGCGAGACCGATTCGGATTGCGTCGAAGGCAAGTGCTATTCGAACCGCTGCGCCGTCCCCCCCGAAGAGCACTACGAGATCGCGCTTCAAATCATCCCCTCGATCCACGATTCGAATCGCGCGCCACTCTCGACCCTGATCAGCCCGGTTCGTGTGGAAGAGGCGCATCAGGAGCTCCCGTTGCAGCTTCCGCCCATCGCACGCGTATCGGGGCGTGTTCGCTTTCAGGGTTCACCCGTGCCCGCCGTGCTCAGCTTCATCCCGACCTCAAAGGAGCACGCGACGATCCAGCGCGTTGAAGTGGAGACGGGCGATCCGCTCGGGGATGGGAGCGTCGATTATCTGGCGAGCCTCATCCCTGAGCTCGAGTACGCGGTCGAGCTTCGTCCGACGAGCAAACCGATGGACGCCAAGGATGCCGAAGGTCAGGAAATCCTCGGCAGGCCCGCCTCGCGCCAGCTTCCTCCGATTCGCATCGGGACGGCACGCTTCGACGAGGGAACGAATACCTTCGACTATGAGTTCAGCGGCGCCCTTCTCGAGCCCTGCACTGCAGAGAGGCGAAGCGGATGTGAGCTCCGCGGTCTCATCCGTTCGGAAGGACGGCATGGCGATCCCCGTCTTCCAAGCGATATCGAGATCCGCGCACTCGAGACCGCGACCACCCGCATCGTCTCCTCTGTGGATATCGTCCGCGAGGGGGAGTTTGCGATTCGGATCGCGGAGGATGCCGGCGAGTTTCGGCTTCAGCTGAGCCCGGCCGTAGGCGGCTCCCCTTATCGCGCAACGCTCATCGAAGGACCGTTCGATGCGGATGGGATCGAAGATTTATTCATCTACCGCTATCCTGTCGTCGATTATGAAGCGATCGTCTTCGACTCAAGCGGGATGGAGCCGATCGTCGGCGCGACCGTCGTCTTCCAATCGGAGAGTGTGGAGGACCCGCTCATTGGCGCGAGCTCGACATCGTTTTTCCGCGCCTCGGCCCTGACGGGCGAGGACGGTGAAGGCGCAGGAGTGTTCTCGCTTCAGCTGCAGCCGGGAACGTTCCAAGTCACCATCACCCCCGCGGCCTCCTCCGATCACGGGATCCTCATCACGCAGGTCGAAATCCCGGATGATGAAACCACGCGCTCGATTCGGGGGCAAGCGTTCATATTGAAGAAGCGCCCCGTCCTCGAGCTCACGGTGGATACGTTTAACGGCCTTCCGGCGGATAACACCGATGTGCAGGCCATTCCGCTCGAAGCCGCGGGATTCATCGCGCAAGAGCTCGCGCGACACGCCCGCACGAGCCAAGGACTGACCGATTGGGATGGTTTTTTGGAACTCCCGGTGGATGTCGCACGCTATGAGCTCTTGATGCGGCCGGCTCCGCATACGGGCTTTCCGCATGCGCTCACCTCATCGATCGACGTGACGCATCCTGGGTTCAATCAATCCATCGGCATTACGATCCCGCCTCCCGCAATCATCACGGGACAATTGCGGGATGCAGATGGGCGATCTTTGGGAGGCGCGACCATCCGCGCCTACCACCTCACCTCAGGCGGGAAAAACGGAGGGCAACTCCGACGCGTCGGCGAGGCCTTCACCGACGATGAGGGCCGATATCAGCTCGTCCTTCCCTCGACGCCGTTCTGAGCCACGCCGCCCGCGCGGTTATTCGAGGTGCATTTCCATCTCGTAGGGCGCGGGCTCGAGTGACTCGCGCTCAATGATCCGAACGCAGCTATTCCACCTGAGGATCGTATCGTCGATGCCTTCGGGGCGGATGGATTCGGCCTCTTCATAGGCTTCCATCGCCGCGCGGAAACATTCGTAAGCGGCGGCGCGCGAGCCCATGGGACGCTTGAGAAGCGCTCGCCCCTCGCGCTCGTGAATGAGCCCCGTGAGGTAGAGGCGCTGGTATTCGTCTTGGATTAGCGCGGCGCATTCAAGGGCCCGACGAGGCCGAGCAGCGCCGCTTATCGCGAACTGATCGGCGATCGAAAGGATGAGGTTGTGGAGCGCCTCTTGGTTGGACGGCTCCACCTCCAAAATATCGAGACAGATGCTCTCGGCATGCTCCGGTTCGTTCAAAAGACGATAGCGCTCCGCCTTCTTGAGCGCCGCCCCTATCCCCGCCTTGGTGAGCCTTTTGAGTGTGAATTTCTGAGCGCTCATCTTCTCCCTCCTTAGGACCATCATAGATAAGCGAAGGGAGGATGGGTAGTGGGCCGGCGGCTTTCGCAAGAACCAGGTTGGTGAAGACCTCGCACACATGCCGAACCGGGGTGGCTACAGAAGGCAAATTCCGCGCAATTTCAGAGAGATACGCTCGTAGACTTGGGCGTCACGACTGGACCGACGGGGATGCACGGAGCCATCCGAGGTGGGCGTACAGTGGACGCACCTAGGTTGATGCGCCGGAGGCAGGTGGCCAACACGCGCTGCCGCCGGGTTCAACAACCTGGGTCACAACAACCTGGGTCACAACAACCTGGGTCACAACAACCTGGGTCACGCCTCAAACGATAAAGCGCGTGACCACCTCGGCGAGTACGTTCGTCCCGAACTCAAACCCATCGACAGGGATGCGCTCGTTGTGCCCGTGAAAAAGGTCGGCGAAGCGGATGTCCTTCGGCATCTTCACCGGAGAAAAACCGATCCATTTGGCGCCGATGCTCGTAAAGGCTTTCGCATCCGTAAAGCCAGGGAGCATATAGGGGATCACGGGGCTTTCGGGCTCGACTTCGTTCATGACCTCTCGGATGAGCTCATGAAGCTCCGTGCCATCCCGCTCGACCACAGGCGGGAGCGAGTGCAGGATTTCGAGTTCGACCTCGGGGCCAAGCACCGCGCGAAGTTCGCGAAGGAAATCGTCGACGGTATCGCCCGGAACGATGCGTCCATCGATCTCAAACTCCGCCACGCCCGGGATGACATTCGTCTTATTGCCCGCGCGTACGACCGTCGGCGAGGCCGTATTGCCCATCATGGCGGCGAGCGCACGCTTCATCGACGGATCGGGCAGAAGACGGGTGAGCGCAGGCGCGACCCGCGGATGAAGGAGCTTCGGCAAGATCGCACCCGCCGCCTTGGACTGACTCCCTGCGATCGCTCCGACGAAATCGATGAACGCCTGCGGAGGCTTGATCGGCATTCCCTCGCGCCCGAGCTTCGCGATCGCCTCGGACATCTTCACCACCGCCGAATCCTCACGCGGCATCGAGCCGTGTCCCGGTTCGCCCTTCACGCGCGCACGGAGCCAGAGCACACCCTTCTCCGCGACTTGGATGGTAAAGAAACTCTTTCCGCCGATGTAGATATTGAACCCGCCACCTTCGCCAATGGCGTACTCCGCCTCGACGAGCTCACGATGCTCCTCGCATAGAAAGAGCGACCCTTTTCGGCAGCCCGCCTCTTCATCTGCGACACCCGCGAAGATGAGATCGCGCTTCGGCACCACGCCCTCGCGCGCGAGCCGGCAGAGAATCGCGACGCTCATGGCCGCATGATTCTTCATATCGATGGCGCCGCGGCCCCACACGCAGCCCTCGGCGAGCTCGGCCGAAAACGGTGGATACTTCCAGCTCTCGGGCTCGGCCTCCACCACATCAAGATGCGCCGTGAGAAGGAGCGGTCGCTTCTCTCCCGTCCCTTTCAGACGCGCAACGATATTTCCGCGGCCGGGATCACTCTCTAGGATGATCGGCTCAAGACCCGCCGCGCGCAGCTCCGCGTCGAGGAGGCGGACGGCTTCGATCTCGTTGCCCGGCGGATTCGTCGTATCGATCTTGAGGAGGCGAATCAGAAGGTCGAGCGCATGGGCTCGGAGCTGTTCATCAGCGATGGAGATGGACATGTCGTTCTTCACGCGCCGCCTTCGGCGCCCATTTGAAACTTCGGAGGTGAAGCTACTCCAAAACGCCGCTCATTGCTCGAATTCTCGAACGAGATGAGCATAGAAAGCCTCGCGGAGGGCTCGCAGCTTCGACGCTTCGAAATCGCGCGCCCGACGGAGGTTTCGCCTCGACGCTTCAAGCCGCCGCTGGCGCGAAACGGAAAACTCGCGAACCTTTAGCGCGAGCGCGTGCGCATCCTCAGGCTCGATAAGATCGTCGGGGTGAAGGAGCTCGGGGATGCCCGCGACGCGCGTCGCCACGGCCGGTAGCCCCACAGCCATCGCCTCGAGCAATGCCCTCGGAAGGCCCTCGCGCCGCGTCGGGAGGATGAACACATCGGCGCAACGGAGCTCGTGCATGAGCCGCGCCCGATCGCTTTCCTCGCCAAGAAATCGCGCGGACCGACCAAGACCGAGTTGCGCAGCGAGCGCTCGGTACTCGCCAAGGAGCGCACCGCCGCCTGCGATCGTCAGCTCGGCGTCAAGCCCACTCGCCCGAAGCTCCTTGAGCGAATGCAGCGCGATATCGACGCCTTTGAAAGGCCGATCCATCTTTTTCGTGAGAAAGAGACGCGGCGCGTTGAGTTCCGAAGGGCCGTCCTCGATCCTTCGGAGGGTCGCTTCGCCTTCATCGAAGAGCGACGGTTCGAGATCACCATCGGGTGCAAAGAACTCGAGGTCGGGGCGCCGCGCGGGATAGCGCGCTTGGAGATGGCGCTCGGTGACATAAGACACCGCCATGGCGTTACGGACGAGCCCCGCTTCGAGCGCAACGATGGGCCCGCTCAGCGCATGCACGAAACGCGAACCGAAAGCGCGATAGCCGATGTTCTCTTCTGGATCGGTCACGAGCTCCGCGGCGTAGGCCCGCTTCAGCGAGCGTGCGGCGAACGAGGCGATGAGGCTGGTGATGCCCGGCGGGCGAAGCATGATCAGCGCGTGTGGTTGACGAGCCATTGCCTGACGCGCTTCGATGAAGGTGCGACCCGCGCTTTCGAGCGTTCCGCGAACGCCTCGAAAATCCGTAAGCGGCGCAAAGGAGATCCGGGGCCCGGTCACCGCCTTCGCATTCGGAGGGATCTCGCCCGTCCGTACGGCGCGGCTCAAAACGATCACGTGCTCAAACGCGCTTAGATAGCGTGAAAAGAAAGCGTGATCCTCACTTCCCACCACGAAGGTTTCGCCCGAATAGGCGCATAGGAAGTGTTGCTCAGTCACGATGAGGAGCGTCGCCACGCGCTCTCCGTATCAGAGCATCGGCTCAGGGGGCAAGCGCGAGCGCATCCGCGTCGTCAGAAAGAATCAGAAAGAAGCCGTGCCGACGCGTTCATGGTATCCCTCGGGCATGAAGGCTCTGCTCGCGGCGCGCGAAAAGCCCCTCATCGTTCCCGGCGTCCACGATGTTCTATCCGCCCTCATCGCCGAGCGCCAAGGCGCAGAGGCGGTCTTTCTGAGCGGCTATGCCCTCACCGCTTCTTCGATGGGACTGCCCGATCTCGGCTATCTCAGCCTCGATCGACTCCGCGACGCAGCGACGTCCATCTCCACGCGCCTGTCGATTCCGCTCCTCGTCGACGCCGATACGGGCTTTGGAAATGCTCTTCACGTCGTCGAGACCACACGCTCGCTCATCCGCGCCGGCGCCAAGGGGCTGTTCCTCGAGGACCAAAACAACCCCAAACGCTGCGGCCATATGCGCGGGAAGGAGCTCGCCCCACGGGGCGACTACTTCGGCAAGCTCCGCGCCGCCATCGACGCCCGCGCCGATGCCGACTTTCTGATTGTGGCTCGCACGGATGCGATCGCGGCAGCGGGACTCGAGGAAGCGATCCTCCGCGCCAACGAGGCTCAGCGCATCGGAGCCGATCTCCTTTTTATCGAAGCGCCCGAGGACGGGGAGATGATCCGCGAGATCGCCGCCCGCGTCCCCGGACCCAAGCTCATCAACCTCGTGGAGGGAGGAAAGACGCCCCATCTTTCGCGGGAAGCGCTCTTTGAGCTCGGCTTCGTCGTTCACCTCCATCCGGTCACTGGACTTTACGCCGCGACCGCCGCGCTCACCGAAGCCTACGGCGCGCTTGTTGGAAGAGGCGCACCGATCGACTCCGGCGAGGGCAATGAATGGCGCTCCGATGTGGGGACCGATTTTCAAACCTTTGCGGAGCTCCTCGACCTCGAGAGTTATTTTGAGCAGGCGCTTCGATATCGCGGCGACGAAGAAGATAAGAGAGAATGAATCATGGATTTTGAGCTCACCCCCGAACAAGAAGAAATCGTCCGAACGGCCTCCGCATTCGCTCGCGATCGCCTCGCCCCCGGCTACCGCGAGCGCGATATCACGCGCGAGCTCCCTCGCGAGCTCGTGCGCGAGATGGGCGAGCTTGGGCTGATTTGTGTCGAGATCCCCGAAGAATATGGTGGGCTTGGCCTCGATTTTGTCACAAGTGGGCTCGTGATGGAGGAGATCGCGGCCGGGGATTTCAACCTCGCCTACGTCCAGCTCCTCGGCTCACTCAACACGCAAATCCTCGTCACGCACGCGAGCGAGGAGATCAAGCGCGAGTGGCTCCCCCGCGTCACGAGCGGTGAATCGCTCATTGCCCTCGCGCTCACCGAACCCGATTACGGAAGCGACGCGGCCGCCATCCGCCTCGATGCACGCCGTGAGGGCGATTATTATGTGCTGAACGGCGAGAAAACGAGCATTTCCTTCGGTGATCTTTGCGATATCGCTGTCGTCTTTGCCCGGACTGGAACGGTCGAATCACGCGCCCACGGCGTGAGCGCTTTCGCCGTACCGATGGATCTCGAGGGCATTACGCGAACCCGCTTTGATGATCTTGGTGAGCATGCGATCGGTCGCGGGTCGATCTTCTTCGACAATGTCCGCGTCCCGGTAAGCCATCGCCTCGGCGATGAGAACAAGGGATTTACCCAAGTGATGCAGGGCTTCGATTTCAGCCGCGCGCTCATCGGACTTCAATGCATCGCCGTCGCCCGTGAGAGCCTGAAGGAAACCTGGGCCTACCTCACCGAACGCGAGGCTTTCGGACAAAAACTCGCAAGTTTCCAAGGCCTCACCTTCCCTCTCGCCGAAGACGAGACCTACCTTGAGGGAGCGCGCCTGATTTGCCTCAAAGCGCTTTCACGAAAAGACCGCGGACTTCCGCATACCGAACTCGCCGCCATGGCGAAATGGTGGGCCCCGAAGCTCGCCTTCGATATCGTCCACCATTGCCTCATCGCACATGGACACAGCGGCTATAGCCGAGAGCTGCCTTTCGAGCAGCGCCTTCGCGATGTGCTCGGCCTCCAGATCGGCGATGGAACGGCCAACATCATGAAGATGATCATCGCACGGCGAAAAACCGGCATCCGCTGAACGAGGCGCGCTCCCCCTCAAGGGATGCGGCGAGCGGTCGTTGTCGAGCGTAGAGCCATGAAACGCCCGCACCGCGAAAACGAAACGCTCCTCACGCTCTTTGTCGCCCTCTCGGGCATTTTGCTCGCGTGTTCAGCCGAAAGCTCGACGGCGCTCATCGATCCAAACGAACAGAGCGCCGAAGAGCAGAAGCGCATCGTTGACGCGAGCGCGCCCGATCTCTGTTCGGCCCTCGGCGAATGTCTCGGACTCACCCAGCTCCTCGATGGAAGTGAAGAAACAAGCCTCTTCGCCTCATGCTCTCTCGCGCTTGGAGATTTACCGCTCCTCGACGCCTTCTGCGATCTCGACGCCTGCGCCGGATGGCTCGCTTCGAGTACGTGCGGGCTCTCGCTGCTCTCCTCGCCGATCGACGCCTGCGCTTGTCTTGATCTCGCCGGACTCCTAGGGACGATTCAGGGCGTGCTCGGGCCGATCCTCATGGCTGGCGGGACGCTCCAAGAGCTTCTTGGGCTCGGCCTCTCGCTTCATCAGTTGCTCCGCGGCGGGTTGAGCGTCGAGGCCCTTCTTCAGGGCGGCGTCCCCCTCGCCGAGCTCCTCGCCGAAGGCGTCCCCATCCTCGATCTGCTCGCAGCCCAAGTCCCCCTCGCCGAGCTCCTCGCCGAAGGCGTCCCCATCCTCGATCTGCTCGCAGCCCAAGTCCCCCTCGCCGAGCTCCTCGCCGAAGGCGTTGGGCTCGTCGAGCTCCTCCTCGCGGGTATCACTCAAGCTGAGCTCCTCGCCGAAGGCGTCCCCCTCGACGCCATCCTCGCCGCGCTCCTTCAGATCGGCGGCTAGGGGCCGAACTCCGTCAGCAACGCGGAGGACTCGCGATTTTTTGCGCTCTACTTCCCACCCGCCCTCCGAGGCGGCTAAGAACAGCCCATGAAGAACCTCATCCGTTATTTCTTTCAGGGGCTGCTCCTCGCCGCCCCCATCGTCATCACCTTCACGCTCGTCCGCTGGATGATCGCAACGCTTGGCGGCGTATTCAGCGTGGGGGATTCGTCATTCATCGGGCTCCTCACCGCGCTCGTGCTCCTTACAGCGCTCGGATACCTCACCTCGAATTTCGTCGGGCGCGAGCTCTTCCGCCTCTTCGAAGAGCTCATCGAGCGAACGCCGGGCATCAAGATCCTCTACACGGCGATCCGCGATCTCCTCGAAGCTTTCGTCGGCGAAAAGAAGCGCTTCGATCGCCCCGTCATTGTCGATCTCGATGCAAGCGGACAGCTCAAAGCTCTCGGCTTCATGACCGGCGACTCGAGCCACGTCGGCGTGCCCGAAGGCTTCGTCACCGTCTACCTCCCTCAAAGCTATAACGTCGCGGGCAACCTCCTCCTCGTGCCTCGCGAGCGCGTGCATCCGATCGCGGTCGACTCCACCGAGCTCATGACCTTCGTGATGAGCGGTGGAGTCGCCGGAGCGAAAGATCAGCCCTCTTCGGACTCGGCGCCTTCAAGCGCCGGATCGCTCGCTTGAGGCGGAAGTTCGCCGGTGAGCGTCTTCAAGAAGGCGACGATGAGCTTGGTATCTTCATCGCTCAGATCGCGGCCGAGCTGAACCTTGGCCATGATCTTCACCGCTTCGTCGAGCGAATCGACCGAGCCGTCGTGGAAGTAGGGCGCCGTGAGCTCGATGTTGCGGAGGAGGGGTACCTTGAAGAGATGCTTATCCGCCTCGTTCTTCGTCACATTGTAGCGGCCGAGATCCGCCTCCGTGATCTCACCACCGCGGAGCTCGAAATAGTTCTGAACGAGGCCCATCTTCTGGTACATCGTTCCGCCGAGGCCCTCACCCGAGTGGCAGGTCGTGCAGCCCGTGGCGACGAAGACCTCGAGGCCGCGCTTGGCCTCGTCCGAGATCGCATCCTCATCCCCCTCGAGATAACGATCGAAGG
>Ga0079223_10001794_pt1 | contig 13006 bp, 9 predicted proteins | sample Stecom2011_FD_75072 | JGI IMG/M metagenome (GOLD analysis project Ga0079223, IMG submission 75072) | Agricultural soil microbial communities from Utah to study Nitrogen management - Steer compost 2011 | ecosystem: Environmental > Terrestrial > Soil > Agricultural land | place: USA: Utah... | reverse complement strand
TTGTACAAGAATGTGTACTGATCTGCCGCTTCATCGATGAGTTTACCAATGGGCTTGCCCGGGCCATGGCCGGCCCTCATCTCCACCCGCAGCAAAATGGGATTATCTCCCTTGTATTTTTCCTTCAAGGTGGCGGCAAATTTCATTGCATGGCCAGGAATAACCCGGTCATCGGTATCCGCCGTCATGATTAAGGTCGGGGGGTACTCCACATCTTCCCGCACATTGTGCAATGGTGAGTAGGCATACATAAACTTGAAATGCTCTGGGTTTTCCTCGGCATTGCCGTATTCCGGAATCCAATAGTGACCAATAGTGAATTTGTGATAGCGGAGCATATCAATTACTGGCACCCAGCAGATTATAGCGCTGTATAGGTCTGGGCGCTGGGTCATGCAGGCAGAAACCAGGAGGCCGCCATTGCTGCGCCCCAGAATGGCCAAGCGCTTTTTGCTGGTATATTTGTTCTCTATTAGCCACTCTCCAGCAGAGATAAAGTCGTCAAACACATTCTGCTTGTTTTCCAGCATTCCAGCCCGATGCCATTCCTCCCCGTATTCGCTACCGCCCCGCAGACAGGCCACAGCGTATATTCCACCCCGCTCCATGAACATCAAATGGGCGGGGGAAAAGCTTGGGGTCATGCTGATATTAAACCCACCGTACCCAAAGAGCACCGTTGGGTTGGTACCATCCAGGGCAAGACCTTTTTTATGTGTAATGAATAGGGGCACCCGGGTCCCATCCTTGGACTGATAGAAGACTTGGTTGGTCTCAAATTCCTGGGGCTCAAAGGACAACGCAGTTTCACCGAAGGGGGTCAACTTCTCTTGACTGAAGTCATAGCTGAAGACCGTGGGCGGGTACAAAAAGGACATATACCCGATGAACATCCGCTGCCCCTCATTCTTACCGAAGATTCCCGATACCGAACCGATGCCCGGCAGTTCAATCTCGCCCTTGCCCTCACCTGCAACCGAGAACGTCTTTATTTTATGGTAGGCATGGTGTTTGTACACCACCACCAACTTACCCGCCATTAGCTTTGCGCTGTCAATTGTGTCTTCGCCCTGGCCAATTATCTCCTGCCAATTTTCCCGTTGGGGCTTATCTAGATCAATGGCAATAATCCGGCCCCGGGGGGCATCCAAGTCCGTCTGAAAATAAAACTTTCTCCCGATATTTCCCACCGGCCGGTAGGCGGCATCACCCTCATCCAGCAGACGCACAAAGTCCTCTTTGCTGTCCAAAGGGCGATAGTAAAAGCGATTGCGGGAAGAAGTTCCATGGGTCACCACCAGGGCTAGGTATTCCTCATCCTCGCTGATGAAGGGCATAAAACCAAGCTCCTTGGCGTCGGGCCGCTGATACACCACTTCATCCTCCGCCTGAGGCGTGCCAATCCGATGATAGCAAACCCGGCAGTAATTGCCCTGTTCTTCTGGGGAAACAGTATCTGGCTCAGGGAAACGGCTGTAGAAAAAGCCCTTGCCATCTGGAGTCCAAGGTATGTTGGTAAAGCGACACCAATTTATGGTCTCAGGGAACTCTTCGCCGTTGTCCACATTGCGAATCCGGATTTTCTGCCAGTCACTGCCGCTGGCAGAAGTGGCGTATGCCAGCAGTTTGCCGTCCTTACTGACGCCAAACCGGGTTAGAGCCACGGTGCCGTCCTCGCTGAATGTGTTGGGGTCCAGAACCTCCACCGGCTGCTGGCCCGGGTCCTGAACATAGCACACTGGCTGGTTCTGGAGACCGTCATTTTTCAAGAAAAACAACCTGCCCCCTGTCTCCTGGGGCAACTCATACTTGGGGAAATCCCACAGTTCCGTCAATCGTTGCTTTATCTCCTCCCGTAAAGGAGTGTCCAAAAACCCACGGGTTATCTTGTTCTGCTCTCCAAACCAGGCCTGGGTCTCCGGTGAAAGGCTGTTCTCCAACCAGCGGTATGGATCCTCCACCAGCGTGCCGTGGTAATTCTCAACTATATCCTCCTTGCGCATACCCATCCTCCTAAATTTTTGCTGTCTAAATATATTCTTCAAAACCCCACTCAATCCCTTGAAAAGTACATTAGGGACGGTTCCTTTTGTCCTTTTCTACCAAACACTGGCATCTAAGCGAGATTAATATTAGAATGTTATTAATAATTTTTCGAGGTGATTCGATGCCGCGTCAAGCTAGGTTGTTCAGTGCTGCAGGAATCTACCATGTGTTTTTCCGAGGGATCAATAAGTCCAAAATATTTCACGACAATCAAGATTGCTACTACCTACTTCAAGTCTTGGAAAAGGTTAAGAAAAAGACAGAATATCAACTTCATGCCTATTGTCTGATGGTGAACCATGCCCACCTACTCATAAAAGCCGAAGGCAAACAGCTTTCCGATGTGATGAAATTAATTCTGCAAATGTACGCCAGTTATTTCAACAGGCGGTACAAGCGAGTGGGCCACGTATTTCAAGACCGCTACAGAAGCGAAGTCATCGATAGTGAACGCTACTTTATGGCCTGTGCCCGCTACATACACAACAATCCGGTTACTTCAAAAATGGCCAGGCTCCCCCAGGATTACAGATGGAGCAGTTATCCCCATTACCTGAACCCACGACCCCACCCGTTGTTGAATACAGAATTACTCATGAGTTGTTTCGGATCCAATCAGCGGCAAGCCATCTCCGCCTTACAGGAATATACTTCCCAAGAATCCCAGGAGGCCTTTATCGACTGCGAGGATGATTTACAGGCTGTGGTAGAACAAATTCTAACCCAGCATGGCATTACCCCTTCCAGTTTCAAAAAGATCCCTCCAGCAACCCGGCAAAGGCTGATTGCAGAATTGTGGAAAGCAACCAATCTTTCTGCCCGGGCCATATCCGAAATTATTGGCATCAATAAAAACATCGTCTGTACCGCCATCAGCCAGGCTAAGCGAACTAAAACTAGCTAAAAAGTACAGAAAGAAGCGTCCCTAATGTCCCATGTATTATCCCAGAGCAGGAGACTAAAACTATAGGAAAAGGAAGGAGGTTGATCTTTATCCCCAGACAGATTACTCCCAATGATCCCATTGGAGAAATAGTTGCCCATGTGCCCCGGGCCAGCGACGTCTTCAAGCAGTATAGCATCGATTACTGCTGCGGCGGGCATCGCCCTCTCTCCGAGGCTATTCAGGAGCAGAACTTAAACGAAGCTGAAATCATAGGGAAATTGGAGGAAATTCAACAGGCCAGTACTAGCCAGGATAGGACCGATTGGCAAACAGCCCCCCTTACAGAATTGGTGGACCATGTCATCGACACCCACCATGCCTATTTGAACAGGTCGTTGCCAGAACTCAGCGAAATGACCACCGCCATCCTTCGGGCCCACGGTGCCAAGCATGAGGAGTTGCGCGAAATGCACCGGCTCTTCCACCAACTCAAAACAGAGTTGGATTCTCATCTCATTGATGAGGAGGAAGTGGTCTTTCCCCTGGTCAAGGACTACGAGGACCAAGGTTCAACTATTGCGTTGAGCAGGGCGGTAAATGTCATCAAAAAGCTGGAGGAAGAGCATGATGGAGCCGGGGAAATCCTGCATCAACTGAGAGAAATAACCCGGGATTATTCTGTCCCCGACGATGGGTGCACTACCTATGACAACACCTACAGAAAGCTCAAGGAATTGGAAAACGACATGTTCCAGCACATCCACTTGGAAAACAATATACTTCACCCCCGCTTAAAGGAAGAATTAAGGCGGGTGCAAAACCAAAACCTACATTAGAATATTGTCCCGGTACAGCCGACTGGTCGTCAGTCGGCTTATTCTATATGACGTAAAAAGCTTTGGGGGTTATTGAGAAAATCTCGAGTGATATTAACATGCTCCAGTTCTTCATAATCCTTGAGGGCAGGGGGTTGGGCATCAAAGCTCAGAATTTCTGCCCCGGGAATTGCCATGAGGATGGGAGAATGAGTAGCAATGATAAACTGGCAATCCTGCTCCACCGCATCGGTGATGAGCGCTATTAGAGTCAATTGCTTTACCGGCGACAGGGGCGTCTCGGGTTCGTCCAAAAGATACAGACCTCCCGGCGCCAGGCGACGCTGAAAAAAGTGTAGAAAGCTTTCACCATGGGACAAGCGTTCCAAACCCTGGCCATACAAGGCTTCCATCTCTTGCAACTGCCCCACCAGGGGCATACGGGCTAGATTCAGGGCATGTTGAGTGCGATGACGATACTCGTCTTCCAATTCCTCCAGTCGCGCGCGCAAATCCGCCCGCTGGCCATCCACGGTTCGGGAAAAATCGATGAAGTCCTGGGCGCTGAGAAAAAAGCCCCTGTGGGTCTTAACCTGCCATACCAAGCGCAAACAGGCCGCCAAGCTACCGGCGGCAGTCAGCGTTTCCTGGTTGCCCAAGACAATTGAATCCGACGCCACCGCCAAAGACTCCAGCAGAGTAGATTTGCCGGTGCCATTTTCGCCCACAAAAATTGTGACAGCCCTATTCAAAACCAAGCTGTCCATGGCCCGAATCGTTGACACCGTAAAGAAATAGCTATCTCCAAACTTATGCTTGTCCAATTTTATTTCCCTTAAATGCATATTCCATCATCCCCTACCGCAACAAATCTGGTAATTCTCCATAGGGTTCCAGGGGCAGATCCAGAATCGGATACCGCCACCATTCGGTGTCCACAAAATGCCACCATTCAAAGTCTATGTATGTAAAGCCGCTTTCAGCCATAACTTCCGTCAATAGGTCCAGGTTTTCTCGACTCGCCTGGGACATTTCTGGATGATTCCGGTGAGCCCGACCCGTGAAATCGTCGAAGTCCGTGGGCATTTCCACGGGCTTGCCGGTGCTGTCCACCAAGGTGACGTCCACTGCCGCAGCCCGGTTGTGGATGGACCCATAGCGAGGATCGGCGAAAAAGTGACGCTTATCTCCTGCGGCCTCCCATAGCATTTGATGAATATGGTAGGGCCGGTATGCATCCCAAACTTTTAGGCGGAATCCCCTCTCCTTCAGTTGGGCATTGGCAGCGGCCAATTTCAAGGCCGTCTCCCTCTGCAACAGGGCCACTGGAGCAGGGTATACCGGCCGCCCGGTGAGGTTGTTGCCGCTGGCATAACGCAGTTCCACAATTATGCTGGCATCAATGTCCTGAATGCGCACCAAATCGCTGACCTGGGCCAGCACCTTTAGGGCGCTGCGCAACTCAAGATTCTCCTGGCGCAGGGCATTCAATTCCACCTGGACTTCCTCTGCCACCGGCCGAGCCAAGGGCAAGAATCCATCCGCCAGGGCCAGAACCACCACAACCGCCACAATTAGCCAAGGCACCCATCGTTTCATGCCAACACCTCCATAGTTTTAGTGTTGGCAACCCAGTGGAGTTTTAGCCGCAATAAGGGGACCTAGCCGGGCTGGAGATCACCAATCCGGAAAAAAGGACAAAAGGAACCGTCCCCAATGTACTTTTTTATGCCAGGGTGCCTTGGAGGATGAGGACGGCTTGGCCGCTCAAAAGGACCCGCTTGTCCTGGAGGCGCACTTTGACGGCGCCGCCCCGGGACGATGCCTGCCAGGCCATGAATTCGTCTTTGTGCAATTTATCTCGCCAGTAGGGACCCAAACAGCAATGGGCGGAGCCGGTGACAGGGTCCTCATCTATCCCCACCCCGGGGCCGAAGAAACGGGAGACAAAGTCATAGCCCCGGCGCTGGGCCCGGGCAGTGACCATTACCCCCCTGTCCAGGTCTGCCAAGCGGTTCATATCTGGCTTCAGGGCCACCAACTCTTCTTCGGTCTCCACCTCCACCAAAAAATCGATGCGGTTGCGCCCGGTGAAAATGGGCGTTACCCCCAAGGCCTTGACTATTTCCGAGTCAATTTCCTCCTGCCATGGCGTCTCTTGGGGAAAATCCAACTCGATCCAGTCATCATCCAACCGGGCAGTGAGCTGACCACTTAAGGTGTGAAACTTGATGACTTCATTGGGCTCAGCCAGGCCCTGACGGAATAAGACATGGGCACTGGCCAGGGTAGCATGGCCGCATAAATCCACTTCCACCGTAGGGGTGAACCAACGCAGACTCCAGCCATCTTCCCGGGGAGAGAGAAACGCAGTCTCGGACAAGTTCATTTCCTTAGCCACATTCTGCATCCACTCATCTTCCCGGTCTCCATTTAGCACCAGGCAAACCCCGGCGGGGTTACCGCTAAACGCCTCCTGGGTAAAAGAATCCACTTGAAAGATAGGTAAACCCATCATTCCACCTCCTTTTCTTTTAGTATACCTGTACTGACAGCTTCATCCAAGATTGACAGGTGCTGTTGAGTTCTGCCTCCCGATTCTTTCCTACTAAAAAAAGTCAGACTCCGTTCAACGGATCTGACTCTCAACTCTCAAATTAAAACCTGACTTTTTTTACAGCCTCCAAGGCAGCCTCATCAACATCCTCTTGGATAAAGAGGAAGAAAAGGGGCCGAGATATAATTGTTTTGCCCGATAGTAGGTTAAATTCATCCCAGCTGCCACAAATCATTACTTCTCTATTAATATAGCTGCTCAGATCAGAGGCGGAAACGGCCAATAGGTGCTGAGGGCAGTTGGCTGAGCCCAGTAAGATCTTATTGACCCGCCGCGACTGACTGCCTGAACCCTGTTTTATCCGGAGCTTTCCCTCTTGCCTGGTCTCCACCTCGGCCCAGCTCTTTTCAACGGAACCCGCCGGGGCCAGGAAGACCTCATTGAGGAATTCCACATCAGTTAAGGCCAAGCCAGTGTGCTCTGTCTCCACGAACATGCATAGCCCCGCCAACCCCGGCAGAGTGAGGATATTATGGCGAAAGTTCAGCCCCTTAAACTTTTCGTTTTCCGTCACGTCTACTTGAATCTCAATCCCCTGCCATTTATTGCCCCGATTATCTTCCCGGGTGACAAACTGAACGGTGCGGGGTTGTTTAAGTATCGATAAGTCTGCCAGGCCGGAAATCTCTATTCTCGACCCGCCCAGCCAGGGATTCCACCAGGATTTGGCCCGGGGCCGGGGGAAGGAAGAATCCAGCCATTCCTGGCCCTGGTAGACCAGGCTGAACAGGGCCGGACCAAAACTAGCTGCCGCAGAAAATTTTACAGCTCCATTGTCCACCGTCAAGATGTCCAGGCCTTCCTGCTGCCCTTCATTTTTGGCAATGCAGCCGCCGGTCCCAAATACCGCTACCCGGCGTGTCAATTCTACATTCTCTGTTTCCACCCGGACCTGGACCAGGTCTGCCGTATCAGGTGCGGGAGCGGGCAGGTTGAAGGAAGCCTCGTTATCGACAATCTTCTCCTGGCAGGGAGTAAAGCTGTTCTGCCCAGAAAGAGCGCTGACACTGCCAAGACTGGGCACGTTTTTGTGTTCCTTAATCTTGAGCTCATAATTGCCCCGGACAAAGGGATTGTGGGCATTGGCCACCAGTTCCAAACTGTCGGTGGTAGCCATATCCTCAGCCTGCTCCTTCAAGGCGAAGTTCCGAAATTCTCTCCAGTTCTTGAATGTACCCAAACTGAGATAAATAGGTTTAATCACTCTTTTTTCTCCGGGCTCCAATTCACCTAAGCTTATATCAAAACAAAACATGCCGTAATTGGCGACGGGTTTATACTCCTGGGGCCAACACAGCCCCCGGCCCATGCCAACTGGGTTGAAGATCCAGTTTTCCTGGAGTTTCTTCAAATTATAATTCGTAATCATCTCACCATATCCATCCCGGGCCTGGACTACATCATTGCCCAAAGGAAGCACAGCTCCGGCCATGGAATGGCGAACCATGGCCCTGAACCATAGGTCCGGTACGGCTTTTTCACCGCAGTTACTAATGGTCCACGAATGGCGAACCAAGCCATCGGCCTGCACACTGGCCCTACGCTCTATTTCTACACCGGCATAGGTCTCAGAGCGATACAGAGCCTTGAGGAATGTTTCCCCGGCATTTTCGCCAAACTCCACCTGCACCGGTTTTGTCTTGGCGAACTCCACCGAGTAAGGCTGGCCCAGTTGGGGGCGGTAGAAAATGGTGGCATAAGGTTCCTTGGTCAAAGAAGCGGTCTCCAAGACATTGTTGAACTTGGACAGACTGAGGTTAAACCTGCCATTGACCACAAACCAATCTTCGTCGGTTTCCCCCCAAAAACTGGCCCCACTGCCGGCAAAAACAGCCTGCACTTTGCGAGCAAATTCAGTCCTGCCGCCACTTTCAGGCCGGGCAGCAACTTTTACTGTTCCCGTCCACAGCCCTGGCCCGAGCAAGGAATAGGGCACGGGTAAGGCCCTCTTTTCCCTTGCTGCCAGGGTAATTTGGTATTCCCGACGTTGCAACTGAATAAAGTCCGCCTCAGGCAAGGTGAAGTTAAAGCTGGCCGGTTCATTGTAACCGTTTTCAATATTGAGGAATAGCTCGCCTTGGCTGCCGGCGACGGAATCCGTGGTGGGAACAACTGCCTTGAGCAGGGCAGGGAACTTGGGCACCACACCCACCTTAAACCGGGCGGCCTTTCCATTGATGAGCAGGTTCGCCGTTACCCCCGGATGAGTGCGCCACACATTTTGCTCCTCGCTAATTTCCCCCACATGGAATTTTGCTTCAACCACCTTCTCCTGCTGGACGTCCACGGTCTTATTCAGATCAAAGGCGATGTTTTTGTCAGCACAGCCCTGAATCGATACTGTTAAAGGTTTGCCGGTTTTATTAACCAAGCGATATGTGACAGTGTAATCCTCACCGAAGGCCAAGTTCATGTCCTCCACCGTGGCAGATATCAGCCAGTCCTCCGTCTCAATTAACCGCAGCCCCCGGCCCCGACGCTCAAATTCCATGCGCAACTGACTCTCGCCTCGCTGCCATTGGTAGCTGAGGTATTCAAATTCATTCTCCCTGCGGCCATCAGGCTCTACAGCTATCTCTCGGACAGAGTCCCGGTACCAATCCGCTGTCTGGAAAAATTCAGCCACGGCTTCAGTCTTCATGACATGGGGGATGAAGTTCATTAAATGGGTGGTATCGTCCCGATTTTCCCAGAAAAAGCCGCATTTCTTATATAGGGGCACGGCCTTGGTGTTTCCCGGCCAAGTATACAGATCCAAGCGCGGCCAAGGATACTGGCAGGCCTGTTCCACAGCTTTCAAGACCAGGGCCTTACCCACTTTTTTGCCGTGATAGTCCGGCCGTACATTGAGGAGGGGAATATATGAAGCCCCTTCATCCTCCCGGTATTCTGAAAAACAACAGTAACCAGCGACTTCGTCACCATCCAGGGCCACCCAGTGATGCAGCTCTTCCGAACCCTCGATTTCATTGGCCACCGTCTCCCCCGTCTCGACACTTTCAAACCCGCCCCAATCGTCGGCGCTGAGATTCCACATTTTAGCCAAGCCGGCGGCATACTTTCTCTGATAATCTACAATTTTGATGCTCATCTTTATCTCCTCCAACTCTACTATGACCAAAAAACGCCCTTCTTCCCATGGGGGAAAAAGGGCCCACTCCGGCAATATATAAAAGCCGGAGCTAATCACACTCCGGCCTAATGCACAGACTTCTACCTAGGCCGTGAAGTATGACCACCCTTTACTCCCTGCAATACAATGCCCAATCTGATCATCTTCACAACCTCCTTTCTAATATTCTGTTTTCTAGCCTATACCATTTTCCGGCAAAATGTCAAGAGAAATTTCCCCGTTCGTTATTGGTTATGTTTTGATTCGTGTTTCTTGCGAATAGACAAGGTGGCAAGTACAGCAAGCACCAGCACCACGCCGGCAATCAAACTTGCCTTACCAATCCATCCCAAACCAGAACTAATTACTTCATAATCGGAAAAATCACCATCCCGCAGATCTGCCGCAACAACCCCATCCTGAGAAATGCTTAGTTTAACATCTTTGTCGAATCCCTGGTAAGTCTCCATGGTCTTTTCAGACAAAGAGATTTTCCACAGCTTATCAAAATCCTGATACAGGGCCAGATAAACACTGCCTTGCTCCGGGACGAAGACCATGGAACACCGGGTAAAGCCCTCCTGGACAGTCCTTCGCAATGTCTCAAAGGCATGGTCTATATCGAAATCATTCATATTCTCCCCAATATACTCATGGGCGGTTATGTAGCGCCGGGAGCCCGTTCCCCCCACCTGGTCATAGGGAAGATTTTTGAACCGGTAGTTGGGGAAATTGGTCATGACGATAAAATCTCCGTCTATGGGCAAAATCTCATTTTCTTCCTCTCCCACTTCAATGATGGCCGCAGCGCCCCCGGCATCGGCTGTTAAGACATGGGCGCCCATTTCCTCCCAATGGACAAGTTTTTTGCCTTGAATGCTTTCCAGCACTCCCGCCACATCCATTTCGTACCCTTGCACTTGCATTCGCAAAACTTCCAGGGCCACATCAGTTATATATATCTCGTCTTCATCTAAATGGCTTTTACCTCCTTGGGCTGGGCTCTGCTCCTGACATGAAAAGAACAGACCTTGTTCATCCATTATTACCGTACTGGTATAGCTCCCATATGAGTCAAAAACAAGCACGAAAAGGTCAAAGGTCAAAAATTCTTCTTCCGGGATCACGAAACGAATTTCGGTATCATAAAAGTCAAAGTTCATACCATAGATGGGTTCGTCACCGTATACGGCAAAGCTGGTGCATGCCGATGCCGGGGTAATGCTCCCAACCAACAACAGGGTTACAGCAATGATGATACCAACAGCAATTCTCTTTACAAAGTACATATTTGCCTCCCCCCAAATCGGACCTTACAATTCCCGCCACCGTTTTACTCGACGTCTCCACAGCGCTTTCCGAATCTTAAGGATTGTAAACACAGCCAGTGCCACCAACAGCACACCGGCCAGAATCCGCACTATAAAAACTAACTCGATTCCAGAACTGAGCACTTCATAGTTGGAAAAATCCCCTGCCCGTAAGTCCGAGGCAAGTACTCCTCCGTCGGGGATGCGTAGCTTGATATCTTTACTAAAACCCTGGTAGGTCTCCATGGTCCTCTCTGATATTGAAATTTTCCACCGTTGTAAAAACTCTCCATCCAGAGCCAGGTAAACACTTTTTTCCGCCGGAGCAAAGACCATTGAGCAAAGTGTATGCTCCTGGGCGGTCAGGGCCAGCACACTAAAGGCGCGCTGGACGTCGAATTCATCCAGATTACGTTGGATATATCTATGGGCAGTCATATAGCGGTCTGCACCCATTCCGGTCACCTGATCATAGGGTACTTCCTTGAAATTGGAGTTTGGGAAATTGGTCATGACGATAAAATCTCCGTCTATGGGCAAAATCTCATTTTCATCTCTTCCCGCTTCAATAATAGCAGCATCGCCCTGGGCGTCGGCTATTATGGTGTGGCTAGTGCTACCTTTCCGATGAACAAGTTTTTTATCCTGGATATTCTCCAACACTCTAACCACATCGAGACTATGCTGACGCCTTTGCATGGACATTACTTCTGGTAATAATTTATCGATGTACAATTCCCCAGCAGCCCGCGCTCTTACGCTATAGGCTGGCGACTGTGCCAATTTAGCACCGAATAGCCCTTTAACGTTCATAAAAACCACGTTATTCATAGTAAAATAATCCTGGCCCATTCCCCCATCAGTAACGACAAATCGCATTTCAACATCTTCGTAATCATAATTTTTGCCATAGATAGGTTCGTCACCGTACACGGCAAAACTGGTGCATGCCGATGCCGGGGTACTGCTCCCAACCAACAGCAGAATTACAGCAAGTAGGACAGATCCTGCCGCAGCAATTCTCTTTAGCATAGACATTCTTAGCCTCCTCACACAAATGTGGACCTTACAATTCCCGCCATCTTCTCACTCGACGTCTCCACAGCGCTTTCCGAATCTTAAGGATTGCAAATACAGCCAGTGCCACCAGCAGCACACCGGCCAGAATCCGCACTATAAAAACTAACTCGATTCCAGAACTGAGCACTTCATAGTTAGAAAAATCCCCTGCCCGTAAGTCCGAAGCAAGTATTCCTGCGTCGGGAATGCGTAACTTGATGTTTTTATCAAACCTTGGTAAGTCTCCATGGTTCCCTCTGATAGTGAAATTCTCCACCTTTTTAAAAACACCCCATCCAGGGCCAGGTAAACACTGTTTTCTGCCGGCACAAAGACCCTCGAACTAATTGTGTGGTCCTGGGCGGTCCGGGCCAGCACACTAAAGGCATGGTCGACATCGAATTCATCCAGATGACCTTGGATATATTCCTTAGCCTTAACGTAGCGCTCATCGCCAGTCCTACTGGCATGTTCGTAAGGATCATATCTGGAAACAGGGAAATTGGTCATGACGATAAAGTCCCCGGTCATGGGCGAAATTTCATTTTCATCTTTTCCCGCTTCAATAATGGCGGCATTGCCCTGGGCATCGGCTATTATGATGTGGCTACCGCAACCTTCGCTCTGTACAAGTTTTCTCTCCTGGATATTTTCCAAAAGTCCAACCACATCGATACCATGCTCCCACTTTTGCATGGATACTAATTGCGGTGTTAATTAAATCATGTACCATTCCCCGGCAGCCCGCTCTCTTACGCTATAGGATGGGGTACCTGTGCCAATATAGCACCGAATAGCCCTTTCACATTCTTAAGCCTCCTTAATTCATAATTGCAGAGGTTTGTTCATATACTTATTTCTCAACTTAATATATTATTCAACATGTTCTATAAATTTCCTGCAAACCGTCCCTAACCATTCAAAGAAATAGGCAAAAAAAGCACGTACCCTTGATTTTTTCTTCCATCATCGACATAATAGGAAATAATACTTAAGGGTGGGGGGTAATATGTTCAATATAAAAAAAATAAAAAAAACGGTGATTCCTTTATTGCTTTGCCTGGTGCTAATTTCTGCCACCGGCTGCTTTCGCAAAGAACCGGTTTTGGAAGACAAGCCGCCCCTGGCCAGCATAGAAATGGAAAACGGCAGTATCATCGA
>Ga0079223_10001793_pt1 | contig 13010 bp, 8 predicted proteins | sample Stecom2011_FD_75072 | JGI IMG/M metagenome (GOLD analysis project Ga0079223, IMG submission 75072) | Agricultural soil microbial communities from Utah to study Nitrogen management - Steer compost 2011 | ecosystem: Environmental > Terrestrial > Soil > Agricultural land | place: USA: Utah... | reverse complement strand
CCGTCATTTGCCTGCCATAATAGCTAATTCATTCCAAAATAGCGATTTTCGAACCGAAACCGATTTTGACGACATGGAACTATACACTGAGTTCAAACCACTCAGAAATGACGATTTTAACGCCTTCATTACAATCATGCGTGGTTGTAATAACTATTGCTCATACTGTATAGTCCCCTATCTTCGTGGCAGAGAGAGAAGCAGGCCAATTGACGATATCCTTAAAGAAGCTTATCAGGCCGGTATAGATGGATGTCAAGATGTTACACTTCTGGGTCAGAACGTTAACTCATATAACTACAATGGTGTGGACTTCCCGGATCTCCTCCTCAGACTGAATGAGATAGAAACAATAGAGAGAATTCGTTTCATAACCTCACACCCCAAAGATCTATCTGATAAGCTGACTGAAACAATTGCTTCCTGCTCTAAAGTCTGTGAACATCTTCATCTCGCCCTCCAGTCTGGTGATGATAAAATTCTCAAAGCCATGAATCGTGGTTATACTTACTCTCAATATCTGGACAGAATCAATTATTTAAGGAAACTCATACCCGATATCGCTATCACTACCGATCTTATCGCTGGCTTTCCGGGTGAGACTGACGAACAATTCAACAATACCCTGAAAGCTATGCAGGAGATAAAATTTGACTTCGCATTCATGTTCAAATATTCTGCAAGAGATGGTACTGTTGCCAGCAAGCTTTATGACAGCGTTCCCGAAGAGATTAAACTCGAAAGGCTGAACAGAATGATAAATCTGCAGAATGATATTACTTTGCAGAAATATAGAGCTAAAGTCGGAAATATCGAAGAGGTTTTTGTCGAAAAGATCAGCAAAAAATCTTCTGATGAACTATCCGGTAAGACAAGAGATTTCAAGATCGTTGTCTTTCCGGGTAAACCCGACCTTATAGGAACATTTCAGACAATAGAGATCGTATCAGCTACCGGCTGGACATTAAGAGGCGAATTGAAAAACGAATGATATAAAATCAAATCCTGAATGGCGGGAGAGGCCAGTATTCACCTCTCACCTCATCAACTGATAAGGCATATTATGTAAACCCGGAGATGGGGAACCTATCTCCTTGATAAGAAATGAAGATACGGAGTTAAGATATGAAGAGCATGACAGGCTATGGAAATTGCAGTTATCGCGATGAATTTTATGTTGTTAATGTTGAGATCAAGAGTCTCAATCATAGATACCTCGATATGCAGATCTATGCAAATAATGAGATAAGTCATCTGGAGTGTGATGTTAAGAAGTTGCTTTCAGAGCGGATAAAACGTGGCAAGGTTCACGTTTCCATTTACGCCAGCAGCAAGAAGGATCCAGCCCTGGAACTTGACAAAGAGATGCTTAAAGAGGTTACGAAGCTATATAGGGAGGCCTATGAGCTTATCTCTTCTGGCAAGCAGCCTAACCCGGACGAGATAATACGATTTGAAGGGATAATAACCCGTCCAAAAGAGAGAATAGAAGACGAGGAGCTGATTTCACATCTATTCAGGGTATTAGAAACAGCACTGAAGGAATATGAGAAGATGGCTGTAGTCGAAGGGAACAGGGTAAGAGACTGGTTGATGGATTCTATGCAGCGAATAACGGCTGAATTAGATCCGATTGAGGCGCATATCCCTGCACACCGTAATCAGTTAAAAGAACGTTTACAGAAGGCTGTCGAGGATTTACTTGCAGTTCCAGTCGCTGGTGAAACCGAGAAGAGGTTAATGGTGGAGTTGGCATTATACATTGACAAGTATGATGTTAATGAAGAGATCGTCCGCTTGAGGGACCATCTGGATAAGATGAACCAGGTATTGAGGGATGATGGAAAGGAGACGGGCAAGCGAATGAATTTTATAGTTCAGGAGATGCAGAGAGAGATCCAGACTTTGAGTTCTAAATTTAATAATATCATTGTATTCCCCTCCATCCTTGCCATAAAGGAAGAGATAGAGAAGTGCCGGGAGTTGATCCAGAATGTCGAATGAACCAGAAGCATTATTAGAATGGGAATCATTCCCTTTCCGTGAGAATCCGAAGAAATCGGTTTTTCTGCTGATCTTTTTACTCGCTATGTTCAGCTTTCTCTGGTATCTGACGATAGTCCTGTGGGAGATGCCCCTCTTTTACATACTCGGAGTCGGTATTCTTATATTCGACCTTCTCCCCTATTTTATACCGACGCGGTATGTGATGTATGAGGAGAGGTTTCTGGTCTTTTATTTCTACATCAAGACCGAGCGAAAGTATAGTGATTTTCGTTGTTATTATGTTGATGAAAGGGGAGTTATGCTGGGAACATTCGTCAGACCCCGCTGGCTCGATAAGTATCGGGGCCAGTCACTTCGTTTTTCAGCAGATCAGAGTGAGAAGGAAGAACTGTTACAATTACTGGAAAGAAAGATAGGAAACAGAAGATAATGACCAATAAGAATCGCAAAATCGAGATAGAATCACGAGTCCTGGAGTTTTTAAAAGACAATAAGAACAGCTACTTCAGCCTGAAAGAGTTGAGCCAGGCTCTGCAGCTTCGCAAACATGAGTACAAATCACTGCAAGAGGTGATGAACAAGCTGAAGAGAGATAATGATGTTATCCTGAAAAACAGACAGTTCGGGATCAAAACATCTCCCCAATCACAGAAGGTCGAAGGTGTGTTCGATGCTGGTTCACTCGTGAGAGGTTATTCCTACGCTTTTGTAAACTGCCCGAGCGGTGACATCTTCATCGATAGCGAGGATATCAGCAACGCTTATCATGGTGATAAAGTCCTCGTTGAGATCAGATATAAGCGCCGCGGACTCCTCTACGGCAGGATAGTTAAGGTCAAAAGACGGGCCAATAACTTCCTGACTGGTAACATAGACCATTATCAGGGTAAATACTATTTTCTCCCCGATCTGGCAATGATTCATACCACCTTCCAGATAACTGACCTGAGGAGTGCAAGAAAGGGTGAAAAGGTTCTGCTCCAGATTGAGAATTGGGGTGATCGTGAAAATAACAAAAAACCTGCAGGAAAGGTCACTGAGATTCTGGGCAAGGCCGGAAACACGAGAACAGAAGAACTGGCTTTGATAAAGCAATTCGACCTTCCCCTCGAATTTCCTCGGGACGTAAACGATGAGGTGAGTAATCTGGATGATAACATCGACGACAGGGAAATCCGGAGAAGAGAGGATTTTCGCAACATCACTACAATAACCATCGATCCCTCCTCCGCCAAAGATTATGACGATGCAATATCTTTAGAGATAACAGACGACCATTATGTATTATACGTCCATATAGCTGATGTAACACATTATGTCAGGCCGGGTAACCATCTATTCGAAGAGGCAGTTAAACGGGGCAATAGCTTCTATTTTCCCCGCTCAGTAATACCGATGCTACCGGAAAAACTCTCTAATAAGATCTGCAGCTTAAGGCCGGATGAAGATAAACTCACCCTCTCAGTCGTAACTAGATTCGACAGGAATTATAATATTGAAGATCAGTATATTTGCGAATCTCTAATCCGTTCTTCAGCCCGTCTGAATTATGATGAAGTGGACAATATTTTCGAAGGGAGAAAGCATACCATCCCCGAAGAGATAGTTCATATCCTTAAGGAACTTCGCAAATTATCGCAGGAGTTGAGCAGCAGGCGATACGCTCGTGGTTATATCCCGTTCGATATGCCTGACACGGAATTCGAGTTCGATGATGAGGGTAACATAAGTGCCATCAAGCGGAGCCGAGAGACCGAATCCCACAAGTTGATCGAGAACTGTATGCTGCTTGCCAATGAATACACAGCCGAGCTTTTACACAAAAAGGGTAAGAGATCTATTTACAGAATACATGAGAACCCCGATGAAGATTCGGTCCGTAAGATCCTCGATCTTCTCTCCTATTATCGAATTAAATACAAGAAGAATCAGAAGACCCAGAAACTGATCCAGGGACTTCTGACTTCCATGCCGAACGAGGATTATCATCGCGTTTTCGATCCGATCATTCTCAGGAGTATGAAGAAAGCGAGATACGATACTGAACCGATAGGGCATTTCGGCCTGGCAATAAAATACTACACTCACTTCACCTCCCCCATCCGGCGGGTATGCGACCTAGCAGTTCATCATCTGATCCGACAGCATATCTGGAAACAGAAGTATGGTGACAACTTCCAGGCAAAAACGGTAAGGGAGATTGCCGAACGTGCTTCAGAACAGGAGAGCCTTGCTGATAATGCCGAACGGGAAACCTCTTATCAATTCAAAAAACTTTATATGAAAGATAAAGTAGGTGAAAACTATCAGGGTCTGGTGGTCAATATGAATAATAACAACATGATCGTTGAATTGAATGACTTGCCGGTATCTGGTATCATTCCTCTCTCTTCTTTGAAAGATGACAAATACAATTTCTACTCCCGTTATATGGAATTGATAGGTAAGAGAGGAAAGAGAGTATTCCGTCTGATGGATAAGTTAACCGTGAAACTGGAAAGGATTGAATTCGACCTGGTTTTTTCTTTAGTAGAGTGAGACTGCTAATATGGAACATACTCGCAGAATGGGTGAGGAGAGGATCAGCAGGCTGTTAATCCGCTTCTCTATTCCGGCAATAATGGGGATGACGGTTAATGCCATATACAACGTTGTAGATAGAATATTCATCGGGCAGGGTGTCGGCCCTCTCGCTCTTTCCGGACTGACAATCGGTTTCCCCATAATGCTAGTTATTATGGCCTTCAGCATGTTGATAGGTCTTGGTGCGACTGCACTTATCTCTATAAGGCTTGGTGAAGGACGAAAGGGCACAGCAGAATTGATCCTGGGTAATGCTGTAACACTCTTTATCTTCTTTGCCCTGATAATTACGATACTCGGCTCTATCTTTCTCGAGCCTTTATTGACATTCTTCGGGGCCAGCAGTGAAGTTCTCCCTTATTCAAAGGCGTATATGCGGATTATTCTCTTCGGCACTCTTTTTATGAACATCGGTTTTGGAATGAATAACTTCATCAGAGCAGAAGGTAATCCCAACATAGCTATGATTACCATGCTCGGAGGAGCAATAATCAACATCATTCTGGACCCGATATTGATCTTCGGATTTAAAATGGGGGTTCAGGGAGCAGCTTTAGCAACTATTATAGCTCAATTCGGTGCTGCGATATGGGTTTTTTCGTATTTCTTCAGTAAAAGAAGCACACTCGATATCAAGCTCAAGAATTTGTTCCCAAGTTGGTTGATCGTCAGAGGTATAATAGCACTTGGCTCTTCATTCTTCATGATGCAGATGGCATCGAGTGTTATCTGGCTCTTCTTTAACCGTACTCTTTCTCATCACGGTGGTGATCTAGCTATAGCTGCGATGGGAATCATACATAGTCTAACTATGTTTATCCTCATGCCCTGTTTTGGTATCAACCAGGGTGTTCAACCGATTATCGGTTTCAATTACGGTGCCAGGAAATACAAGCGGGTGAAACGTGCCCTGCAGCGAGGTATCCTTTTCGCTTCCGGAGTCTGTATTACCGGATACATAGTCATCATGCTCTTCCCCACCCAACTCGTGTCAATATTCAGTGGTGATAATCAGGAATTGATCGAGATTGCTGCTACTGGACTGAGAACTTTTCTGCTCCTGTTACCGATTATCGGGTTTCAAATTGTTTCAACGAGCTATTTTCAGGCTACAGGTAAACCGGCAATGGCGATGTTTCTCTCTCTCTCCAGACAGGTCATTCTCTTACTCCCCTTACTGCTAATTCTCCCCCACTATCTCGGAGTGAGAGGTGTTTGGCTCTCTGCCCCACTCGCCGACATCGGTTCCGTCCTGCTGACTGCCTTTTTCATCTTCCGGGAGATAAAAAAACTTAACAGAAAAATAGAATTTGGTATTTAGTTAAGATGGCTTTTCAGATGTCCTATCTGGATTGTTATACCCAAACAGTTAGACCTTTCGTCAGGCAGGGAGTCGGCCTGAGCCGACTCCCTGCTCTCCCAAAGGTTGTCAGGAATAAAAAAACTGGTCAGTAAGCCTTGTATCAGGCCACCTAAAATGTTCTCATAGTTTAGATGCCAATCTACAAAATATTCGGTTATAATTATCAGTTTATATAGTATAGCATCCAGTAATGTAAACTCCACAGTTCATTCTGAAATTTGCAGAGGAAGATTAAGGGAATCGAGAGCTTGCAGGAGAAATGATAGAAGAAGGGCAGATACTAGATTATCAGATAAATGTATTGACAAATAAAAGAAACGAGAATTTCTTTCCGAATTCACAATAATGCAATCTGAGAGGAAAACCATGGCAAGAATGAAATTGGTTTTGATCATACTCTTAATGCATATTTCAGGTATTCTGGCCACCACTCCCCTGACCCTGGATGAGAGTATTGATCTAGCTGTTGAAAACAATAAGGAATTACTGGCTGCGGAGCAGGGTTATGAAGCAGCCAGATGGTCTCAGTATAACGTCTTAAGCAATTTTTTCCCGCAGGCAAGTTTCAATGCCAGGGCTGTAAGGATAGATGACGATACCTACGAGAGGGCTACCGAGATTTATAAAATCCCTGTATTCGGACCCAACAATATACCTAAAGGTGATTATATACCCTTTTCTGCGGCCGGTATGAACGGCCTCTATAGAACGACCTACAATACAGGTTTTACTGTTCAACAGCCGATTTTCAACGGAGGCAAAATCTTTCTCGGTTATCAGATAGCAAGGCTGGCCCGGATACAGGCCGAGCAATCTCTGGTAGAGAGGGAAAACGAAATCAGTCACCGGGTAGCTGACACATATTTCAGTATCCTGAGGATCCAGGACCTCTCTGAAATGGTAAAAAAGAACATCGAATCTGCCAGTGTCAATCTCCGTAATGTCTCTCAGATGAAAGAACTGGGGATGTCGCGAGAGAGTGATGTTCTGCAATGGCGGGTCAGATTACAGGAATATCAGACCACCGAGCGGGAACTGGAGTATACGATAGAAATACTACTCGAACACTGGAACAGTATGCTCGGTTTTTCGGAAATCGTGTATCACCCCGAAGCGGTAGAACTCGAGAATTATGAGGATATGATTACCAATTATGCTGCACTCAGCCCGGGAGAGATTAATACTTTTCTGGCAGATAATGTCGAATCTCTAAAAAAGCATAATCCACAGTTTCAGAACGCGGAACTGACGAGAGATATAGTTGGCAAGAACTATAAGATGGCAAAGGGTAACTTTCTGCCCAGCTTGAATCTGCAGTTCAACTATGAACTAGAAAACGATGACAGACTCGACCTATCCGGTGACCGTAACTGGAATCTGGCAGCAGTTTTAACTTTCCCGCTTTTCAAGGGTGGAGCGAACTATACGAACCTTCGCAGATCGAGAGCAGAAAAGCGACAGACAGATCTTACTACTTCTGCGATGGAAGACTACTTGATTACTGAAACACGCCGGATATCACGACAGCTTATAACAAGTGCTCTGCAGGTAGAGAGCAATCGTACCGGTCTGGAATATACCAGAGAGAATTACGATATACTCCGTAGTCTTTTCGAGCAGGGAATGCTAACCAGTAGTGAATTTCTCGACGCAGAGACGATGCTATTCTCGGCCGAGAGTAACCTGATTTCAACCTATTATGACTTTATTACAGCCATTTATGAGCTAAACAAATATACAACCTTAAAGGAGGTTAAATGAGAAAGCTTCCTCTCCTGTCAATATCATTATGCCTGTTACTACTTCTTGTCTCCTGTTCACGCGATGAAGAACAGGAATCACAATCTTCTGCCATCTCAGAAAGGAACGTAAGAGTTGCTGAAGCTGTTCGTAAAGATTTTTATGCCGGTATCGAGACAACCGGCAGGATACAATCCGACGTTTATGTCAATATAACACCATCAATAAACGGCAAGATTGAGAAGATACATGTCCGAGAGGGTGATATAGCCAGTGAAGGTGATCTTCTCCTGGAACTGGAAGATCTAAATCTCACTCAGGCAGAACAGAATTATCAGAGTCTGGAGAGAAACTATCGGAGAATGACCGAGCTCTATCGCAATGATGCAGTGGACCAACAGAGTTTCGAAGAGGTAGAGACAGCCTATCAGATAGCCAGGCGTAATTTCGAGTTCGCTCTGGAAAATACCAGGATCAAGGCTCCGATAGATGGAAAGATCGTAACTATTGCTCTCAAAGAGGGAGAAAGTTATACACCGATGACACTCCCGGCACTCGTTAAGATCCTCTCTCTGAACAGGATGAAAGCTGTGACCTACCTTTCAGACAGAGAATATGCCAGAACAGAGACCGGTATGCGGGCAACCGTTCGAGTTGATGCCATACCGGATAAAGCACTGGTGGGGTATGTAAGTTTCATCTCCAGTGAAGCCGATCCTTATTCGGGAACCTTTCGTTGCGAGGTAATGATCGAAGATGAGAGTGAAGTTCTACGACATAATCAATTTGCCAGGATCTTTGTTTCGACGGATGAGGCCAAAGATACGGTAGTAGTGCCAACAGCAGCGATATTGGCCAACAATACTGCTTTCGTTGTTGAGAACAACAGGGCAATCAGAAGAGAGGTCGAAACCGGAATCTATTCTAATATCGAAGTAGAAATCATCAGCGGAATAGAGGCAGGAGAAGAGGTGATCGTACTCGGTAATATAGGGCTGACCGATAACTACCCGGTAAACATCATCGAATAGAGCAGGATAAGAGATTATAAGTAAATCAACATTAGAGGTAAAGGATGAAAATCCCGGAATTTTCTGTTAAACGAAGAGTTACTATTATGATGATGACCGTTCTGATCATCATCCTTGGTGGAATATCATTTTCCCGGCTTGGTCTGGAGTTGCTTCCCGATATGGACTTTCCAATCGTCTCCATAATGACCTCTTACCAGGGTGCATCACCTGAAGATATCGAGGAGAGTGTAACCAGGCCAATAGAGCAGGCGATCGCAACAGTCAGAGATATCAAATCTTACGAATCATTCAGTCTTGAAGGTTATTCTGTAGTCATGGTAGAATTCGAATGGGGTACCAACCTTGATTTCGCTGCCCAGGACCTGCGTGATGCTGTCGAACAGATATCTGGATATCTACCTCGAGACGTATCCAGGCCTCTGGTTTTCAAGTTCGATATTGCTCAGATACCTGTTATCAGTTACGGTGTTACAGGTGAGATGAGTGGTCAGGATCTTCGTAAACTACTCGATGATGAAATATCTATCCGGCTCAATCAGTTGAGTGGGGTTGCATCTGTCAGTGTTATGGGCGGTGACGAACCGGAACAGCAAATAATAATCGACAAGAACCGGCTTGAGTTTTACAATATTACGCTGGATGAGATCATGATGGCTGTCGGAGCAAGTAATCTCAATATGGCAGCAGGGCATATCCAGAACCGAAAGGATGAATTCCTTCTCAGGACAGTAGCACAGTATGAGGATCTGGATGATATTCGTAATACACCCGTAAGAATGACGCAGAGCGGGCAGATAATCTATATCAGAGATATTGCTCGGGTCGAAGAGGGAACCAGAGAGAGGAGATATAAGCTCCGCTCCAATCAGCAACCTACTGCCTATATGTGGGTCTCGAAAGAGGCTGGTGCCAATACTCTAAGAGTTTCAAGCCGGATAAAGAACGAGGTAGTGAGAATAGAGGAGGACTATGGCGAGCAGATCGTCTTTCATGAAGTTATGGACCTCGGTCTCCCGATCCAGAATGTTACATCCGGTGCTGCTTCTAATCTGTTAGTCGGTGGACTGCTGGCCATATTGGTCATGTTTCTCTTCCTGAGAAACTGGCGACCCACTCTGGCTATCTCATTTGCGATTCCGATCTCTGTTGTGGCAACTTTTGTCGCTCTCTATCTGGCCGATTTTAGCCTTAACCTCATGACGATAGGTGGCCTGGCACTGGGGGTTGGTATGCTAGTAGATAATTCTATCGTTGTGATCGAGAACATCTACAGGCATCTTGAGATGGGTAAAACGAGGATCAAGGCTGCTGCAGAGGGAGCGACAGAAGTAGGACTGGCTATAACAGCCTCCACACTGACTACTATCGCAGTCTTCGTTCCGATGGTTTTCAGTGAAGGAATTACCGGAATTCTGGTAAGAGGGCTGGCCTTAACAGTAGCTTTTTCGCTCTTCGCTTCACTCTTCGTAGCCCTGACCATAGTCCCTGTCTTTGCCTCTTATATCTTTAAGAATGATAATAAATCTACGCCGGTAGAGAAATCCCGACAGCTATTCGAAAGATTCAAGAAATATTATTTATCGATTCTCAATAAGTTGTTAAGGCATCGACGAGCGACCCTTATCACTGTAGCTGTAATCTTTATCTCCTCATTTGCTCTTCTCCTTGTTATCGGAACCGAGTTTATGCCCGAACAGGATACGATATTCATGATCATGAATATCAAACTCCCGATAGGAACGGCTTTAGACGAAACAGATCATGTGGTGAGTCAGATCGAACAGATCTTCCTCGAGACTGAGGGGATAATGAATGTCATGTCTATCATCGGCCCGATGGAAGAGGGAATGATGGACCCGAGCAATCCTCAAGATGTAAATGAAGCTCAGGTTGTTGCCCGACTGCACAGGTTGAAAGAACGCCGGTTATCGAGTGAAGAGATCAGAGAGCATATCCGTGCCAGATTGCCTGAGATCGAGGGTGGCGAACTCCACTTCCTTTCAATGACAGAAATGTCGGGAGGAGCCACCGATCCGATCGAGATCAAGCTATTCGGCAGAGACCTTTCGCAACTGACAAGTATAGCTGCACGGATTGAAAACAGGATTTCAGAAGTCGAGCATGTAACCGATGTAACCAATTCCATGCGTGACGCTAAACATGAAGCTCAGATTATTATAGATAAAGAAAAGGCTTATCAATATGGCCTGACAACCACTCAGATAGCCTCGACAATCAATACGGCGACCCTCGGTTCATTTGCAGGTGTGTTCCGACGTGCCGGTGAAGAGATAGATATCAGAGTAAGAATGGATGAGAAATACAGGAAGACTGAATCGGATATCCTGCAACTCAGTATTGCTTCCCCTCAAGGCTTTACTATACCCTTGAACCAGATTGCAACCATAGAGTATTCTGAAGGGCCACTAAGAATATTCCGGGAGAACCAGACCCGTAAAGTGACCGTAACGGCCGGGATTACAGGAACCCGTAATGTCGGCGGTGTAGTTGGGAATGTTAGAACCGAAATAGAGGATATTATTGACGATCTTCCACCAGGGTATTTCATTGAATTCGGTGGCACCTACAGAGATATGCAGGAGGCTTTTCAGACACTTGGTATAGCCCTGATCCTTGCTATCGTTCTCGTTTATCTGGTTATGGCTTCACAATTCGAATCGTTAAGACAACCTTTCGTTGTCATGTTCACGATTCCACTGGCAGCTATCGGTGTATTCCTCATTCTCTTCCTAACCGGCATAACCTTATCAGTTGCCAGTTTCATCGGGGGGATTATTCTCACCGGCATCGTGGTTAATAACGGTATCGTTCTCGTTGACCATGTCAATCAGTTACGTCTTGGTGGTATGGAAGATCATAAAGCTATTCTGCAGGCTGGTTCTGACAGGCTCAGGCCTGTCCTGATAACAGCTATTACAACAATGATGGGAATGCTCCCTATGGCTCTCAGTACCGGCGAGGGGGCAGAGATAAAAGTTCCAATGGCATTGACAGTTATAGGCGGCCTGATAACAGCTACGTTTTTTACTTTGCTGATCATTCCCGTAATCTATACTGTAGTAGAGAAGATCAAATTCAGAGAAATACCAGAAGATATCCTGAAACCGGATACCAAGTCTTGATCGGCTCGGTTACAAATTCAAAGAAACGATGAAGGGTAGTCTTGCGACTACCCTTCTTTATCTATATCGGAATCAGTTTATGTGATCTGATCTAATCTACTTAATTATCATTACCCTGCGGTTAATAATCTCTTCGTTACCAATGAGCCTGATAAAGTATATACCACTACCTACCTGCCTGCCGTTGTTCTGGTTCAGATCCCAGTTCAGTTTCTCCTGTTGTCCAGCTGCTGTCTGAGGACTCAGGGTTGTTACGAGTTGTCCCTTAACATTATAGATATCTATCTGAACAGGACCAGCTTCTTTCCCAAGTTGCAGATCAATGGTAAGAGATTTGCTATTTCTCAGATTGGGATTGTTCAGTATGAAGGGGTTGGGATAGATCTTCATATCGGTAATCAATTCAGCAATGTCATCACCTGCCGAACTGGTAAACGTATATTCGTGTGATATCACCTCTCCTGGTAGAGATCCTGCTTTATACAGCTTTATTTTCAATGTTAAATCAGCCGTAATTTCAATCGGCTCAATATAGAGTATGGATTCTGTATCAGGGTCTGTTTCATCGATAGTGTAAAAAACAGAGATCTCGGGATCATCTGTTTCAATTGAAACGGTTACCGGCTGGTCATACTCTCCACCTGGCGGGTTGATGAGAGGTTCTTCCGGTGAAGGATTAATCGTTATCTCTATCGCTTCCGAAGGTTCCGATTCGCCCAAATCGTAGAAAGCCGTGACATAATAGTGATGCTCTCCCGCTTCATCAATCAGAATGTGATACTCATTATCTTCGACAGGCTCTGGATTCAAGAGATTAAATTCATTATCCTGATCGATAGCCTGATAGATATTGTAACCGAGAAGAATTGGGAGTTCATCATCTCTTTCCTCCGGTAACTCCCAGGTTAAATGGATATACTCCAGATCCAGTTCGTAAACCAGATTATCGGGAATGATGATGGGTGGCTCTTCCTCAACAAGTGGCGGGAAGGTTATGTCGTCAATCCATACTGTATCCTCGCCGGATGTATTTGAGGCATTCTTAAGATATAACCAGCGGAAGGTATAGATACCTGGCTGGACTTCATAACTCTCCTATCACCAACTCAACTGTCATGACCACTGTCCGACAGTTGTTGT
>Ga0079223_10001792_pt1 | contig 13016 bp, 11 predicted proteins | sample Stecom2011_FD_75072 | JGI IMG/M metagenome (GOLD analysis project Ga0079223, IMG submission 75072) | Agricultural soil microbial communities from Utah to study Nitrogen management - Steer compost 2011 | ecosystem: Environmental > Terrestrial > Soil > Agricultural land | place: USA: Utah... | reverse complement strand
CTAAAAAGGTACCACCAATTAAACCACTCCAAACCGTATATCTGTTTTCAAGATTAAAAGAAAAATCCAAGACATCCATTTTGCCACTGGCTCCAGCTATTTCCAATGCTTTGGTAAAGGTGATGTTTTCTGGGAGATAACTAATAATTAAAAAGAAAGCCACAAACATACCAGTAAAAATAACAGCCATTTGGTGTTTTTGCGTCATACTTACTGCTTTGGTGCCACCAGAAACCGTATATATAATGACCAAAATCCCTATTATGATATTTAAATAGGTAAGATTCCAGCCTAAAACGGCTGAAAGAATTATGGCTGGAGCATAAATGGTAATTCCAGCAGCCAAACCACGTTGAATAAGAAATAATATGGCCGTTAGACTTCGTGTTTTTAAATCGAAACGATTTTCAAGGAATTCGTAAGCTGTATACACTTTAAGTCTGTGATACAAAGGAATAAACACCATGCAAATAATAATCATGGCAATGGGAAGCCCGAAATAAAATTGCACAAAGCCCATTCCGGAATGAAAGGCTTGTCCTGGCGTGGATAAAAAAGTGATGGCACTAGCTTGGGTTGCCATAACCGATAATCCTATGGTCCACCATTTCGCTTCGTTGCCACCACGAACATAATCCTGTACATTTTTACTGCCTTTGGTTTTCCAAGTGCCATAGCCTACAATCGTTGCAAGGGTTCCTATTAAAACAATCCAGTCTAATGTTTGCATATTAAAACGCTTTGGTGATGAAGTAAAAAACAATAATGTAAATGGCATTTGCTGCCAACACCAAAGTATACATGTTATTCCATTTGTGTTTTTGGTTTGGTTTCATCGGGTTTATTTTGTTAGGTATTAGTTTTCAAGTGGTTTTGCTGAGGATTCTAGATCTTTGCCAAGGCTCAGCATGTTGGCGAATAATCTATAGGCTCCAGGAATTCCTTCAGGAAATTCCCTAAAAAAACTCAGTCCTGTATAAATGTAATGGCCATTACCATATTTGGCCACCAATAAACTTCCTTTTTTAGCCGATTCTCCTTTATCGTGCATGGAAAAAATAGGTGTAAATTCTTTTCCCCAAGCATCTGGAAAATACAAGCCTCTTTCTTGGGTCCAACCCTTAAAATCGTCTTGTGTTATCTTGTTTGGTGTATTTAACACAGGATGTTTGGGTTCCAGGAATTTTACTTCAGCAGTTTCGTCGGTTACACGATCTCTAGAAAGCTCCAATTTGTAAGGTGCCAATGCGTCCACTTTTAATTGGTGACTGGTGTTGTATTGTACAATCATATTCCCACCATTTTTTACAAACTCAAATAACTGATGTTGTTTAAATTTAATGTTTTCCAGGGTGTTATACGCTCTAATACCAACAACAATTGCATCAAATTCATTTAAAGTCTCGGTATTAATATCTTCTGGCGAAAGAAGAGAGACTTTATAACCAATTTGTTCCAAACTTTCAGGAACAACATCTCCAGCACCAACAATATAACCAATGTGTTCCCCTTTTTTACGAAGATCCAAACGTACTATTTTGGTTTCAGAAGGAAGAAGAACGGTTTGATACGGAATGTGTTCATAGTCTATTTCAATCAGCTCTTTGGAATAGGTTTTTCCGTTGACAGACATTTCTGGGATTATTTGTCCTTCATGTTGATTTTTTGGAGGGGTTACACGAAATACCACTGTTTTTTCTTCCCCTTTATTAGTAATATGAATGTTTAGTTTTTCTGGTGAAACTTTCCATTCTTTTGGATATTTTAAGCTTAAAGTCCCTTCTAGGTTATCGCGACCAGCTTTTACAATAACAGGAATATCTTTGGCTTGGCTGTTTTCAAAAATGATGACCTTTTCTGAAATTTTAACGGATGCTTCAGGAATAATTTCAAAGGGTTTGTAAACTTCACCTTTTACGGGATCGTTGGTTTTGTAGATGATGGGTTTTGTAAAGCTTATAGGTGTGTTGTTGAAACGTAGTTTGAAAGTAACCGTGAAAACCCTTGGTGTTTCTGGTTTTCCAATTAAAGCATTATCAGATACTTGGTACATGCCCAGAGTGCCTTTTTCTGTGAGCCAATAAGGTGTGGTAGGTTTCTGATTGTCTGGAATTTCCAACACTTCATGAAACTCAAATCCGTTGTTTTCAGGTAAAGAAAGCTGTTTTTCAATGTTTGTGTTATTGCATGATATGGATTCTAAAGTTATGGGATAGGCACTTCTGTTGATGGTTTCTATATTCAATTTTACGGTTTCCCCTGGCGTTGCTTGGCTTACCACAGCTGTAGCTTCTAAATACAGACCTGCACAATTATAAATAATGTTTTTAATTTCTTGGGTTTTGTATGTTCTCCAGTGTGTGTCTTCCAGTTGTTGAATAAGTTGGTACGCTTCTACCAGTTTAGGGATACTAGCTGCTGGATTCTTAAAATCGTAATTGTTTTCAACCTGTTGTAATATGTTGCCAATGGCTTGACCACCTTTTACTCGATTCCAAGTGGTATCAATACCATCAAATAAATTGGTTTTGTTTTTTGGCATATCTCCTTTAATTAATTCAAGATATTCCATTTGTGCACCACGTGTACCAGTGTTTCCAAAGCCTTGAGACTTATGTTGACTTCTGCTTAAAGCAGCTATTTCTGTATTGCTCAATCCCATAGATGGGTAGTAAACCCCTAAATCAAATTCCAATAACTTGCTTTTATCGGCTTTGTCAAATTTTTCCTGACTGCCATAAAACCACCAAGACGTATTAAAAAACACACGTTTTGGTTGCCATAGTTTTGTTTGACTCAATTGGTTAGGATATGCTGATTTTTTATTGGATAAATCGAAAGCTTCTAGGCTAAGCATGGCAGAGCTGGTGTGATGTCCATGAGTGTTTCCGGGACTTCTATGGTCGAACCGATTGATAATGATATCTGGTTGAAATTGACGAATGGTTAAAACGACATCACTTAAAACGTCCTCTTTGTTCCAAATTTCCAAGGTTTCTTCTGGGTGTTTGGAATAGCCAAAATCGTTGGCACGTGTAAAACGTTGTTCGCCACCATCAATTTGTCTGGCAGTTAATAGTTCTTGAGTTCTAATGACGCCAAGTAGTTCCCTGATTTCTGGACCTATAAGGTTTTGTCCACCATCGCCACGAGTTAAAGAAAGATAAGCTGTTCGGGCTTTTACATGATTGGACATGTAAGAAATGAGTCGTGTGTTTTCATCGTCTGGATGGGCTGCCAAATACAAAACAGATCCTAGGAAATTAAGCTTTTTAATGGATTCGTAAATTTCGGAGGCGTTTGGTTTTTTTGGTGCTTGAGAAAACGTATGTAAGCTTGAAAACAGTGTAATAATTACAATAAGTAAAAATTTTTGCATGATGGGTTTTTTTGAAAGCAATAAATATAAAAAGAAAACCAGCAAGCTTGCTGGTTTTTATGTTTCTTTAACGTTTGTAAAACTTAAATAATACAATTTGGTAGTAACTTACAGCCACTTTTTTCTTTTAAAATAATAGAGCATTCCTAGAAAGATTACAATCATTATGCCCCAAAGAATATAGTAGCTATATCTGTAATGAAGTTCTGGAATGTGGTCGAAATTCATACCATAAATACCAGCAATAAAGGTTAAAGGAATAAAGATGGTAGCAATAATGGTAAGCACTTTCATGACTTCGTTCATTTTATTACTAATAGTGGTCATGTACATATCCATTAAACTCCAAATCATTTCTCTGTAAATATCTATAGAATCTGATAGCTGAATAGTATGGTCGTAAATATCCCTATAATATTGAATGGTATTGGGTTGTATTAGTGCATGTTCGTTTTTTTCAATGCGACTGATGATTTCACGAATGGGGAAGATGGCACGACGTATTTTTAAAACTTCTTTTTTAAGGTTTAAAACTTGCTTACTTAAATCTTCCCTCAATTCGCCATTAAACAAAATTTCTTCTAGATCTTCAATTTTATTGCCCATGGTTTCGCTTACTATGTAGTAATGGTCCACGATGGCATCTATTAATGCATATAGTAAATAATCGGCTCCAAGGGTTCTTATTCTACCATTTGCCAAACGAAGACGTTCTCTTACATTATCAAACACATCACCTTCAATTTCTTGGAAAGACAAGACGTAATTTTCTCCTAAAACCAAACTAATTTGTTCAATTTTAATGTCTTCGTTTTCATCATAATAAAGCATTTTTAGGATGACAAAAACATAGTCGTCGTAAACATCAATTTTTGGTCTTTGTGAGGTGTTGGCAATATCTGCAATAATTAGAGGGTGCAGGTGGTAGTGTTTTCCTATTTTCTCAATATCCTGAATGTGGTTAAGACCGTTAATGTTAATCCAGGTATTGGAATTGGTATGTTTAAAATTTAAAGCTTCTTCAACCGATTTAAGTTCTGATTCGTTTACAAAGTCTTTGGTATAATCAAAAGCATCTATATATAATTTTTCAGTAGGGTTTTCTCCAGTGTAAACAATAGAACCTGGAGATTGTTTGATGTGCTTTTTGTATTTATTGGTTCTTTTCTTGGTCATAAAGGTTAAATAATACTATAAATATATGGAATATTTAAATAGCATCAACCCCTTCGTCTATGGCATCTTTTTTAACCAAAGTCACTGCTTTTTGCAACATTAAATTGTTTGGATAGGTAACCAGATCGCCATTATCCAAACGTAAATGAAGTTGAAATGCTCTAATGTCTTCAATGATGGCTTCAATAGGAAAATCTTTATCGTGAATTTGGATTTTATCCCCTACTTTATATGGAAAGGAAAAGAACATGATTACACCAGAGGTGATGTTGCTTAAAATGGACCAAATAGCAAAAAGAGCAATCCCAATAACGGCAAAGACCGAAGAAAAAACCAGCGCCAAATCTTTCAATTGGGCACCAAAAATAAAGGTTTCAATTAAAAGGGCTATAAGAATTAAAGTTACTGTGGCGTATCTGCTAATTAAATGAATACGCGCATCATTAATACCAGTCCTCTTTCCTAATTTATAAATTAATTTTTTAGAAATAGCCCTTATAATTATTAAGAACACGAGGATAAATAAAGTGGCTAAAAGTTCTGTTTGGTATGTTTGAAAGAATGTCATTTTTTTAATTCAATTGTGAATTACAAAGATATAATAGAAATAAGAATTAAAGGGGTTCTTTAGTTTTCTTTAAGAAGAAATAAGTGTTTGTAGCGTTTTGTAAACCAAATGGGTTGGTAAACCTACCACATTAAAATAGGAGCCTTCTATTTTTGTGATACCTATTTGTCCTATCCATTCTTGAATGCCATAGGCTCCAGCTTTGTCATAAGGTTTGCAGGTTTTTAGATAATGGTGTATTTCGTCGTCTTCCAATTCTTTAAAAGAGACTTTAGTTATAGCGTGTACCGTTTTTTGGATTTTGGTTGTGGTAAAACATACCGAAGTAATGACTTGGTGTGTGACTTGACTTAAGGATTTTATCATTTGAAAAGCCTCTTTCTTATTTTTAGGTTTTCCTAAAGCTTGTTGGTTGTGCCACACAATGGTGTCGCTTGTAATCAGGATGTCGTTATTTTTTAATTCATTTTGAAAAGGAAGTGCTTTTAATTGTGCCAGATAATCGCTAATTTCAAAGTGTTTCAATCTCTCAGGATATTCTTCTTTTACAGGTTTTAACCGTACCTCAAAATTCAAGCCCAGCTCTTTAAAAAACTGTTGCCTTCTAGGAGAACCTGAAGCTAAAATGAGATGGTAATTTTTTAGTTTTTCGTAAAGCATTATCCAAGTAAAACAAATTGATAAAGCGCCAATGAGAGCATGCCAATTAGCATCACCAATTTAAGCAAACTACTAATAAAACGAAGTTCTTTTTTGGTTTCGGCTGTATAGGATTTGATACTAATGTAAATTAATGGTCCCATAATAAAGGCTAGAAAATAACCAACCACTAATAATTGGGAATACAAGAATGTGATGATGTAATAAACAACACCAAAAACAAGTAAAACAGATAAGGTAAATACCACTTTTATGGCTCTGTTTCTTCCAAAAGCAATAGGTAAGGTGTTGAACCCTGCTTTGTATTCGCCATCCACGTCTTCAATGTCCTTAACAATTTCTCTTATAAAATTGATGATAAAAGCAAAGAAAGCATAATCTAAAATTATTTTGAAAAAGGTGATTTGTGTTTCTTGGTTTTCAGGAGTCATGGCAGGCAGTAAATCGAATAAGCCAACAATAATGAGACTTAAGGCCACCAATAAAGAGATAACTATATTACCAATCAACAACAATTGTTTTAAGTAAGAGGCATAAATATAGAGTAAGGCCGAAATGATAACAAACAAAGCAAAAAAGCCATTTTTCCCAACCATGTTGGACAAATAAAAGCCAATTAAAACGCCAATAATATTAAACACAATGAACAAGGAATTGGCTGTTTTTTCTGAAATGCTTTTACCCACAATTACTTTTTCTGGTCTGTTTACTTTGTCAATTTCAATATCATATATATCGTTTATTATGTATCCAGCAGCAGCCAAACAAACTGTTGCTAATACTAAAAGCGCGAACCCAAATAAATTTAAGGTAATACTCAAGTTGGTAGCTTCTAAAAAAGGCTCTAAAAGGGCATATTTAATTAAAAATTGGACCAATGCAATCAAGAGTAAGTTTTTATAGCGAATAAGGTATAAGAATTTCAAAGTATTTTATAAGTTTAAGTTGTTAGTTGTCTTAATATAAAAAACTAGTTTTGGTGTTAACATTCGGTAACGATTGGTTTTAATCGTATTTAGCATTAAAGTTATCCAGCCATTTCCCCTGAACTTTTAACACTTGTTCAATAACATCTCTAACTGCGCCTTTCCCTCCACTTTTGTGGGAAACGTATTTGGAAATGGCTTTAATTTCTGGAACGGCATCTTGAGGGCAACAAGGTAAACCCACTAATTTCATTACAGAAAAATCAGGAAGGTCGTCTCCCATAAACAATACATTTTTAGCGTTTAATTGATGTTTTTCTAGGTATAGGTTTAATTGGTTTATTTTGTTGTGGGCTCCAAGAAATACATCTGTAACCCCTAAACCTTCAAGTCTTAGTCTAACCCCCTCGTTCGTTCCACCCGAAATAATACATACATGAAACCCCTTGCTTACAGCTGTTTTTAAAGCATAACCATCTTTTATGTTCATGGTCCTAAGCATGTCTCCAGAGGTGGTTACAGTTATGGTTCCATCAGTTAAGACGCCATCTACATCAAAAATAAATGTGGTAATATGTTCTAAATATTCTTTATAGCTTTTATCTTCCATGGGTTTTTTTAATTGCATTGGTTAGCAGGTTATAAATGGCTTTGTGTTGTTCGTTTTCAAGTTGTTTTAAATGTCTTTTAATGGTTTTTTTGTCGTTTCGCTTTGCAGGACCTGTTTGAGCCATATAAGGGGACATGTTTTGTACTTTTTTGGCGGTTTCTAAAATTAACGGTTTTAAAATATCAAAATCCACACCTTCCGATTCAGTAATTTCATGAGCCACACGATAGAGCTGATTTGTAAAATTATTTACAAACACGGCAGCCAAATGTAAGGCTTTTCTTTGGTCACTGTTCACTTTATAGGAATTACTTCCTATAGCTTCGGCAAGTAACTTTAGTTGTGGGTAATCTTTTTTGCCAATGGTTTCTATGCAAATGGGTACTTGTTTAAAATCTACTTTTGCTTCTTTGGAAAAAGTTTGAAGTGGGTAAAACACAGCCCGTCTGTTTTTTTTGTCCAGGTCGTAAATACCAACACTTCCGGAAGTGTGCACCACCAAACGATTTTTAAAAGGTAAGGCTTCAGAAACAGAAGAAATGGCATCATCGTTTACAGCAATGATATATAAATCGGCTTCTGTTAATGCATTTATATCATCAATGATTTCAACTTGATTTTTAAAAGAACTTATTTTGTTTAAATCCCTACTAAACCATTGTTTCACAGAAACGGTTTTGGTTTTGGCAAAAGCCTTGAACAGATGGGTGGCAACATTTCCAGCGCCAATAATACTTACTGTAATCATGTGTCTAAAATAAGGATATTTATATATATACTTTACGTTGTTTAAGTATTAATTTTTCGGTTTTTTCCAATTGTTTGATGGCTCTTATTACGGTTTCTACACGCAAACCGGTTAAATCTGATATTTGCTGACGCGTTAATTTGATCTCAAATAAGCCATCAGAATTTGAAGAATCCTTTAAATGATGCAATAAGGTTAAAATGCGATGCTCTGGTGGATGAATGGACAATTCCTTCATGATTTTTGCTTTGTAGAGCATTCGGTTGCAAAGCTGTTTGGTAAATTTTAAATGTATGTCTGGATGGGCTTTCAGTAAATGGATAAATACTTTTTTTTCAAGCACATACACTTCACAATCTTCTATGCACATGGCACTTGCTGGATAAGCAAAAGACCCAAAAAGAGGAGGCTCGCCAAACGAGGTGTTTTTTTCAAAAAACCCTTGGGTAAATTCTTTGCCGTCTTCCGTGAGATTAAACATTTTAACCTTACCCGATTTTAATTGGTAGTAATATTTTGGGGTATCGGCTTCGTTAAAAATAATCTCATCTTTTGAAAAGGCTTTCAAAATAGGATCATAGGTTTCTAAAACAGCTGCTGGAATCATGTTGGTATGATTTGAATCATAAAACAACAAAGATAAAATATTGAATTTTGTATTGAGAATTTAAAACACTAAAAAAATGAATTTTTACCAGAAATCTCTAAATGATTTTAGAGAGAATTTTATCTTGTACATACCTTTGTCCATTATTCTGCAAAGTTGTATAGGTTCAATTGCAGCCATGTTTGTTTTAATGAACAGTACAGCCGAGTCTTTTAATTTTATTCAATTAACTTTGTGTGTCGTTTTTTCTATGGGTTATAACGCTGTAATTTTTGCCCAATTAAAAAGCAGATTGATTTTTAATACCTTAATTGTCACTTTATTGGTCAATATCGTATTGATTGTGATTAATGTCATTCAATTATCTTAAAATATTTAAAATGACTAAAAAAGATATAGAAACACACGAAGATGTCCATTTATTGGTTTCAAGCTTTTATGCCAAAATTAGAAAGGATGCATTTTTAGGGCCTTTTTTCAATCGGGTGATTACAGATTGGGAAGCACATATAGAAACCCTAACCACCTTTTGGGAGACCAGCTTGTTTACAACCAGAAAACTGGAACGTAAATATTACGGAAACCCTTTGACCGTTCATGTAAAAGTAGATCAAGAAAACAACCAAAGCATTACACAGGAACATTTTGGCAACTGGCTAAACCTTTGGTTTGAAACCATTGATGCTCATTTTGAAGGGGAATATGCCTTAAAGGCAAAACAAAAGGCTCGAAAAATGAGTACATTTCTGTATCTCAATATTTTTCAATCCAGACTAAAAGGCTTATAAAGTTTAGTCATTTTAACACAATAAAATAAACTAAAAGGTTTAAATTTGCGCAACCAAATTTAAGCGTCTCAATATCATGCTAAATAAAATCACTAAATTCTTATTTTCCACCAGATTAACCGCCGTCTTATTTCTTGTTTTTGCTGCTTCCATGGCCATAGGAACTTTTATGGATGCAGGACAGGACACTTCGCCAACGCCTTACACCAGAAATCTAATTTACAATACATGGTGGTTTGAAGCTATTATGTTATTGTTTATGATTAATTTTATTGGTAACATACCAAAATATAGGTTGTGGCGTAAAGAGAAGTGGGCCACCTTAATTCTGCATTTGGCCTTTATTTTAATACTCCTTGGTGCTGGTATTACCAGATATATCAGTTTTGAAGGTATGATGGCTATTCGTGAAGGCGACACCGAAAATTCCATTTTATCCCACAAAACCTATATTATAGCTTATATAGATGGAGATTATATGGTGAACGGCCAAGCCCAGCGAAAAGTGGTTGAGCAGGAAGTAGATTTTTCGCCTCGATTGGAAAATGAGTTTTATTATGAAACCGATTACAACAAACAGAAGGTAAGCTTCGAGTTGGAAAAGTTTATTGGTGGAGCAGAAATGGATGTTATTCCTGATGACGCTGGTAAAGAGTACTTAAAGATCGTGGAAGCTGGTGGTGGAGCACCTCACAATCATTTTTTGGAAGCTGGACAAGTACAAAGCATACACAACATTTTATTTTCCTTAAACAAAGAGGTGGAAGGTGCTGTTAACATTACATCTAATGAAAAAGGATTAACTATTCAATCGCCTTTTGAAGGGGAGTATATGACCATGGCAACTGGAGCTACAGGAAAGTTGGAAAAGGACAGTATCCAACCATTGATTTTACGTTCCAGATATATTATAGGAAATATGCAAATGGTATTTCCTAAACCTGTTATAAAAGGCTCTTTCGATTTAGTTAAGAAATCTGAAATGTTAAGAGGAGATGAAGCTGGCGTGGTATTAAAAATCACTTCCAATGGCGAAACCAAACGTGTAAACCTGTTGGGTGGTCAAGGATATAGCAAACCTTTTGAAAAAGTAAGCGTAGGTGGATTGGACATTGCAGTGAAATATGGTTCAAAAATCATTGAGTTGCCTTTCAGCATCAAGTTGAACGATTTTATTGCAGACAAGTATCCTGGAACTGAAAAAAGTTATTCGTCTTTTGCCAGTGAAGTTACTGTTTTGGATGAAGCACAAGGCGATTTTAATTATCGTATTTATATGAACCACATTTTGGATCATGGAGGTTATAGGTTTTTCCAGTCTGGATTCGATCCTGATGAAAAAGGAACTAAACTTTCCGTAAATCATGATTTTTATGGTACCTGGGTTACCTATATAGGATATTCCTTATTGTACTTTGCAATGTTGGCTATTTTATTTGATAGAAAAACGCGTTTTGCCGATTTAAAACGCATGCTCAATAAAGTGAAAGACAAAAAAGCCAAAGCTTTAATGATGCTGTTTTTGTTCATCGGATTGCAAGGTTTTTCGCAAGACCATTCTCAAAACGATGGTCATGCGCATAGCAACAGGCCAACCAAACACCAAATAGACTCTATTTTGGTAGCTAATATTACTCCCAAATCGCATGCCGACAAATTTGCTCATTTGGTAATACAGGATGTTGGGGGGAGAATGATGCCCATAAATACTTTTGCATCTGAAATGCTCAGAAAATTAAGCAAACACGACACTTACGAAGATTTTGACGCCAACCAGGTATTTCTTTCCATACAAGAAAGTCCTTTATTATGGTACAACGTACCCATTATCTATTTAAAACCACAAAAAGCAGACTCCATACGTAGATTGATTGGTGTGGGAGAAAGTCAGAAATATGTAGCCTTGGTTGACTTTTTTACAGAAAATGGATCTTATAAACTGGCTCCATATTTAGAAGAAGCATACAAAGCACAGATACCCAATGGGTTTCAAAAAGAATTTAAGGAAACAGACCAGCGTGTGAACCTGTTGTACAATACCATTGAAGGTTATGCTTTAAGAATTTTCCCTATTCCTGATGATGAGAACAATAAATGGATTTCTTCGGTTGAATATAGAAGGGATGGATATAGAGACAAAGTCAATGATTCCCTATATGGAAACTTTATAAATAATGGTTTTAGCGCCTATTTAATGACTTTAAATGCTGCGAAACAATCAGGGGATTTTACCAAAGCTGAAGAATTGCTGGAGTCTTTCAAAAAAACACAGCATAAATTTGGCAGCAGTGTCATGCTTTCAGATAAAAAGATTCAAGCTGAATTGAATTATAATAAATACGATATTTTTAAAAGACTGTATAGTTGGTATATGTATGCATCAGCATTCATGTTCATGCTTATCATTTTCCAAATTTTTAATGAAAGAAGTAGCGTATTAAAAACATCCATAAATGTGTTTAAGGTGATAATCTGGGTATTTTTTGGATTGCACACCTTAGGCTTAATTGTAAGATGGTACATTTCTGGTCATGCACCATGGAGTGATGCCTACGAATCCATGATTTACGTGGCTTGGGCTACCATGCTATTTGGATTGCTATTTGGAAGGAAAAGTGATTTAACCATAGCAGCAACTGCATTTGTAACATCTATGATTTTAATGGTGGCACATTGGAATTGGATGGATCTTGCCATTGCCAATTTGCAACCTGTATTGGATAGTTATTGGTTAATGATTCACGTGGCTGTTATTGTGGCCAGTTATGGGCCTTTTACCTTAGGGATGATTTTAGGAGTAGTCTCATTACTACTCATGATTTTCACCACTAAAGAAAACAAAAGCAAAATGCTACTTAACATTCAAGAATTGACTTTAATTAACGAAATGGCGTTAACGGTTGGTTTGGTGTTACTTACCATTGGAAACTTCTTGGGAGGTATGTGGGCAAATGAAAGCTGGGGAAGATATTGGGGTTGGGACCCTAAAGAAACTTGGGCTTTAATTAGTATCATGATTTATGCCTTTGTAATTCACATGAGACTGGTGCCTGGACTACGAGGTAGGTTTACCTTTAATTTAGCTTCCATTATTGCTTTTTCAAGCATTATGATGACTTATTTTGGAGTTAATTTCTATCTGGCAGGATTGCATAGCTATGCTAGTGGCGACCAAATTGTCAGTTTGAAATTTATAGCCATAGCTTTTGGAATTGTAGCTGTATTGGGCTTATTGGCTTATAGAAAATATGCCAAGTTTTATAAAAAGTAAGGAAAGATATTAACATAAACAAAAAAGACTGCCTTGGCAGTCTTTTTTGTTTATGTTAAAAAGTGTTTTTTAAAGTTTAATGGGATTTTTATCTAAATTCAATTCATCCAACATGTCTTGTGTAAACTTGTAATGTCCACGACGTGTAATAATTTTAAACCTATGGTCTTTCATTCTGGTCAATACATCCAGAAAGCGCCATTTGGATTTCAATAGCTTTGGTTTTTCAGATTTTAAACTTATTTCAAAATAATGCTTCCTACCACCTTTTTCAGCCACTATG
>Ga0079223_10001791_pt1 | contig 13016 bp, 10 predicted proteins | sample Stecom2011_FD_75072 | JGI IMG/M metagenome (GOLD analysis project Ga0079223, IMG submission 75072) | Agricultural soil microbial communities from Utah to study Nitrogen management - Steer compost 2011 | ecosystem: Environmental > Terrestrial > Soil > Agricultural land | place: USA: Utah... | reverse complement strand
TGCCTCCAAAAGCATTATCCACTTCATTCTTTTTTCTGATTAAGCCGTTGTACAATAGAATTGCGATGAGCGCAATAAATAGAACTATTACTAATAGAAACATAAGTTAGATTTTTTAATTACATAATTAAAGTGAGTTTTAGCGGTTTACAGTAATGAATCATAAAAATAAGTAAAATATTTATATAAGTATCGTCATTTTTTCAATAGTGTGTCACATAAATATTGAAAAGAGAGTTCTTAGCTGAAAAGCTATTCATACCCTATCTCCTCTCAAAAAACGACTTTAGTTAAAGTCTGTTAAAACCATTAAAACTACAATGGTTTTTAAAGTTTTCATTCTACTTTTGTACTTCCAAAGTTCAGAAGTATGGAAATTAAAGAGAGAATTGTTGAAGGTGCGCGAAAGATGTTTATGTCTGAAGGTGTTCGGAGGGTAACGATGGATCAGATTGCCAAACGTTTGGGCGTCTCTAAAAGAACCATTTACGAACACTTTACTGATAAAACACAACTTTTGGAAGCAACCATTGATGAGTCCACAAAATTACACGATGAATATCTGAAAGATGTTTTCACTACCTCCAATGATGTAATAGAACTTGTAGTGGCTGGTTTAAAGTTTGGCGTTGCTTCCCTTAATGAGATTAATCCCATCTATATGGAAGATCTTCAACTTTATTATCCAAAAGTTTACGGTTGTTCCATCAACCAGCGCAGGCAGGAATTGACCTCTGGTTTTGAAGGTCTGTTGACCAGAGGAATTAAAGAGGGTTTTTTTAGATCCAACATTAATGTAAAATTGGTTGCAAAAATTTTTATGGAACAAATAAATGCAATGAACAACAGAGAGATGTTTCCTGTTAATGAATATCCCACATCTGAGTTGTTTGAAGCTTTATTACTGAATTTCACGCGAGGCATTTCCACCCTCGAAGGAGTGAAAAAATTGGACTGTTTATTAGAAGCAAATACATAATAAGTAAGAAACGAACACGGAAAACATTTCTCAATAAGGAGGAATATTATGTTTGTGAGTTCTTTATGGCAATTAAAAATAAAGTTATAATCATATGAGTATGAAAGGGATCAAACGTTTTCTTAGAGGCATATTCCGTGTATGGGTGATGTCTGCTTTGTTATTAATACCTATGGTTTTTTTGGGTCAAGAGCAAGTCTTGCACGATTCATCAACCGATACCTTGGAATTGAATTTGACCAAAGCCTTAGAAATTGCGCTTTCTGAAAATCCACTGATATTGATTGCCCAAAAGGAGGTAAAGCGAGTTGATTATGCACGTAAAGAAGCTTGGAGTTCTTTATTTCCATCCATCTCTGCTGATGGGAGTTACAATCGAAACCTACAACTTCCAGTTATATTTTTGCCTGATGGGGCATTTGGTCCAGCTTCTGGAGGGGCTATGGAAATTGGGTTTAAAAACAGTTTTTCAGCTGCATTGTCTGCATCAGCCCCTCTTTTTTCCTATTCCATATATCAAAATATTAAAATTTCAGAAAATGATGTGAAAGCATCTTTTGAGTCGGCACGAGCTTCAAGATTGAATATGCAAGCAGAAGTTCGCAATGCTTATTTCACACTTTTGCTGGCCAATGACTCATACGAGGTAATGAATAGAAGCATGAAAAATGCCGAGGCAAATTTGGCAGATGTAAAAAAGCTATTTAGTCAAGGCTTGGTAGCTGAGTATGATGTAATTAGAAGCGAAGTGCAGGTGCGAAACCTCAGACCATCGCTGGTTCAGGCAGAAAACGGTGTACGGCTTTCAGAGATGATGATTCGTGTTTTGTTGGGGATTGAGCAGGAGGTTCCCATCAAGGTTGAAGAACAATTATCCGATTTTCAGGCTGATGACTCTTTCATGAAAGAAAGTAAGAACTTTAATCTTTCTGAGAATACAGATCTAATGCAGTTAGACCTTCAGTTGGAGAAAATGAATAGCCAGTTTAAGTTAACTCAATCTCAAAGATATCCTGTGTTGGCTGCATTTGCCAATTATCAATTGACTAGCCAGTCCAATGATTTTAAATTTAGTGATTATAGGTGGGCAAAGCCTTTTATGATTGGTCTTCAACTGCAGATACCTATTTTTAGAGGATTTTCTATTCACCATCAAGAAAAGCAGGTGCGTATTGGGATGGATCAAATGAGCTTACAGCGCGAATATGCGGAACGGAATCTCAACTTGCAGGTGCGTAATGCCTATGTGAATATGCAAAAAGCTATGGAACAGATTGGTTCTAATGAGGAAGGTGTGAAGCAGGCTGAACGTGGTTTTAGCATTGAGCAGACTCGTTACAATACAGGAACTGGCACTTTGTTGGAGTTGAACGATGCTGAGATTGCCCTCACACAATCAAAGTTGAACTTGAATCAAGCCATGTTCGATTTCTTATCGGCACAAACACAATATCGAAAAGTGTTGGGTCATGAAAATGGATTTGAATAAAAATTTTCAGTATCGCATAATCAATTTGACTAAAAAAAAATGAAACGGACAGGTTATCAATTAAATAACAGGGGAATTCAAGATTGTAACATTATTCATTCTATGGAAAATTTCAGCAAAGAAAACAAGAAAATATTTTCATCTATTGCTTTAGGCATGGGTGTTTTGTCTGTTCTATTACTCGCCTCATGTGGCGGAAAAACAACAGTGGAAAAGCAACAGGAGATAAAAAGAGTGCGGGTGGAGACTCTTAAAGAAATGAGAGTAGATCAGCAGATGGTTTATGCTGGAACTGTAGAACCCTTTGAGCAGGCTTTTATCAGTTCATCCACTCCAGTTCGGATAAATAAAATCTACAAAGAGGTAGGAGATGTGGTTCGAAAAGGTGATTTATTGGTTCAGATGGACGCTTCCAACTTTCGTCAGGCCAAAGCTCAATTGGATAATTTAGAAAAAGAGTATGCTCGTTTGGACACCCTTTTTAAAGTGGGGAGCATCAGCCAGCAGCAGCTGGATCAAATGGCCACTCAACTGGAGGTGACACGTACCTCTTTTCAAAATCTAAATGAAAACACGCAGCTTCGTTCTCCCATTAATGGAGTGGTAACAGCTCGTTATTTTGAAGACGGTGAGATGTTTAGTATGTCTCCCACAGCAGCTGGACGTCCTGCTATCCTAACTATTATGGATATCAATCCTGTAAAAGTGACCATTAATGTGCCAGGAGATTATTTTGTGATGGTTAATAAAGATATTAAAGTTTCTTTGGAGTTGGATGTCTATAAAAGTCAGGTTTTCGAAGGTTCTCTTCATATAAAATATCCAACCATTGATCCGGCTACCCGTACCTTTTCAGTGGAGTTGAAATTTCCCAACCCCGATCTTGCACTTCGCCCAGGTATGTTTGGTCGTGTAACTATGGTATTAGGTGATGCAGAGCGTGTTATGGTTCCAGACAGAGCCGTGCTGCGACAAATGGGAGTGAATGAACGTTATGTTTTTGTGATCGAGAATGGCCAGGCTGTTCGGAAACCAGTTCAAACTGGCCGTTTGGTAGGTACTGATCTTGAGATTATTAAAGGTCTTAAAGCAGGAGAAAAAGTTGTGGTAGCAGGTACTGCTGGACTTCTTGAAGGTATGGAGGTTGAAGTTGTAGAATAAACTACAGCCCTATTATATCCTAACCAATAGGTGACGATTATTTCAGAATAATTGATGACGTAAATTTGAAAAGAGTTGTACAATGAGAATATATGAAACGGCGGTTAAGAAGCCGATCAGTACCATACTGATTTTTGCAGGGGTCATTATCTTTGGTTTGTTCTCTTTGAGGTCTTTACCTATCGACCTCTATCCAGAGATTGATCCTCCCATGGTCACAATTTTTACCTTTTACCAAGGTGCAGGAGCCTTAGATATTGAGACTAATATTACCCGTGTGTTGGAAGATCAGCTCAATACAGTAAATAATTTGAAAAAGATAACTTCTAATTCAAAGGACAACTTTTCGTTGGTTACACTTGAATTTGAATGGGGATCTAACTTAGATGAAGCTACCAACGATATACGAGATGTGATTGGCCGAACAGAATCACAACTGCCCGAAGGAGTTGAGAAACCCATCATATTTAAGTTTAGTACGAATATGATTCCCATCTTAATGCTATCAGCTTCTGCTGATGTGAGTTATCCTGCGCTCTCTAAAATTTTGGATGATGTTATTGTAAATCCACTGAACAGGATTGAAGGGATAGGAGCTGTTTCTGTTTCAGGAGGTCCCAAACGCGAGATACAAATCAATGTAGATCCCCATAAATTAGAATCTTATCATCTTTCTGTCGAACAGATTGGTGCCATAGTGGGGCAGGAGAATTTAAATCTTCCAGGCGGCGTGTTAGATATAGGTAGTTTCACTTACCCTATCCGAGTGGAAGGAGAGTATAAGAACAGTGATGAACTGAAAAACTTGGTGGTTGGACAATTTAATGGTCGTTCTGTAAAACTCTCTGATGTGGCGGTGGTAAAAGACACTATTGCTAAAATTACATCCGATGAACGTGCCAATGGTCATCCTGCAGCACGGATTATCATTCAAAAACAGTCAGGTGCCAACTCGGTAGATATTGCCAATGCCGTACGTGAACAGATGCCCCAACTGATAAAGAATCTTCCCCCTGATGTTAAGATTAGCACTATTTTTGACACCTCTGAATTTATAGAAAACTCCATCAGCAGTTTGGCAAGTACGGTTTTCTATGCACTACTCTTTGTGGTGTTGGTGGTTCTCTTTTTCTTAGGCAGGTGGCGAGCCACTTTCATCATTGTATTGACTATTCCTGTCTCTCTGATTGTTTCATTTATCTATCTATTTATAACGGGTAACACCATTAACGTTATATCGCTCTCTTCTCTCTCCATTGCTATTGGGATGGTGGTGGACGATGCTATTGTGGTGTTGGAGAATATTACTACGCATATTGAAAAAGGAGCATCGCCACGAGAAGCCGCTATTTACGGTACCAATGAAGTTGGATTGGCAGTTGTGGCTACAACACTTACTGTTGTTGCGGTATTCTTTCCATTGACTTTTATCACTGGTTTGAGTGGAATTATGTTTAAGCAGTTGGGGTGGATTGTAACTTTGGTTATTATCGTTTCTACCCTTGCCGCACTCACATTAACGCCCATGTTGGCTTCTCAACTGATGCGGAAAGAGAAGCCAAGAAAACGAGGTGTTTCTAAGTGGGTTTTTGATGGAATTGATCGTTTTTTAATCGGGTTGGATACATTTTATGAAAAGACGCTTACCTTTTCAGTAAGGAATCGTGCACTTATACTTTTTAGTTCGATTGGTATTTTTGTAGGAAGTTTATTCTTGTTGCCCTTGGTGGGAACTGAGTTTTTTCCACCTTCAGACAACAATCAAATTTCTGCTACTGTGGAGTTGCCCCAGGCAACGAACTTAGATATAACTCGTGAGTTAACAGATAAAATTGTAAAGGAGTGGGAAGAAAAATATCCCGAAATAGAGATGATTTCTTCAAGTGCAGGATCTGCAGAGGAAGGCAATATTTGGTCTGCCTTTGGAGATAATGGTTCCTACATCGTTACTTTTAATATGAGAATGATAAATAGCACCCAGCGTGATCGTGATATTTATCTTATAGGTGATTTGATGCGTACGGATTTAGAGAAATATCCAGAAATTGAGAAGTTTCGCGTAGATCCAGGTGGACAGAGTGGCGGTATGGGAAGTGGTGCAAGTACAGTAGAAGTTATAATCTCTGGTTTTGATCTGACAGAGACCAGCCAACTGGCACATGAGATGTCCGACCAAATGAAGGAAATGAAAGGCTTGCGTAATATTGAGATTAGTCGAGATGATCCAAATACAGAATATCAGTTGATTTTAGATCGAGAAAAGATGGCATTGCAGGGAGTAAACACCTCTGTTGTGGCTTCAGCTCTACGTAATAGAATCAATGGTTTGGTGGCTGCGCAGTTTCGTGAAGATGGAGATGAATATGATATTGTGGTTCGGTACGATGAACAGTTTAGAGAGTCGTTGACTCAAGTAGAAGATATTCAAGTGCCTACCAACAAAGGAGGTTTCATTCGTTTACGTGAAATCGGTAGAGTGGATGAGTACTTTTCTCCCCCTTCCATTGAGCGTCAGAATCGTCAGCGGATAGTGAAAGTAACCGCTTCTCTACATGAAGCTTCTATACGTGATGTTGTAAATGATATAAACGCAGCATTTAGTAAAATGGAAGTTCCATCCAACATCAGTATGGATATTGGTGGAACTGTAGAAGAGCAACAGGAGGCTTTTGGAGATATTATTACGCTTTTACTTCTAGTGATTATACTGGTTTACATTGTTATGGCATCACAGTTTGAATCACTGCGCTCACCGTTCATCATTATGTTGACCATGCCGTTTGCATTTACAGGAATATTCTTGGCTCTCTTAATAACAGGCCAAACCTTAAATCTGGTCTCTTTAATCGGATCGGTTATGTTGGTAGGGATTGTGGTGAAAAATGGAATTGTTTTGGTGGATTATACGAACTTAATGCGCGATAGAGGTATGCCTCTGGTGCAGGCGGTAATCACTTCTGGTAAATCTCGTTTACGCCCTGTTCTGATGACTACGTTCACCACCATCTTAGGAATGGTTCCTTTGGCCTTGGGTATTGGTGAAGGCTCTGAAATATGGCGACCAATGGGTATTAGTATCATCGGTGGATTGACATTTTCTACCATAATTACGCTGGTGCTTATTCCTGTAGTCTATACAATGTTCGGTGCTAACCGTATGAAACGTGAAAGAGAACGCACTTTAAAAATGCACGAAGAGTTAGGATAAAAGTTAAGACAATCATACCTCGCTGGCGCTGATTTGCAATCCGTGCAATAATTGAAAAACAGATAAAATTATGAAGGCAGTATTTATTTCCTATAATCAAGCACTTACTGAGAAAGTTGAATACATTTTGGATCGACTCTCTTTACGTGGATATACTCGTTGGACTCAGGTACAAGGCAGGGGAGAGGTGAAGGGTGAGCCACACATGGGCACCCACACCTGGCCAGCAATGAATGAGACTATATTAACCATTGTTCCAGCCGAAAAAGCACCCGAGCTTTTAGAACGACTCAAAAAGTTGGACAATAAAACCGAAATGCAAGGACTACGCGCATTTGTATGGAATGTGGAGGACAGTATTTAAGTTTCTTCTCCTTATTGTTGTTCATCATAAATAGAACAAGAACCTCGAAAATCATTTGTTGATTTTCGAGGTTCTTTGTATGAAACTGTCTGCATAGCTGGCGCGGATTTCTTCGTAAACAAAGTGCTAGCAAGGGCAATCTATAATTTGTCACCAAATTTATTTTTTAGATTTGCGCACATGTAAACTCGTGATATTGAGCAGACTAACGATATAAGATGTGTTAATAGTGAAGAAAGTCCTTGAAATATTTGGACAATAGTATTTTTCTGTACTATATTTGCAGTGTAGTAGTAAAGTAGTACACTAACATTATAAACCAATATTATGATTCAATTAAGCAATATCACATTCGGGTTTCGCAAAAAGGTTCATCTTTTCGACAATTTGAGCTTAACTCTTGAATTTGGAAAGATTTATGGACTCTTTGGAGTCAATGGAGCTGGCAAAACCACTCTTCTGAAGCAAATTTGCGGATTGTTGAAACCATCGTCGGGTTCTATTACCATTAATGATTTAAATATTGGAACTCGGGATGCTAATTCGCTGGAAACCGTTTTTTTAGTTCCCGAAGAATTTGATTTACCATCGATCTCGATCCGCTCCTTTATTGAGTTGAACTCTCCGTTCTATAAAAATTTTGATCGCTCTCTTTTTGAAATATCAATGAACGAATTTGAACTCAATCTTGATGATAATTTAGGTTCTCTGTCGTATGGACAAAAGAAAAAGTTCCTTATCTCGTTTGGATTAGCTACACAAATATCGCTTTTATTGCTTGATGAGCCAACGAACGGATTGGATATTCCATCGAAAAGCCAATTCCGTAAAATAATGGCAAAAATTGCATCCGACGATCGATGCATTGTTATTTCGACACATCAAGTACGCGACCTTTCATCAATGATTGATCATGCCGTTATAATAAATAAAGGTAAAATTGTTTTTGATCATAGCTACAGAGCCATTTCTGAAAATCTCACATTTAAACATGTTGTTGGTGAAATACCCGAAAATACAATTTATGCAGAGAGCCATGCAGAGGGTAAAAATGTGATCTGCAAAGCGTCTAACGACGAATCGGAAGTAGATCTTGAAATCTTATTTAATGGCGTAATTAAAGATGCCAACTCTATAAACCAAGCCATAAAAATTGCATAATTATGAATACTTCTAATTCATTATCGATCAGACGAGTAGCTTTTCTCATGTACCGTCATGTGTTTTATAATTTAAAAACATATTTAATGAGCTTTGCTGCTGTTGCTAGTATTCTCATCGTTATTAGTCTTCTGAGCACTTTAACTAATGGTGGCAACTTTTCTGAAGGTGGTTTTATAACCCTTGGGGAACTCTTTCTTTTTATTGGAGGGTTATTAATCACCTCAAATATATTTAAAGAAATTAGCTCAAAACACCGAGGATGGTTCTATATGATACTCCCAGCAAACCCAAGTGAAAAAATTTTTTCGTACTGGCTATTGACCACAATTGGATACTTTGTAATATCATCGTTAACCTTGATAATATCGTCAATTATCATATCTATACTTTCAACTCTGATTTTTAAAACTTCATTTTACGTATTTAACCCATTTAGTGTCCAGTACTTAGAAGTGTTTATCCATTACAGTATTGCTCAAAGTCTGTTCTTTTTTGGAGCCATTTATTTCCGAAAAAACAACTTCATTAAAACCATTTTATCGGTTTTTGTTTTCGTTATTATTTTGGGAGCCACATCTGCATTTATCATGTATCTTCTATTTGGGTCAACAGGAATGGAGTTGAATAATTTAAACCTTTCGAATGACCATTTTTTCACTGTGATACTCCCATATACTGCAAAGGCCCTTTATTATGGATTTATGATTCCGTTTTTCATAACCGTAAGTTACTTTAAACTTAAAGAGAGAGAGGTATAATATGCAATTTACTGAACAACAACCCATTTATATGCAAATAGCGGATATTTTCTGCGAAAACATATTGTCGGGAAAATGGAAGTCCAACGATCGGATTCCATCGGTCAGAGATGTTGCCGTGTCCATGGAAGTAAACCCAAATACAGCAATGCGCTCCTACGAGTTCTTGCAAAACAAAGAGATTATTTTTAACAAACGAGGTATTGGCTATTTTGTAAGTGAAGAAGGGCACGAGAAAGCACTAGATTATAAACGCGAAGAGTTTATGAGTAAAACTGTTCCCGAGTTCTTTCGAAACATGTACTTGCTCGGAATAAAATACGAAGAAATGGAGTTGTTTTACAAAAACTCCATTCGTTAAAACTGTATTCTCTTGTTATTAACAATACAATTATAAATAATCCTCCTTCTCCTAATTTAAAAAGATGTAAAAGCTTCACAATTTCTCGAAAAAAATCAGATCAGGACAAGGCGCATTTTAAAACCTAAATACTTAAATAAGATGAAAACAAGCACTCGAATTTTATTCACAGCATTAGCCGTCACAATCGTATTAATGACAGCTGTAGCCATTATTTTCAAAGCGAAAACAAAAGACTTTATTGTTAAAGGTGATGGTAATGTTATTACTCATGAAAGAAACTTTGAATCTTTTGACGAATTGATTATTGATGGAGGTATCAATATTGAATATATTCTTGGAGAAACGAATACACTCGTCATTGAAGCAGATTCAAATTTAATACAGAATATTGAAACCACTCTGATTGATAGAACACTAAAAATTACAAATAACAGCTCTTTCCGTAAACAAGTTAACTGCAAACTAACCGCTCCCATGGTAAAAGAGATTCGTGTTTTGTCTGGTGCTAAATTTATATCAAAAGATACAATACAATCTAAAACTCTTAATTTTACCGTAAATGCTGGGAGTTCATTTTCTTTGATCGGAAATTTCGATACGATTGTTTCATCCATTAACGCAGGAAGTAACGTAACCTTAGTTGGCTCGTGTAAAAAGATGAAAGCATCGGTAAATGCGGGAAGTAAATTACAATCATTTGGGATGGAGACCGACCATCTAATTGTTGATGCTAATGCAGGATCAAAGGTAGTTGTAAATAGTAAAGAGATGGAAGCATCGGCAAGAGCGGGTTCAGCAATTCAATATAAAGAGGGAGCGATTCTTAAAAATATTGAGACATCGGCTGGCGGATCCATTAAATCTACTAAAGGAGATTAATTCATATCTTATGTGCCTTTAACTACCATAAAACTTCTATGCCTAAGAGTTTTCTTGTTAAGGGGATGATTTTAAGGCATTGAAGTTTTATCGCTGACTCAGCTTTCTTTGCAAACAAAGCGGCATAGCCGAGCGGTAATTCTCTATTGCTGTGCGGATTTATAATCCGTGCCCCATATTTTATAGAAATTAAATTAAAGAATCAACATCATCTTCGCCATATACCAGGTTAATAAACTCTTTCATCGCCACTTCATTGAAGTAATCTTTCAAATCAATTTCTTTCAGTGCTTCAATAATATCTTCTTTTTCATACCGCACACCTACCATAAGATTTTCCAGGGTTTCTACGGGTTCACCTCCAAAAAAATCTCCAAATATTTTAAAATCGCTTATGTGTCCTTTTTCAACAAAAATACGTAAATCGATTTCTCCAATAGAGAATCTCTTGCTGCGTTGAATATTAAATTTAGGAGAACGGCCATAGTTCCACTCCCAAGTATCATATTTTTCATTTTTGAGTTGGTGCACTTCTTTCCACTCTTCAGGAGTGAGTCGATACTCCTTGAAAGGCTCACTTTCTTCGTACAGCCCCTCTAAAAGTAGCTGTCGCAATTTCATTATATCAATAGGTTCTTTTAAAAAATCAGAAATATTGGCGACTCTACTACGCACAGATTTAAGCCCTTTAGATTCAATTTTGGTCATTCTCACATTTAGTGCATTCACCACTTCTCCTAAATCGGTATCTAGCAACAAAGTTCCATGGCTGATCATCCGTTTTCCAGTGGAGAATTGTGCTGTTCCAGATATTTTTTTATTGTCGATTAAGATGTCATTTCTACCTTTTAACTCAGCATTAAGTCCCATTTTCCTTAAGACTTTGATGACTGGTGCAGTAAATTTTTTGAAGTTGTGCAGACTTTTGATGCCGTGGTTGGTAATAAAACTGAAGTTGAGGTTATTTAAATCGTGATAAACAGCGCCACCGCCAGAAATTCTTCTCACTACATGAATGTTTTTTTCGTTAACATACTCTTGATTAATCTCCTCTAAAGTGTTTTGGTTGCGACCTATAATAATAGAAGGCTCATTTATATAAAACAGCAAATAGTCTGCTTCTGCACTAAAGTTTCGGAGTGCATATTCCTCTAAAGCTAAGTTGAGTCTGGGGTCATTTACACCTTCGTTTTCTATAAAAATCATGTTGTCTGTTTTTGGAATGAAAAAGGAATTTCAATTTGTAGTTTCGGATTTTAGGATCTCTAAAGATATTATTCAGATTCTTTCTACCCAAGTAATACCTCAAGCAAATTGACACTATTTTTTACAGTAAAAGAGATGATCTGCATAACTTGCTAATTTGAAGTGTTGTTCTGTTTTTAAAGTGGGCAGCGCAAATATTTCCGTTTTACGTAAAAGAGAATATTTTTGAATGCGTTGATGAAATAGCATATAGAAAAAGCGAAAGGATAAAAAGAGATCTTTCTCAATTTATCCTTTCATTTATGAGGAGTTATACAATTTCAAGTCAGTCTTTAAAATCTCCAACCCAATGTAACTGCCACTTGATGCAAGTTGGAAGTTATACTTGCTGGTTCTTGATCTTCATCTGCAACCCATGGGCTATAATAGAGTGAGTAGAGGTTCTTTTGTTGACGTAGCATATATCCCACATCTATGAACATATTGTTCATTTTAAAACCCAAGCCAGCTGAGAAGGTTTGATGTTTATCATCGTGGTTTATATATCCTTTTTTGTACGGGCTTTGGAAGAGACCATACCCAGCGCGTACTGTGATGATTTCAGTTGGGCGAAATTCTGCACCCAATCGAATGTTGTGTGTTCCTCTGAAAACCTCTTTTATTTGATCGTTCTGATCATTAATAAAATTCATATCGGATATAGTGTTTTCACTGCTGCTAAATTTCATCGAGTTGTAATCGGTAAATTCATAGTCTGCGCTGATCAATCCTTTTGTTCCAAATGTATAAGCTAAACTACCAATAGCTTTGTAAGGCGATCTAAAATTATAGGAGTACTCACTGTAATTAGTTTTCTCATAAATATTTAAGTCAGTTAGATCTAAATCGTCATATACAGATTCATCATTAGGAATAAAGTCTATTTTAAACTGGTCAGCATTAATAGTTGTTTTATATTCTTCATCAAATGAATAAAAGGAAGGTGTGTGGATGGCAGCACCAATTCTTAATGAATTAATTGGTTTATAGATGACTCCAACTTTAAGGTTGATGCCAATACCATTTGTATTTACTATTTCTGAAAATGTGAAGTTATTTAACCCAAACCACTCTTCATTGCCAATTGATGCTTCATGATAACGCGATTCATAATAACCGTCAAATACTTCGGGGAAATCAATATAATTGAACTTCCCTTCGTTTATCTCTTCATAATGTTGAGTTTCTCTTTTTGAAAAATAAGTTGATATCCCTAATGCACCACCCAAATAAAATTTATTGCTAAAATTGGCACCAAATGTTAAGTTGAATTCGCCTTCATTCCCAGTTTCTTGAATGCTCCGCACTTGATTTATTCCAGATATAGGTCCCCATTGAGGAATTGCTTTTGAATAAATAAGGTTGCCAGACTCATCATGAAAACTTTCATCGTTAAGATAGTTCC
>Ga0079223_10001789_pt1 | contig 13017 bp, 9 predicted proteins | sample Stecom2011_FD_75072 | JGI IMG/M metagenome (GOLD analysis project Ga0079223, IMG submission 75072) | Agricultural soil microbial communities from Utah to study Nitrogen management - Steer compost 2011 | ecosystem: Environmental > Terrestrial > Soil > Agricultural land | place: USA: Utah... | reverse complement strand
TTCAGCGGCAGGGTGTCCAGGCAGGGGTGATGCGCCCCGCTATCTACATTCCCCCGGCCACGCGTCGGCGCGCTGCCCTCGCATTCCGGCGCCAGAAAGATCGCGTGCACCTGGGGTTCCATCAGCGGCAGAGCTCGGCGGTGGTCGATCTCTCCACCTGTCTTCTGCTGACGCCCGAGCTCTTTGCGCTTCTGGAGCCGCTGCGCCAGTTGCTGCAGAGGTCAATGACTTCGCACCCGCTTGGGGATGCCGTTCTGCTGCATGCGGAGAATGGCTTCGATCTGCTGCTCTTGACGCCGGAGCCGCCGGATCTGGCGGCGCGAGAGGCTTTCGTCCAGTTTGCCGCGGAGCAGAATGTGGTGCGGATGAGCTGGGCAGCGGATCAGAAGGTCGCGCCGGAGCCTCTCTTCGAGCGCGAACCACCGCGCCTTACCTTCGGTGAGGTTCCAGTGACGCCGCCACCCGGCGGCTTCGTGCAGCCCTCTGAAGAGGGCGAGGCGGCGTTGGTTGCGGCGGTTCTCGACGCTCTACCGGAAGAGCCGAAGCGCATTGCAGACCTCTTCGCAGGCTGCGGCAGCTTCACCTTTCCGCTTTCTGCTCGCGCGCCGGTGACGGCGGTGGAGGGTGACGCGGCCGCCTTGGCCAGTCTCTGGGCCGCAGCGCGGCGCAGCGGGCTGGCTGGGCCGGTCCTGGTGGAGCAGCGGGATCTGGTTCGCCAGCCGCTTCGCCCGGAAGAGTTGGCCGCGGTCGATGTGGTCCTCTTCGATCCGCCGCGGCAGGGAGCGCGCGAACAGGCGCGGGAAATCGCCGACAGTGACGTACTGCGAGTGGTCGCCGTTTCCTGTAGCCCCGGCAGCTTCGCCCGCGATGCACGCCTGCTGATCGAGGGCGGCTACCGCCTCGACTGGGTCCAGCCCGTGGACCAGTTCCCCTGGGCCGCGCATCTAGAACTGGTCGCCTGCTTTTCACGGTAGGTGCCGTGGACCGCAGGAGCTCAATCCGCTTGAGCCCTTTCCTGTGTTTAGGACGATAGGAAGCTACAGCACGTCGCGCAGCTGGGCTGCGTAGCCGAAGCGTTGCGCGCTGGGGGCGGTGATCCGGCGGATCATTGCCTCCTCTTCCTGGGTGAAGGACGGGCGGTAGTAGCTTGGGTGCTTGATGCGCTGGGCTGCCAGTTTGGGCAGCTCCTCCGGCGCCAGGTCGCAGTGTGCGAGAATGCGGGAGAAGACCGTCGAGGGATTCTCGCAGAGGTCTTCGTAGCGCAGCACCATCGCCGCTTCTCGAATGGCGGCATCGCTTTCCAGAACGTCGGCGACGTGGTCGTAGATCATCGCCCAGTAGTGCGCCCAGCCTTCTACCTCACGCCCCTCGTCCCACAGGGAGACGACAAGCTCTACCCGAGGATCGCCGGTATTGATGACCCGCCTGTCCAGGCCGAACTCGAAGTGGCCGCTGCGGCGCATGTGGCGAAGCACCCTGGCGTTCTGCTCTTCCTCGCGGCAGAAGAGTTGATGCTGCTTCATCAGAGATGCCACGTGCCACAGGGGATCACGCACCGGGATGACGAAGCGAGCATCGGGGAACAGCTTCAGCAGATAGCCCAGGCGGGTGACGTTGTAATTTCCCTTGGCCAGGTAACGCCTGCCGTTGCGCAGCAGCAGCAGCTTGCGCAGATGGTCCAGGTAGAAGCTTTCGAACGCCGGATTGCTGGTCATTCCGTCGAGCACGCTGCTGGTTCGTGGATCGTGAGCCTCCGGGAAGTAGGCCGACCAAAGCGGCTCCTCGAAGGCTTCCGGGCTTTCGGGGGTCACCGCGATACCGTCCTTGTGGGCGCGTTCCTGAGCGGGACCGCCGTTGCTTCCGGCTCGATCCACAAACCAATTCCAAGCCCAGGGAACCGGAACCGCCGGAAAATCCCGGTAGCGGTGGCTGGCCACCTCGCTGTGCCGAGCCAGGAGTTCGAGAAGAATGGTGCTGCCGGAGCGGGCGAGACCGGTCACGTAGATTGGCCGGTCTATCGTCACCTGTTCTACCTGTTCGCGCAGGAAGCTGGTTTCCCAGTCGCCCAGACGCAGCCAGAAGCGCGGGTGTCGCTCGATCCAGCCTCCCAGCCGGTCCTGCCAGCCGGGCACGTGCATGCTGACGTGAGAAGCCTCGCTCATTCAATCCGTCGCAGGTACTTCAACAGAAAGGCGAAGATCATTAGCGCCGCGAAGAAAGTCGGCTCCCACCCCCTGAGCCAGTCAGGCCCGATAGAGAGGACTTCAAGGCGTGGCAGCGCCAACTGGACCCGATCCACCGGCGCGTCTTCAGGAAGATAACCCGCCGGATTGCCGAGCAGGAGATTCCATCCCTGCCATTTGTGGAGCAGAGGGATCGGTGCCTTCAGCATCACCTCGGTGACCGTCGTGCCACTCGCATCGGCCACCACTGCGGTAGGTGGCTGATTGGCTGGCCTGTCGAGGCGACCTACCAAGCCTTCGGCCGGCACCTCCACCGCCACTTGCTCCTGGGCGGTCGGAAAGCGATGCCCGTAGCTCGCATCGAGCCAGACGATCACCATCAGTAGCGGCAAGGAGGCCGCAAGCGTTGCCGGCAGCACCAACCAGACGCGCCGCAGAGCCAGTCCCAGCACTCGACTGATCAAAGGCCATGCACCGTCGAAGGGGCCGTCATAGTCGTTCAAGCTACGCTGCGCTTCCCGAAACTCGACCTTGATCGCAGAGATGCGCTTTTGCGGCGACAGCAGCCGGTAGAGTTCCATGGCCAGCAGGGCGGCTACAATCGACCAGAGCAGCAGCCGAGCCGCTGGTGGCAGGAACCCCAATAGCGCCTTGTCGATCCACTCGAAAAGCGGTTGAGGCAAGTTCAGGAGGCCCATGAACATCCCGTTCCGCTAGATGGTGTGCTGGGGCTGATCGCGGATTTCATCGGGGATCAGTGACGCTGAGGCTGAGCGGGCCCGGTCTCGACGCGCGCTGCTGCTGCGTTTTCTTCCTGTGCGGTCCTTTCTGCCCGACGACGGCGGATCACCTTGCGCAGGGGCCAGGCGACCACGAAGAGAAGGGCGGTGCCCAGGGCAATCAGCAATGCCCAGAGAGCGCCAAGCAGGCTGAGGCCAGCGCCCGGGCCGACGTAGGCTTGCGCAACGAACGGAAGGCTAAATGTGAGAGCGGCCGCAAGCGCGGCAAGAAGGTTCTTCATGGTGCTAAAGTCTCCTTCGCTTCCTGAACTAGCCCAGCTTTGGAAAGCGGAAGCTGGGCCAGGAAGTCCTGTTTGAAGGTTTGGGGTGAAAGGCGGCGAGCAGAGGCAACGATGGCGACCTGATCCTGTTTCTCGCCGCCACGGGCTGGGTTGATGAACTCCCAGACAAGCTCGCCGTCGGGGGCGACTTCCAGAATCCGCCCGCCATTGGACTCGACGATCAGCGTGTTGCCATTGTCGAGCCGTTGCTGTTCAGATCGGATGGCACTGTCCAGCGGATGGGCGTCGCTGCCGCCGTAGGTCCACGCGATTTCCCCAGTCTGCGGGCTGAACTCGATCACGCGCGAAATGCCGGCTTCACTCTGATAACCGCCGTAGTTGTCGAACAGCAGGATGTTGCCGTTTGGAAGTGGATCAGCATCGTGCTGCCCGAGCCAGGGGCCACGGGTTGCCCAGACAAGTTCTTCCGTCTCCGGGCGAACGATGCCCACCGCATTCAGTTCCCGGAAGGAGAGCAGCAGATCTCCTTCTTCCGCAAAGGGGTGGCTTGCCGCGAATTCCGCACCCACGACGTTGACCGCGTTGGTGTGCAGCGGGTCACCGACGGAATAGGAAGAAACGGTGTGCAACAGATGACGGTAGGGAGACCGCGCAACCATCTCGGTCAAGGGTAGCTTCAGTTCCTCTTCGCCCTCGGGCGACAGGACGACGAGATAGTCCTCCAGCCAGGCGTCGGCGAGGTTGTCGAAATGCTCCAGGCGATGCTGCACCACGGCATGGGTGATCCCATAGATGCGGCCATCGGGGCCGACATCCAAATCGTGATGGGCGCCGCCGTCGTATAGCCAAAGGAGCTCAGAGTCGGCGCCAAGCTTCGCGATCGCATAGCCGTAGGGGGTGTCTCCGTTGCCTTCGATTACCACGAGAAGGGAGCCGTCCGGGTAGAGATGCGCATTACGGAAGTAGACGAAGGGATCCGGCCGAGGGCTTTGAATGCGCGTGCTTTGGCTGAGCATCTCGCTGAACGGCAGGTGCCATTCATGCAGTACGTCGCCTTCCGCTGAGAGCAGGCGGGCGACCGTTTCTTCTCCGGAGGCATAGAGGGTCAGCCCCTCCTGCATTTGCTCTGCCGAAATCCTAGTGACGCCAGACTCGTCTCTACGCGCGGGGAACCAGAGATCGCCTGCGTAAGGGTCGTCGTAGGCGGTTGCCTGGGTGTAGAGGGCGCGGCCAGCCTCGTAGGCCTGGGCGATCTGAGGCCCAGGAAAGATGCGGGCGGTGCTAAGCAGCGCGCCAGCAAGGAAGGCGATGGCCAGGAGTGCAAGGATGAAGCCGCCGAAGAAAAGCCGGTCCAGACCCGAATCGCCTGTCGCGGCGCTCTTCCTTTGGACGCGGTCGTGGGACGGCATACCTCTCCTTCCACCTGAACAGACCGGAAATTTCCGTACCTGTTCTAAAGGACAGAAGGCCTAGCCCATCCGATCCGTCAGACGTTGTGACACTTGGGGGAGAAAAAGCGGCTCGGCTACTGCGACGGCCAACGGGGGATGTCCCGGGCCGGTAAGCCTTGGCAGCCGCGGATAGAAAAAACAGAGCATAAAGGTCGTAGGCCGGCGAATTGAGTGCCGCGGGCCTACGACCGAGGCGCTGATCTACAGCGCGCGTAACATGGCGTCGGCGCTTGATACCTCGAAGGCACCTGCCTCTTCGACGTTCAACACCTTCACCACGCCGTCTTCCACCAACATGGCGTAGCGCTGGGAGCGCTTGCCCAAGCCCTTGTCTGTCAGGTCGAAGGTGAGACCGAGTGCTTCCGTGAAGGTGCCGCTGCCGTCTGCAACCATCTGGACCTTGCCATCGACCTTCTGGTCCTTGCCCCAGGCGCCCATGACAAAGGGATCGTTGACCGAAAGGCAGACAATGGAGTCTACGCCCTTGGCGCGGATTTCCTCCGCTTTCTCCACAAAGCCCGGCAGGTGCTTGGCCGAACAGGTCGGGGTGAAGGCGCCTGGAACGGCGAAGAGGACGACGCGCTTGCCGCCGAAAAGCTCTTCACTGGTGGTGGTTTCCGGTCCGTTGGGACCCGCGACCTGGAGGGTTGCGCTGGGGATCTTGTCGCCAACCTTGATGGTCATGCTGTGCGCTCCTGTAAATTGCCTGGATGGCTCATCTCAAAGGGTCGGGTGAGTAGAGCAGATTCATGCGGTGAAGTTGACTGCTTTGCTGAATCGCCTGTGGCGATGTGCTTCCTAGACTTAGGTGAGGTCGCGCGCTTCTGCCAGCAGCGGTATCAACCCCATCAGTCAACTTCGCCGGCCAGCCGCTTCCTCGACGGCGGAGCGCACGGCTTCGAGCGTCAACAGTTCAGGAAGCAGGATGCCGTCGGGCGCCGCCGGTCCATAGACCACGTTGAAGGGAATGCCGTAGCGGCCATGGCTGGCAAGGTATGCGGCGATACTGGCGTCAGGCCGGGTCCAGTCGGCGCGCAAGGCGGTGAGAGCCTCGTCCTCCAGGAGGCTCTCGATGGCCTTACTCTCCAGCACCCGCACCTTGTTGACCTGGCAGGTGATGCACCAGTCGGCGGTAACATCCACCAACACCGTCTGACCCTGGCCAACTGCTTCGGCGATGCGCGCCTGGGTGAAGACCTCCCACTGATCGGCACGGGCGGTCGTGGTCTCGCTGGGCGGGGCGAAGGCTGCTACGGCAAGCACAGCCGCAACCGCTAGCGAGCCCAGGCCGGCTATCACAGCGCGTGGTGGATTTCGGTATCTCCGGTAGCCCAGCAGGAGGAGAAGCAGTAGCAGGAGGCCGCCGATCGACAGGGCTGCCGCGCCGCTCACCTGCACCGACAGCACGGAAAGCAACCACAGCGCGGTTCCCAGCAGCGCAACCCCCAGCAGAAGGCGTAGCCAAACCATCCATCTTCCGGGCCGGGGCAGCAGGCGCGCCAGCCGCGGCCAGGCCGCTACTGCGAGGTAGGGCAAGGCAAGCCCCACTCCCAACGCGATGAAGATCAACAGGATCTCCGCAGCCCCTCGAGACAGGGCGAAGCCTACCGCCGTGCCGAGGAAGGGCGCTGAACAGGGAGTGGCCAGGAGGGTCGCAAAGGCTCCCGTAGCGAAAGCGCCGGCAATACCTCGACCGCTTGTCTTCGATGCCTGATCCGCGATTCCTTGTGGGAGAAGGATTTCAAAGAAGCCGAAGAGGTTGGCTGCGAACAGCGTCACGATCACGGCCATTGCGGCCAGGAAAATCGGCTGTTGAAACTGGACCCCCCAGCCAACCGCCGCGCCCGCCGTCTTGAGCGCAATGGTCCCGCCGGCGAGAAGCAGGAAGGAGAACAGGATGCCCGCTGCCGTCGCCAAGAAGGAGATGCGCACCGTTCCGGGAAGGCTGCTGCCATGCGAGATCAGGGACATGAGCTTCAGGGAAAGCACCGGCAGGACGCAGGGCATCAGGTTCAGAACCAGCCCCCCGAGCAGCGCCAGTCCCAGAATCAGCAGCAGGCTCTGTTCTGCCTGCTGTTCCCCGAGCGGTTCGGCCGGCTGGCCCAGCGTGGTCTCTGATTCGAAACCGCGGCTCCCGTCGACGAGGGTCAGGCGAAGAGTGGACCCCTCCACCGGCTGTCCGTCGGGGGCCGTCACCGGCAGACGGAAGCGAGCGGTCAGGCCGTCGTCGGAGAGTCGAACCTGCGGGCGGCCAAAATCCAACCCTGGCGGTCCCTCTACCAGAAGGTCGGGTTGCAGGCTGAAGGGAAAGAGGGAACGGGCGCTGGCTTCAAGGTGCAGCTGTTGGTTCTGGCTGACCAGGCGAACCTCTTCGAGGCTGAGGCCGCTAGCTTCCTCGGTTGCGGGAAGCTGGGAGCGGTAGAGGTCGATGAGAAAGGCTTCCGGCGCGGGGCCGCCGCTGTCTGCGGGAAGGGTTAGGGACACCTGCTCGCTATAGGGAATGCAGATGTTCTCACAGAGCAGGTAGTCGACCTCTGCCACCAGATGAAGCGGCTGCTGCGGGTCTTCTGGCCGCAACCGGATGGGGAAGACGACCTCCTTCTCATAGCCGAAGGTATCCAGCCCGAAGAGCTCGAAGCGATGTGGCACGGGCCACGCGAGGTCTGCTGCCGCCAGATTCTGCGAGGCGCTCCAGTCGATCGTCAGGGGATAACCAGCGTCTCCGGGCGAGCGCCAATAGGTCTTCCATCCCTCTGCCAGCTCGAAGTGAAGCCCGGCAGTGAGGCTGTTCGCGCCCTGGATTCCCTCGGCTTCACTAATGAGGCGCAGGCGCGCGTGCTCGTTCTCTGCCCAATCTCCTGCTGCTGCCCAGGCATTGCTCGCCAATAGCAGAAGGGGAAGAAGCAGGAAGCCGAGGTGCAACACGAATCCGTGCCCTGTCATTCGCCGGAAAAGCGGACGTCGGGGGACTGGTATTCGCGCATACAGGTCGTACATGCCAATATGATGATGTGGAGTGCAGGAAGAGACAACGACGGGACGCGCGTCCTGAAGTCGCGCCGCCGCGCAAGGACAGAAGCCTGCATTGGAGAAGTGGAGTTTGTATGATGGCGAAGCGAGCCGGAGTGCATGAAGGCTATCTGAACGGAAAGCTTTTGGCAGCCATGCCCACGATCGGTGATCCGCGCTTCGAGCGCACGGTTATCTACATCTGCGCGCACAATGAGGAAGGTGCCATGGGCCTGGTCCTCAACCGGCTGGTGGAGTCGCTGGATTTCCCGGATCTTCTGACCCAGCTGGGGATCGATCCCGGCGGCTTTGGCGACGAGATCCGCATCCACTTCGGTGGGCCCGTAGAGACGGGTCGTGGCTTTGTCCTGCATTCTTCCGAATACCTTCAGGAGGGGACTCTTCAGGTCGACGACAAGGTAGCCCTTACCGCGACCGTGGATATCCTCAGAGACATGGCGGCCGGCCAGGGTCCTCGGCGAAGCCTGCTGGCGCTAGGCTACGCCGGTTGGGGCGCTGGGCAATTGGATCGGGAAATCCAAGAGAATGGGTGGCTCACTCTCGATCCTGACGAAGCTCTTATCTTCAGTGAAGCGGTGGACGAGAAGTGGGATCAGGCGATTGCCAAACTGGGGCTGGACCTGAGCAAGCTCAGCAGCCTGTCGGGCCATGCTTGAGTTGTCGCGGAGGTCCAAGCAGTCTTGTTGACTTCGTCCCTGCTTCCGCTAACGTTGCGCAGTTAGAAAGCTGACTCCCTGCCTGGGAGAGTTCGTGCGACCTGTTGGACGTGCGGCGCCGAAGGAGCAACCGCCCCGGAAACTCTCAGGCAAAAGGACCGGGCAGGGTAGGCAAATCTGGAAAGCGGGCACGCGCTACCAGTCGATGGCCTGTGCCCCACCGAAGGAGTAAGTCGCGCGTCGCGGCGAATCTCTCAGGTCCCGGGACAGAGGGGCATGGCTCGCCGAGTGGCGGCGGCTGCTTCTGTTCGTAGAAGGATCTGTGGTTTTGAGCGACAAGGACCTCCTGAAAACTCCTCTACATGACCTGCACGTGGAATTGGGCGCCCGCATGGTGCCCTTTGCCGGCTATGCGATGCCGGTGCAGTATCCGGCGGGTATCATGACAGAGCATCGGCACTGCCGCGCTTCGGCCGCGCTTTTCGACGTCTCCCACATGGGGCAGGTAAGGGTCACGGGGGAGCAGGCGCAGGCGGGGCTCGAAGCCCTGATGCCGATCGACCTCTCCACCTTGCCGGAAGCGCAGCAGCGCTACGCTCTCCTTACCAGCGACAGCGGCGGCATATTGGACGACCTGATGGTCGCGCGGCTGAGTGATGGCTTCATGCTGGTGGTCAATGCGTCGCGCAAGCACGAGGACATGGCGCACCTGAAGCGGGGCCTGAACAAGGGTACGCAGGCCGAGTTGCTAGAGGAGCAGGCGCTTCTTGCGCTGCAGGGCCCCAAGGCGGCTACCGTGCTGTCTCGCCTGTCGCCCGGTATCGAGAAGCTTCCCTTCATGCATCTGGCGGACGTGGAGATCGCCGGCTTCCGCTGCACGGCAAGCCGTTCCGGCTATTCGGGCGAAGACGGTTACGAGATCTCCGTGGCCAATGCCGACGCGGAAACCCTGGCACGGCGCCTTCTGGAAGAAGAGGAGGTGGCGGCAGCGGGATTGGGTGCCCGCGATTCACTGCGGCTCGAGGCGGGCCTTTGCCTCTATGGCAATGACATCGACGAAACCACCACGCCCGTTGAAGCGGGCCTGGTGTGGGCTGTCCAGAAGAGCCGCCGGACCTCGGGGGGCTTCCCTGGAGACAAGGTGATCCTGGAGCAGATCGAGAAGGGGGCTGAGCGCAAGCGCGTTGGCTTCAAGGTCCAGGGTCGGGCGCCTGTTCGTGAAGGCGCTGCCCTCGAGGACAAGGATGGCAACACGATCGGCCGGATCACCAGTGGTGGCTTCGGTCCGTCGGTGGAGATGCCGATTGCGATGGGCTATGTCCCTGCAGAGATGACCGCACCGGGGACGGAACTGGTGGCGCGTGTGCGTAACAAGCCCGTCGCTTTGGAAGTGGTCAAACTACCTTTCCGTGCGCACAACTACTACCGCGGCTGAGCCAGAAAGAGGGAGCTAGCTATGGCTAAGATGTACTACAGCGAAGAACACGAGTGGGTGCGGGTTGAAGACGACGGCGCTGCCGTCATCGGCATCACCGACTACGCACAGCAGCAACTCGGCGACGTCGTTTTCGTGGACCTGCCTGATGAGGGCAAGGAAGTGGAAAAGGGCGATGAGGTCGCCGTCGTGGAGTCGGTGAAGGCCGCCAGCGAAGTTTATGCCGCAGTTTCCGGGGCGGTGACAGAAGTCAATGAGGCGCTGGCCGACACGCCAAACCTCGTCAATGAGTCTCCCGAAGGGGAAGGATGGTTCTTCAAGCTCACTCTTTCCGATCAGAGTGAGCTGGAGGCGCTGATGGACGAAGCGGCCTACGCCAACTTCGTCAAGGGTCTGGACTGAGCGGGGTATAACGAATGACCGATAGGCACATCTCTCTCACCGAGCTCGAGGATCGCGCGGAGTTCTCCCGCCGACATATCGGGCCGGATGAGGCGGAAATCCGGGCAATGTTGGCGGATCTGGGGCTCTCCTCTCTGGAGGAGTTGGTCGAGAGTGCTGTGCCAAAGAAAATCCGTAGTGCACCGCCTGAACTACCCCCTGCTATGACCGAGGCAGAGGCGCTGGCCGCTCTCTCCGGCTACGCCGACCGCAACCAGCGCCTCGTCTCGCTGATCGGCATGGGCTACTACAACACCTTCACGCCGCCGGTGATCCGCCGGAACGTGCTGGAGAACCCCGGCTGGTACACGGCCTACACACCCTATCAGGCGGAGATCGCCCAGGGCCGGCTCGAAGCGCTCATCAATTTCCAGCAGATGGTCATCGACCTAACCGGGATGGAGATGGCGAACGCCTCCATGCTGGACGAGGCCACCGCCGCCGCCGAGGCCATGATGCTCATGCATCGGGTGAGCAAGTCGAAGTCGGACACCTGCTTCGTCGCCGACGACCTGCACCCCCAGACCCTGGCCGTGCTCAAGACCCGCGCGGAGCCCCTGGGGCTAGAGCTGCGCATCGGTGATCCGGAAAAGGACTTCGTCGCTGAAGAGTGCTTCGGGCTGATTCTGCAGTACCCCAATACCTATGGTGAGGTGAAGGATCGCCGGGCCCTGGTGGAAAAGGCCCACGCCGGGAAGGCGCTGGTGACGGTTGCCAGTGATCTGCTGGCGCTGGCGCTGCTGACCCCGCCCGGTGAGTGGGGCGCGGACGTGGTGGTCGGCTCCGCACAGCGCTTCGGTGTGCCGCTGGGCTATGGCGGGCCCCACGCTGGCTTCATGGCGATCCGCGAAGCCTTCAAGCGGAGCCTGCCCGGGCGAATCGTCGGCGTATCGGTGGATAGTCACGGCAAGCATGGCTACCGCCTGGCGCTGCAGACCCGCGAACAGCACATCCGCCGGGAAAAGGCGATGAGCAACATCTGCACGGCGCAGGTGCTGCTGGCGGTCATGTCCGGCTTCTATGCCGTGTGGCACGGTCCGGATGGCATCCGTCGTATCGCCCAGCGCGTCAATCGCCTGACGAACATCCTGGCGGCGGGCCTGACGAAGCTCGGCCATGCTCCGGAGCACGAAGCCTATTTCGATACGCTGGTCGTGCCGTGCGATGCCGAAAAGGTAATGCAGCGCGCAGTCGAGGCCGGTATCAACCTGCGGCCGATCGATGCAAAAAGAGTGGGGATTTCCCTGGACGAAACCTCGACCCGCGAGATCGTCGAGACCCTCTTCGAAGTGTTTGCAGGCAAGCAGGATCATGGGCTGACGGCGGGCGGGCTGGACCGCGAAGCGGGGAACAGCATCCCCAACGCGGTAAAGCGCCAAAGCACCTACCTCGTGCACCCGGTCTTCAACTCCTATCGGAGCGAGACCGAAATGCTGCGCTACCTGCGCCGGCTGCGGGAAAAGGACATTGCGCTCGACCGCTCGATGATCCCGCTCGGTTCCTGCACCATGAAGCTGAACGCGGCGGCAGAGATGCTTTCCATCACCCTGCCGGGCTTCGCCAACATTCATCCCTTCGTGCCAGCCGACCAGGCTGAGGGATACCGCGCCCTTATCTCCGATCTGGAAGACAAACTCGCCCGCCTGACCGGTTTCGCGGCCATGTCGGTCCAGCCAAACGCCGGCAGCCAGGGTGAATACGCGGGTCTTCTTGCCATCCGGGGCTGGCACCTCAGCCGTGGCGAAGGGCATCGCGACATCTGCCTCATCCCGAGTTCTGCCCACGGCACGAACCCGGCGAGCGCGGTCATGGCCGGCATGCGCGTCGTGGTCGTCGGCTGCGACGAGGACGGCAACGTGGATCTGGGAGACCTCGAGCGTCAGATCAGCAAGCATGCTGACAAGCTCGCGGCCCTGATGATCACCTATCCTTCGACCCACGGGGTCTATGAGGAAACGATCATGCAGATCTGCGAGATGATTCACGCGGCGGGTGGCCAGGTTTACATGGACGGGGCCAACTTCAACGCCCTGGTCGGCCTGGCGCAGCCGGGCAAGATCGGGCCGGACGTCGCCCACCTCAATCTGCACAAGACCTTCTGCATCCCGCACGGTGGCGGGGGGCCTGGGGTGGGGCCGATTGGCGTGGTGGAGCATCTCAAGCCCTTCCTGCCAAACCATCCGGTGGTTCCGGAGGCAGGGCCGGAAACGAGCCTGGGGCCGGTATCGGCCGCGCCCTGGGGGTCGGCTTCGATCCTGCCGATTTCCTGGGCGTACATTGCGATGACCGGGGCGGATGGACAGCTACAGTCAACCAAGGTCGCGGTCCTCAACGCCAACTACATCGCGCATCGCCTGTCCGGGCACTATGAAGTGCTCTACCGCGGGCGGAACGATCGGGTGGCCCATGAGTGCATCATCGACACCCGACCCTTTGTGGAGTCGGCGGGCGTCACCGTCGACGATATCGCCAAGCGTCTTATGGACTACGGCTATCATGCGCCGACCATGTCCTGGCCGGTCTCCGGCACCTTGATGATCGAGCCGACCGAGTCCGAGAGCCGGGAAGAGATCGACCGCTTCTGCAATGCGATGATCTCCATCCGCAGGGAGATCGCGCGGATCGAGAAGGGCGAGTGGCCGAAGGACAGCAACCCCTTGCGCAACGCACCGCATACCGCAGAGGCCGTGCTGGCCGAGGAATGGCCCCACGCCTACACCCGTGAGGAAGCGGCCTATCCGGTGCGTGAACTGCGGGAGGCGAAGTATTGGCCACCCGTCGGGCGCATCGATAACGTCGC
>Ga0079223_10001787_pt1 | contig 13022 bp, 11 predicted proteins | sample Stecom2011_FD_75072 | JGI IMG/M metagenome (GOLD analysis project Ga0079223, IMG submission 75072) | Agricultural soil microbial communities from Utah to study Nitrogen management - Steer compost 2011 | ecosystem: Environmental > Terrestrial > Soil > Agricultural land | place: USA: Utah... | reverse complement strand
GAGATTGGGCGCCACAACATCGATCACATTCAGCTCCAGCGCCTCGGTTGCGCCCAGGTTAACCGCTTCACGGACCGCCTCTTCTGCCCAGTCGGCATTCCGACCATGGCGCTCGGCCAGACCGCGAATGTAACTGACGGCGTCTTCCAGAACCTTGCGTTCCATGGCGGTATCACCCCGGCGTTTCTGGGGTTCGGCGGCTGGCTCATCACCATTGCCCTCGGAGGATTCACCATTTTCGGCAGGCCGTTCCGGTTGCTGGTCTGGCGAGCCGGGCAGGCCACCCATCTGTACCGGCGTTGCCGAACCCAGGTTGGTGGCAGGGGCCATAGCGGCAATGTGACTGCCGTAGAGAATAAAGGTGCCAGCACTGGCTGCACGGGCACCCTGGGGGGAGACATAGGTTGCCACCGGCACTTCGGAGGCCAGGATGGTTTTGATGATTTCCCGCATGGAATCCATCAGGCCACCTGGCGTGTCCATTTCCAGAATCACCAGGCCTGCGTTCTCCTGCTCGGCCCGCCGTATGCCACGGGTAACGTAATCCATGGTGGCCGGGCCGATAGCACCCTCGACCGTCAATACCAGGGCGGTTTTCGGCGTATCCTGCTGGGCAATGGCCTGCCAGGAGGCACCGATCAAACCCAACAACCCCCCAAGCACAAAGATCAAAGACCACAGGGGAAAACGGTTGCTCTGGCGTTGAATCGGGTTAGGCTTCATGGCGCGCTCCCAGACTGGGTAATCAGAAAATTCGGGCCAGTACAGACTCCGGCAGTCGCCTTAGTATGAAACCAATGGGCGTCCACGGCCAACCTGGCACAAAGCGTTCGGCCTTGCCGGACTCGATGGCACGGACCATGGCCCGGCATCCGGTCTTCGCATCCACAATGAAAGGCGTATTCTTGACCTTTTCATTGATTTCAGTCCGGATGTACCCCGGGTAGAGCGTGGTCACACGAATGGGCGAGCGACGCTTTTTCAGTTCGACACGCAGGCCTTCGCAAAGTGCCGCCAATCCGGCTTTGGTCGCCGCATAGGTGGTGACGTTGCCGGGCATTCCCCGCACGGCCGTTACCGAAGATACGGCAACCAGATGGCCATGGTTCTGTGCCCGGAATATTTCCATGGCGGCTTCTATCTGGGCCAGGGCGGCAACAAAATTGGTTTCCGCAGTCTGCCGGTTGGCATCGAAGCGCCCGGTTCCCAGTGGCTGGCCTTTACCGATCCCGGCATTGACAATGATTCTGTCAAGCTGACCAAACTCCTCCCGGAAGGACTGAAAAACCTCGGTCACTTGTGCGTGATCATTCACATCGAGGGCCCGCACACTGATCCTCACCCCAGGATAAGCATCCTCTAGCTCAGCCCGGAGTTGATCCAGCCGTTCTGTACGGCGGGCACACAGGGCCAGGTGATCGCCACGGGCGGCAAACTCCCGGGCCATACCTTCACCCAGTCCGGAACTGGCCCCGGTAATCAGTATAGTACGACTCATGAATACTCCTGCCGTTTGTTTGTTATTGGTTGTCTCGGTCCGGGTACTTCAGCAAAGCCTGGCACCGGGGTCAAAAGTACAGCTTTTGCTCCGGTTCTGCTGACTCTTCCGGATTGCTTTCCTTCTGCCCCTGATCTGAGGCCATCCGGGTCAGTCGCTCACCGATCATGGTGGGAATCCCATCAGCCTGGTCCACCACCAGTTCGATAGACTGGCGCTGCACCTCCACATCCGGGTGTTGCTCGCGGAAGGCTTTCAGCTTTGCCAGCGTCGCCTGCCACAACTGCTCCCGGTCCTCGGGCGAGTAGTCTTCATGGGGCCGGTGCACTTCAAGCCACACCTCACCGCCAGACAGGCCCAGCTTCACCGGTTCGCGGATAATCTGGACCGAGGTACCCTTCTGTACCTGGTAGACAAAACGGGAGATATCTTCGTTGTACATACGGAAACAACCGGCACTGACCGGCAGGCCGATACCGAAGCGTTTGTTGGTGCCGTGGATCAGATAGCCTTTCTCGCTCAGCATCAGGGCGTGGGTACCCAGTGGGTTATCCGGTCCGGGCGGGATCATGCGGGGCAGATATTCTCCGCGGGCTTCATAAGAGGCCCGAATGCTGGATGGGGGATACCAGGCGGGCGATTCCAGGGGCATGGTCACTTCGGCATCCGTCAGCGGTGACGGGTTCTCCTCTCGCCCGATACCCACCGGATACACCTGAACACCGCCATCGGTGTAATAGTAGAGACGATACTCGGCAAGGTTGATCACAATGCCCTCCCGGCGTGCTTCCGGGAGCACGTACATGCGGGGCAGGGTGATGGTGGTGCCGTCGCCCGGCAGCCAGGGATCAACCCCCGGGTTGGCCTTCACCAACTCCAGGTAACCCAGTGCCTCATCGTGGCCAATGGCGGCGAAGGTATCCTCATAGCGGGTGGTAAATACCTGCAACTCTCCCGCCAGGTCCCCATTAAGCGCAAAGGTTGGCACCCTGGGCGAGCGATCGTTTTCCGCCTTCTCAGCATCAGCAGCGCCTGCCTGCTTTTGGTTCTGTGCAGCATAGACTGCGGGCGCCAGAGACATCAGGCACACCAGAACGGCAGCACATTTTTTCAACCACATATCAATCCGTTCCCATCATCATTTATTCCGGGCCTCTGCTCTGAAAGACACGATTCAGAGTCAGGAGTTCACCAGGGTTGTCCAAACCGTTACCACGGCCAGCGCCACAAACAAAACGCTGGCACTGATCCTGGCCGTGGCCAGCGGCAGTCGCTCCATCAGCCAGCGCCCAGCCAGAATCACCGGGATATTGGCCAGCAGCATACCCACCGTAGTACCGATGATAACCCATAACGTTTCCGTATACCTTGCTGCCAGGACCACCGTAGCCACCTGGGTTTTATCGCCAATCTCCGCCAGAAAGAACATGACCGTGGTGGCCCAGAATGCACCCATGCCGAGAAACCGGGACTCTGCACTATCGTCTTTATCCGGTATCAGTAGCCACAGGGCGATGGCTACAAAACTGACCGCCAGAATCCAGGGTAACCAATGGGACGGAATCCAGCTCGCCACCCAGGCCCCCAGCCACGCTGACAGCGCGTGATTGAGTATGGTTGCAACCAGAATACCAAGAATGATCGGGGCGCGCTTTGCGTATCGGGCAACCAGAAAAAGAGACAGGAGTTGGGTTTTGTCGCCAATTTCGGCGATGGCCACGGCAAGGGTTGAAGCGAGAAACGCATCCATTCGAAGAGACCTCAGGGCGGAAATCGTCAGACATGAGACAGCCCACCTTCCGCCCATTGGAGGTGATCTGCCTCAGGTCTTGCCAATTCCATGATCGATCACGGAACACGGTAGCCATGGAGATTGAGCTCCAAGTATGTTGACTACCGTCCACTCCTGTTACCCAGAAGCGGAGGCTACTCCCCCGAAGTTGGCCACATGCTAATGAATCCCGTCGCAAATGGCAACCAGCCGCCTTACACCCTCATTTTCCAGACTGGCACAGCAGCCAGGGCCACAAACACCGCCACCAGCCACCAGGCCGCCTCAAACGCAGCAGCGGTAGGGACACTGCCCTGGTGTTCACCGAACTCGATGGTCAGTGCCACCACGTTCACCCCCAGGGCACCACCGAGTTGGCGGGCAAAATTGATGGTGCTGGAACCGGCCCCCAACTGTTCCTTTGGCAGCGGATTCAGCGCACCGGTGGACAGGGCCGGCAACATAAAGCCGATACCTATCCGTCCCAGCACCGCCCAGAGTGCCAACCAGCCAAATCCCGCGTACTGGCCAGTCAGGGCAAACAGGACCGCAGACAGGGCGAAGACCCCGATCCCGAACAGTACCAGACTGCGGGCGCTGCGTTTGTCTGCCAGCCGACCCGACAGCGGGAAAACAATGCCCAGCACCACCCCGGCCGGCAGCATCAGCAGACCGGCCTCGGTAGCCGAAAAGCCCAGCGTGGTCTGAACAAACAGGGGGATCAGGTAGGTTGAACCAAACAATGCCAACCCCAGTGCCATGGCGCCCAGCGTCGCGAACAGAAACACCGGCTGGCGTAACAACACCAGGTTGACCAGGGGGTGCTTCGCGGTGCGCTCCCGAAACACAAAGGCGATCAGCAGGCCAAGGGCCAATAACCCCTGCATCACAATCCGCTGCTCCTGGCCCTGCCAGGCCTGCAGGCGAGTCAGGGTGTCCAGGGTCAAGGCGATGGTTGCACCGAGCAGTACCAGCCCGGCCAAGTCGAATGGATAAGGCGCAGGCCGGGAGCGGGGCAGCGGCAGAAACCGCCAGGCCATCCAGACACCCAGAAGGGTGACCGGTGCCGGCGCAAACATCACATAGCGCCAGTTGAACTGGTCCACCAGAAAGCCGCCGAGCACGGGCCCCAACGCGGGCGCCAGAATCACCCCCATGCCGTAGATACCCATGACCTGACCACGCCGGTCCGCCGGAAAAATGCGGAACACCAGGTACATGCCCATGGGCTGCATCAGCCCCGCCATGGCGCCCTGGCCTACTCGCGCGGCAATCAGCTGTTCGGGAGATTCGGCAAAACCGCCGACAAGGGAGATCACGGTGAACACCGCCATGGCAACGCCGAGGGTCAGGCGGACACCAAAACGGTCCAGAAGCCAGGCGGACGCCAGCATGGTGGTGGTCATGGCGGCGATGAATCCGGTCGCCAGCCAATGCACCTGGCCCTGGCGAATGCCGAACTCCATCATGATGTCATGGAGCGCGACATTCACCACCGTGGCGCTGAGCACCGTGGCCATGGTGCCAAGGACAACCGTAGCAACCGCCAGCCAACGCCAGCGTTCGCCGTAACGGGCGGTCAGGCCCTCAACAGAATTATCGCTCAAGCGTTACTTCTGCTTTTCCGCGTTATCCATGATCTTGTGGAACACTTTCAGGGCGCACTCGATTTCCTTGTCCGTCACGCCTTCCAGCATTTCTTCGCGCAGCACTGCAGCCCGCTCAGACAACTCTTCCATGAACTCCGCACCGGCCTTGGTCATGTGCAACCGCCGGGCGCGCCGATCGTTCGGGCAGGGGCGTCGCTCAATCAGTTCCTGCTGTTCCAGGCTATCAAGCAACCTCACCAGGGTGGGGTTCTCAATGGCCATCAGACTGGCCAGTTCGCGCTGGGTCAGACCTTCGCCACCCTGCTGCAGATACACCATGGTGCTCCAGCGAGCCTGCGTGACCCCCAGGTCTTTCAACCGCTCATCCAGCATCTTGCGCCAGCGGCGGGTAACCCGGGCAACGGCAAACGGGAATTGATCTCTCATGGTTAAACACTCCTGATGGTGATCCGGCATGGGACAAGCAAACGCCACCCCGAAAACCGAGAAAACACTTACTTTATTGGAAATTCACCAATAGTAAGCTAACCATTGAGATAAAAACAGATATGAGGGTGAAAATATAATTGGGGAAAACCGAGAGTTGCATCAGCCAGCCTGGCGCAACTCCTCCTGCATCTCTTCCACCTCAGGCGATTCGTGGAATTCGGTATTCCGGGGATCCAGTTCCGCCAACACTACAGAGGCCTCCGGCATGGCAGGCACAAAGTGCTCCTGCTCCTCCACCGGTACATCGTCGGTGTGGCTGATCCGATAGCTGGTAATCGCTGCCAGCAATAACAGGAAGCCGGCATTGCCGTAGAACAGGCCCGCCGGGCCCAGCACATTAATCAGCTCAGCCATGGTGATGGGTCCGATGACACTGCCGATACCGTAACTGAGCAACAACGTGGCACTGGCGGCGACAATACGGTTGCTGTCCATCCGGTCATTGGTGATGGCCACAGCAATGGGGTACAAGGTCGCCGACAGGCCGGTGAACAGCCCCACCAATAGGGTAAGCAAGGCGAGGCTGGCAGCGCCGAACACGCCAACTCCAACGGCTGAGCCGGCGGCCACAAGCGACACCCAGAACATTACCCGCCGCCGGTCGAACCGGTCGCATACTCGCCCCAAAGGCCAGGCCAACAGCATTGCCGCAATGATGGCACTGGCCATAAAGGTGGAGGTTCTTGCCACATCCAGCCCCATCAACGTGGCGTAAACAGGCCCCAGGGCATAAAAGCCCCCAATCAGAACACCACTGATGAGCGCGCCAGCAACCCCTGAGAACGATTCCCGCCCCAGCTTAAATATCGACATGCGGTTTACCTGCTCAATAACCGGCGCCTCCATGCGGGTCAGTGACAGCGGGATCAGCGCAAGGGTCAGCAGGATGGCAGCCAGTGAGAATGGCAGGAAATTGGCGGGGTCCCCGACATTCACAATCAGCTGTCCGCCAGCGGCCGACAGGTAAAAAACGATCTGGTAAACCGCAAACAGCGCACCCCGGTTAGCATTCGTGGCCCTGCTGGAGAACCAGCTTTCAATGACCACCAGAACGCCGGCAATACTGAAGCCGGACAGCACCCGCAACACCGCCCAGAAAATCATCGACACCGCCATCGGATACATCAGTGAAACCACCGCTGCCATGGCGGCGAACACTGCAAAGGCGCGGATATGACCAACCCGGCCAATAATCTTTTGCACATACAGGGTGCCCAAGACAAAACCAATGGAATAACACACCAGCACCCAGCCAATCACATCCGGAGAGACTTCCTCGATACTCAGGCGAATACCCAGCAGCGTCATCAAAAAGGCATTGCCGCTCACCAGCAACACAATGCTCAGGATCAGCGCCGAAAGGGAAGTGACCATACGGGTCATGGATGGCTCCGGGTTTTGGGTTACAGCTGGGTGACAGTAAACAAAAGATAGCAACGTTATCGGTTGTCTGCTGGCCAGTATTTAACCAGTCATCGCCAGACGACTCCACTAAGCAGTTGCCGAGACCCTGAACCCAACAGTGGCGCGGCATTTGACAATGTTTTACATTAATGGGCCGTAACAGAACCTGATAGCCGTAGCGGGTAACATAAACGTCAAGCTACTTATCGGACCATGAGCGCCTGGTTATGAAGAAAACGGACTGGCCCATTCGCTGGGATTTACTGCTTCGCTACCGACTGATTGAAATCATCGCCTTGTGGGAAGGACGCCTGACCACCAACCACATCTGCCACAGTTTTGGCATAGGCCGTCAGCAGGCATCAAAGGACATCAATACCTACCTGCGGGAACTGGCACCCGGCAACCTGGTATACGATCGACATCTGAAAGGCTATGTACCTGCTCCAAACTTTCAGCCGGTGGTCACCCGTGGCCAGGTGGGCGAGTATCAGGACCTGCTGGCACGACAACAGAGTCTCAGCGATACTTTCGCCGATCTGAATCTTGGACTGCCGGGCAACGCGGTCATCCCCGAACCCTCTCGGCGTATCGCCCCGGAAACCATGCGGGCCGTCGTCAACGCCACCCGTTATCACCGCCAGCTTAAAGCCAGTTACGTGTCCCTGAGCCGGCCCGAAGCGGCAGACAGCCTGCTTGAACCACACTCGCTGGTCTGCACCGGCAACAGCTGGCATGTCCGGGCCTGGTGCAACGCTAACCGCGAGTTCAGGGACTTTGCGCTGAGCCGCTTTCAAAGCCACCCTGAAGCCCTGCGCCAAAAATCCCGGCACTCTGCCCAGCAGGATGAAGACTGGCAGCGCCCGGTCAACCTTGAAATTACGCCCGATCAACGGCTAAGCGAAGCGCAGCAGCAGATTATTGCCAATGACTACGGCATGGAGCAGGGCTGCCTCAGCATCGAAACCCGCGCAGCGTTGGCGCCCTATGTCCTGTCCCGGCTCGGAATTACCTTTGAAAACAGCCATCCAGACCCACTGGTGCAGCAACTGGAACTGGCTAATCCGGATCAGCTTGGCTTTGGCAGCAAACGCGAGCAGGCACTCAAAGCGGTGGCCGGTCTCTGCTAGACTGGCCTGGTGACGACACTTTCCAGATTTCTGTTCTTCGCCGCCCTCGGCCTTGTTGCCACACTCTGCATCCCGTTACAGAGTGTGGCAGAGGCATGCGGCGCACCAGCCACCCCCATCCATGCGGTTCAGGGCAGCGGCGCCGCCTCGCCCATGGTTGGGCAAACCGTCACCGTTGAAGGCATCGTTACCCAGGACAGCCGCCATAAAGGCGGTTTTGGCGGATTCTACCTGCAACAGGCGGACGCCGAGACCGACCAGAACCCAGACACCTCCGAAGCCCTGTTCATCTACACACGCAAGGCGCAAGGCAATCCAGGCCAGCGCCTGCGACTGACCGGGACGGTCAAGGAATACCACGGGCTGACCGAACTGGTGGACGTTGGCAAACTGACGGTCTGCGGCGACGGCACGCTGCCCAAGCCCATCGAGGTCTCACTGCCCTGGTCACAGCCACCGGAAAGCCTGGAGAACATGCGGGTTCGTTTTGCAGCCCCGCTGACGGTCATCGATCACTACAACCTTGCCCTGTACGGCGAGCTTACCCTCGCGGCCGAGGATCAAGTCACCCCAACGGAATACCTGACACCAGGGCCGGCGGCCGCCAAGCAAGCCAGATACAACCATCAACACCGGGTGTTGCTGGACGACGGCCTGGCCGTCCGCAATCCCAAGCCTATACCATGGCCACCGGGCGGGCTCGATGGGCAGAACACGGTGCGCGCTGGCGATACCGTTTCAGAACTCCAGGGCATACTCGATTTCCGCTTCGGCCATTGGCGCATCCAGCCGGATGACGCGCCGGTCTTCAAGGCCAGCAATAAGCGCCCGCAACCACCCCGAAAAGCCGATGACAACCACCTCCGGGTTGTCACAATGAACCTGGAAAACTACTTCAACGGAAACGGCCGGGGCGGGGGCTTTCCCACCCCTCGGGGTGCCGAGAGCCAGGCCGCGTTCCGGGAACAGAGCCAACGCCTGTTAGCGGCACTCACCCGGCCAGATCCGGACATACTGGCGGTCACCGAACTTGAGAACGACGGCTATGGCCCGGACAGTGCTCTTGCCGAGCTGGCTCGGCAACTTGGTGGAGAATGGCGGTTTGTGTCGACGCCCGGCAATGATGGCTCCGACGCCATTCGTAGCGCCCTGCTGTATCGGTCAGACCGGGTGACCCCGGTTGGCGAAGCCAGCCGGCAGCCTTCAGAGCCCATGGGCAGGCCACCCCTGGCCCAGATGTTCCAGGCCCGGCACAGCGACCAGGCCGTTCGCATCGTGGTGACCCACCTGAAATCGAAATCCTGCCGCAATGCCAGCGGTGAAAATTCCGATCAGAGAGACGGCCAGGGCTGTTTCAACCATCGACGCACCCAGGCCACCGAAACCATGCTCGACTGGCTTGGCTCACTTCCGGCACCAGACACTCTCGCAGGCACCCTGATCACCGGCGACCTCAACAGCTACGCCCGGGAAGACCCGATGCAGATACTTTATCGCCAAGGCTTTACCAGCCTGGTGCACCATTTCCACCCCTGCCGGCAAGACCAGTGTCCACACCACAGTTACCGGTACCGGGGAGAAAAAGGCACCCTCGACTACGCCCTGGCCTCGGCCAGCCTGCTGCCCCATGTCACCCACGCCCAGACGTGGAACATCAACGCCGATGAACCCCGGGCCCTGGGCTATGACCAGCAACCCCGGCTATCCGTCAGCGGCCCCTGGCGCTCGTCGGATCACAACCCGGTGCTTACAGACATCCGGCTGCCATCACCCTGAGGCCGGTTGCCGCGCCGACGCTGGATCAGGGCGGTCAGGCAATAGCACCCAACCACAGGGGCGGTAAACTGGAATCCGGATTTACCACCAAGAGGTTGTCGTATCCATGAAAGTCCCAACCCCGAACCTGTGGCCGGCGGCCCGAACCGGACAACGCTGGTTGTTGCGGGCCCAACGACAGGAAGCCATTGTCGACGGCCACCGCATGGTTTTTCTGGAACGTGGCAAACCGGCTCCCGGGCGACCAACCCTGGTGCTGATTCACGGCTTTGCCGCCATGAAGGAAAACTGGGCTTTCTGGATGCAGAGGCTCCCTGCCGACTGGCATCTGCTGGTGCCCGACGTACCCGGCTTGGGCGAAAGCCAGTACCATGCTGACGCCTGCTACCGCTACGAAAGCCAGGCCCAACGGCTGAGCGAGTGGCTGTCCGGCTATGCCACAGACAACCTGCACATTGCCGGCAGTTCCATGGGAGGGGCCATCGCCTCGGTTCTGGCCCATAAGCTGGAAAAGGCCCCGCGGTCACTGACGCTGCTCAACAGTGCTGGCATCCCGGAACACCCGGATGTGGATATTGATGCGCCCTTCGAGTCTGATCGCGATGCCCTTCTGATCCCGCAGGACTGGGCCGGGGTCTACCGCATGTTCAACAGCGTTGGCACCGGCAAACCGACGTTACCCGGTCTGGCCATGGCTGGGCTGCTGGGCCCGGACCTGCTCAACCGCCGGCAGTCGCTGCGGCACATTTTCAATGACATGCTCGCCGATGCCCTGGCTCCAGCCAGGTACCTCGGCCCGGACACTCCGCCGCTGCAGGTACAGTGGGGCGAGAAAGACGTTATCACCCCCACCCGTTGCGTTAACTGGTTCAAGACCGCCACCCCAGATGCCGATGTGCACGTATTCCGGGGCGTCGGCCACCTGCCCATGCTGGAGAATCCTGCCCGTTCCGCCAAGGTTCTGGAAACCTTCATCCGCCGCTACAGCCATTGATATCGCTGACCGGAGAGGTGCTTAATTGGCCTCTCTGGCCCATTGACCCGTCAATCAAGTCATGGGGCTGGCGCGGACAAACGGTCATAATCAGCAACACTGAACACCCTTACATAACAAGAACAGTCGCTGACGAGGAAACCCATGCGCGCCTCAGTTTCTACTGCACAGGATCTGGGCATGCCGGCCATCTACCTGCATACCCTGGCCGAATTGCTGCACACCATTGGAGTGGACGAAAGGGATCTCATTCTCCGGGTCGGACTTGACCCCACCCGCCTGAACTCGACCGAAGTAAGGGTCAGCCAGGCCCAGGCCAGTGAGTTTGTCACCCGCGCCATTATCGAGAGTGGCGAGCCCGGCCTCGGCATTATGCTGGCCCGGGAGCTCAAGCTACCCCTGCACGGGGCACTGGGTACGGCGGTCATGAGCAGCCGAACCCTGGAAGAAGCGCTGGAGTTGATGACCCGCTACCTGACACTGCGAGCACCCCACCTGAAGGTGCAGAAACGGGTATCTGGACAAAACGCCTGGTATAACGTGACCTGCGACATCGAACTGGGGCCACTGCAAGGCTTTGTGCTGGATGCGGTTCTGTTCGGCTGCGTGACCATGGGTGCCCAGTTGACCGGCACTCTGGTACCCGGCACCCGGGTGCTCCGGCGCGGGCCAGAGCCCAACCATTTCCACCGCTTCCGTAATCGCATCGGGGTGCCGGTAGAGTACGGCGCTACCGAGAACGCGCTGATCGTGCCCGTTAGCCAGCTTTGCCTGCCGGTACGATTCAGCGACGACCAGCTTGCCGCCAGCTCCCGGGCGCAATGCGAGGAAGCCCTGAAGCAATTGAAGGAAGATGCCGGCTTTGCCTGCCGGGTTCGGCGGGTCATCGAGACCAGCCATCCATTTCCTCCGAAACTGGCGCGGGTTGCGGCTACCCTGTTTGTGTCCGAGCGCACGCTGAAACGCCGTCTTCAGGAAGAAGAGGCCAGTTTCCAGCAGCTGGTGGATCAGGTTCGCCTTGAGCGTGCCAAGGAATTGCTGGAGAACACCGGCATGAACCTGAGCCAGATTGCCGATGCCCTGGGCTATGCCGACGCCGCCAACTTTACCCGGGCCTTCAAGCGCTGGACCGGGCTGAGCCCCAGCCATTTCCGTACCCGGGAAATCGCCCTGCGCCGGAGTGCCTGAACAGCGCTTGGGATGTCACCCGGGCACTGCCTCAGTCAATGCCCAGGATCTTGTGCATCTGCAGGGTCAGGCGCCATTGCGGATGCGCCAGGCAATACTCGGTGGCTTTGCGGGTGTTGCTGCGCTTGACCGGGTCATCACCCTGTTCCGGCACAGACGGCGAGGCCATCGGTGACAGGAAATAGTGGCTGGCCCGAATACCGAGAAATCGTTCCGGTTGAGCCAGGGGCTGGGGATACACCAGTTTCAGCTCGTCACATTCGGCAATCACCACCTCGGCGTCGGCCTTCGGGCTGACACACAGCCAGTCGATTCCCTCCGGCGCCGGCAGCGTACCGTTGGTCTCCACCCCTACCTCGAAACCCGCCGCGTGGAAGGCATCGATCAATGGTTTGTCCAGCTGCAGCAGGGGCTCTCCGCCGGTGCAGACCACGTAGGGGCGGCCCGGAGCGTCGGGCCAAAGCTTCCGAATATGCTCGGCCAGCTCCGCAGCAGTCTCAAAACGCCCACCATTCTGGCCGTCGGTACCAACAAAGTCGGTATCGCAGAAGTTGCAGACGGCCTCCGCCCGATCCTTTTCCCGCCCGGTCCACAGATTGCATTTACTGAACCGGCAGAATACCGCTGCCCGGCCCGCCTGGGCACCTTCTCCCTGCAAGGTGTAGAACGCTTCTTTTACCCGGTACATCAGGCGTCACTCTCGTAAGCCAGGGGGTCTTTCAGGCCATGGGCGGCAAACGCCTCCAGCCGTTCAACGCACGAGCCGCAGCGGCCGCAGGCCAGCTCCCGGCCGTTGTAGCAGGTCCAGGTCTGACTGTAGTCCAGGCCCAGCTTCAGGCCTTCGGCCAGTATTTCGCCCTTGTCGAGCGCCATAAAGGGCGCCTCAACTGCCACCGGCTCGTAGTTGGCCACCCGGCACACCGCATCCATTTTCTCGATAAATTCCGGCCGGCAATCCGGGTAAATAGCATGATCGCCGCCATGAGCGCCAAACCAGACCGCTTGTGCACCGGCCATGACGGCATAGCCGGTGGCCAGTGACAGCAGGATCATGTTGCGGTTAGGCACCACCGTCGACTTCATGCTGGCTTCCTGATAGTGCCCCTCGGGCACCGCAATGTCTGAGGTCAGTGAGGACCCCGCCATCACCTCACTCATGGCG
>Ga0079223_10001785_pt1 | contig 13033 bp, 14 predicted proteins | sample Stecom2011_FD_75072 | JGI IMG/M metagenome (GOLD analysis project Ga0079223, IMG submission 75072) | Agricultural soil microbial communities from Utah to study Nitrogen management - Steer compost 2011 | ecosystem: Environmental > Terrestrial > Soil > Agricultural land | place: USA: Utah... | reverse complement strand
GCGGACAATGCAGCAATAATTTACCCTTTATGGTGGTGGAGTATGAATATGCCCACCTGTCCGAGTTGCTGAAACGCTAGCCGTTTCAGCTTCTTCCCTGTTGTTTTTCTATGTGGCTGTGGCCGACCTGCTGACCTGTGGCTAACTGGTTGGGCTACAGCTTAATGATTTGTGCTGGCGTCATTTTCCAAAGTGGAACGCTCTCCTGTTTGTAGGTGCTGCAACTCCCGCTGACGGCGGAGGGACTGCTCGTTCACCTCGTCCAGTTGGTCTTCATAATGTTCAAGCCAGGTGCGAGATCCCGGCACCATGTTGGATAGGTCGCGCATACCGGCTTTGAGGGCCCCGAGAAATTTCTGGAAGCTGGCTTCCTGTTCGATGAGCAGCTTCTGGAAAGAAGCGGCGCTGCTGTGGTCCAAGCGTGCTTCCAGGGTGCTAAGAGCCTGCTTGGTCTGCTCCAGTTGGAGCTGTTGTTGTTGGTTGTGCTGGTTGAGTGTGGCCACTTCCTGGTTCAAGTGGGCAATGTGCCGCTCGTACTCTGCCAGAGGAGTGTCGTACAGGTGGTGAAACACCAGGGTGGTGGCCAGGACGGTAATGGCCATGGTCAGGATAACTGCCACCAGTACCAGAAGGGCGCGGTTCCGGAAAGTATTCTTTTCCAATGGGGGCTGGCGCTGTTCTTCTGGTGGCGGTGTGGAGTCTGTGCTGGCAACAGGAACCCGAAGCATGGTTGAGGGGCCTCAATCAGAGAGCGTCTTATCAAGTCTTTGGTTTCAATTAGCTACCAAAAAGGCTTCCCCAGAATTTTAGGACAGGCCAGTGAAGGCACGAACTCTGGATGGAGTCTGGGAATGCTTGGTAGCCAATACTCAACCTTAGTTTAGACGAGATCCTGGCCGTTATCGAAATGGCCTCAGCGCTCAGAGGGAAGTCTAAACCTGCTTAACGGGCAATGGCCTGGCCTTCGCCGCGAGGGTCGCTGGCGGCTTGCTGGGTACCGGTGGTTTTGTCCCAGAGGATGGCCTGCATATTGCCGTAAGTCCGTTCCAGCTCCAGCAAGTGGTGTCCCAGATCCCGCAGGGCGGCTTGTTGCTCGAGCGTGAAGGCGCCGGGCTCGAACTGGAGGCGGTCGGGCAGGTACTGGTGGTGAAAGCGGGGCAGGCTGACCCAGGAATCCGGAGGGTTTCCTGCGAGCATGTCCAGGACGCCCAGCAGCACCATGGAAATGATACGGCTGCCGCCGGGGGTGCCCAGCACTGCAACCTGTTCCGGGGTTTCGATGACGGTGGGCGTCATGCTTGAAAGGGGCCGTTTGCCCGGGGCAATGCTGTTCTGTTCGCTACCCACCAACCCGTAGCTGTTGGGGCTGCCCGGCTTGAGGGAGAAATCGTCCATTTCGTTATTGAGCAAAACACCGGTCTGGCGGGAGGTGAAGGCCGAGCCAAAGGGCAGGTTGATGCTGAGTGTGGCGGAAACCAGGTTGCCGTGCCGATCCATTACGGACAAGTGGGTGGTGTGCATGGACGGATCCGGAATACTCGACTGGCCCGCTACCGGGGCGGCTTGGTCCAACGAAATGGTGGCGGCAAGGTCGCGGGCATATTCCGGAGACGTTAACAGATCAATGGGAACCTCCACGAAATCCGTATCGCCCAGATAGGTTGCGCGGTCCCGATAGGCCAGCTTCATGGCCTCGACGATCACATGGGTGCGGGTGATCGGATCCAGGTTTTGCCAGTCCAGCTGGTACAGGATATTCAGCATCTGGATGATGGCGATGCCGCCGGAGGAGGGAGGAGGCGGGGTAATCACCCGTACCCCTTCCGGGTAGGTGGCTTGCAGGGGCGTACGCTCCACAATCCGGTAATTGGCTAGATCCTGCTCGGTCCAGATACCGCCGCCCTGGCGCACATCTTCCACCAGCGCCTGGGCCACTTCCCCTTCATAAAAGCCCGCATGTCCTTTTAAACCAAGCAGATGGAGGGTTCGGGCCAGTTGGGGCTGGCGAATCAAGGTGCCGGCTGCCGGGGCCTTGCCTTCATCCAGAAACAGGGCGGCGCTGGTGGGATATTGTTGTAGTGCGGAGAGCCGCTGGGCTGCCCGCTGCTCATAGAGGTGGCCGGTACGAAAGCCATGGCGTGCCAGGTGGATGGCATCGCGCAACACCGCTGACAAGGGCAGGCGGCCATAGTGACGGACAATGTGGGCAAAAGCCGCAGGCTGGCCGGGAATCGCTGCGGCCAGGGGGCCATTGATGGAGGGCTTGTCGTTCCGGGGCTGGCCCTGGGCATCCAGGTACATATCCCGATGGGCGGCCTGGGGCGCCATTTCACGGGCGTCGATCAGCGTCCAGCGTTGCTGGCGGGCGTCGTACAAAAGCCAGAGTCCGCCGCCGCCGAGTCCGGCACTGTAGGGTTCCACCACGGACAGGACGGCCGCGGTGGCGACGGCTGCATCAAAGGCATTGCCACCTTGATCCAGCACTCGGTGGCCCGCTTGGGTGGCCAGTGGGTGGGCGCTGGCGATAGCGGCAGTCTGGGGAAACTGTGGTTGTGGTTGGCTGGCGCAGGCGCTCAAAAACGACAGCCAGACAATCAGGAACAGGCGGCCCGAGGATCTGAACAGGGTCAAATACTGTTTAAAACGCAAGGTGAGGTAGGAAGGTTGCGTCAACCTGGAGCATGCCTTGGCCCATTCCGCTGACATTGCGTGCTCCAGTTTATTTGCCGGTCAGGCGATGGTATTTGGCAAGGAGCTCTTCTTCGGTTTCAACGCGCTCTGGATCCAGGGGAATACAGTCTACCGGGCACACCTGCTGGCACTGGGGCTCGTCATAGTGGCCGACGCACTCGGTACATTTGTCTGGGTCGATGACGTAAATCTCTTCCCCGGGAGAGATGGCATTGTTGGGGCACTCGGGTTCACAGACATCACAATTGATGCAGTCGTCGGTAATCATCAAGGCCATGAGTTCACCTCAAAATAAGCTTGGACACGGGGTAGGTCAAACGGCCTCCGCCTGGTTTTACCCGGTTATTATGCCGCTTTTCCCACTTTGAAGTCAGTAACCGAAGCGTTCCTTGAGGGCCTGGGCTACCTCGGGTGCCACAAATTCGCTGACATCGCCGCCGAGGGAGGCAATCTCGCGAATCAGGGTGGAGGAAACGTACGACAGGTGGTTGGTCGGCGTCAGGAACAGGCTTTCGACGGTAGGGGCCAGCTTGCGGTTCATGTCCGCCAGTTGGAACTCGTATTCGAAGTCGGAGACTGCCCGCAGTCCCCGCAGAATGACATTGCCTTGCTGTTCGTGGACGAACTCCGCCAGCAGATTGCTAAAACCTTTCACTTCCACGTTGGGCAGGTGAGAAAGCACCTGACGTGTCAGTTCCACCCGCTTTTCCAGGGTAAGCAGCGGGTTTTTCTTGGGGTTGGCGGCCACGGCCACGATCACCTTGTCAAACAGGCGCGCAGCCCGCTGGACAATATCGGTATGGCCGTTGGTGATGGGATCGAAGGTGCCGGGATAAACGACAATATTCATATCGGCTTCCTGCTGGCTCATGCTCGTGGATTGGGCGGTCTTCCCGCGACGGTGCCCATCTTACGCGAAATCGCACGCCACGCTCAATGCGGGCGTGCGCTGGAGTCAACCGGCCTGCAGCCGTTGTGCCAGGTGGGTGGCTTGGCGGGCCGCCATGGCATAGATGCTGAGCTGAGGGTTGGCGCCGATACTGGTGGGAAAGGTGGAGGCATCAATCACGTTCAGATTTTCCACCTGATGGTGTTCGCCCAGGCTGTTGACCACCGAAGTGCGAGGGTCTTCGCCCATGGCGCAACCACCCATCTGGTGCGCGGTATAGAGGCCCACACGGTATTTGGCCATGGGTAGTTGGGCGATGGCTTCCCGGGCTTCCTTCCAGCTGTGGTAATAGCCGGAGTCCAGGTGCAGCAGGCGAACGGCCTTGGCGCCCGCCGCAAACTGCAACTCCGCCATCTTGAGGAAGGCATCCCGTAAGCCGCGCCAGAGATAGTCCGTCACCGGATAATCCAGTACCAGGTCGCCATTGTCTCGCAAGATGACCTGGCCCCCGGGGCTGTCTTCATGGAAGCCGTCCCGCAACAGCGCGAGTACGGCGTTGGTATAGGGCAGCTGGGACATGCCTTGGGCCAGCTCCCGGCCGTGCATTCCCAAGACGCTGGCTGCCAGGCCCGGATGCATGGGCGGCACTTCCAGCTTGAAGCCCGCCTGGTCGCCGCTGACGCCATATTTCCAGACAAATTCGTCGGAATAGATGGATTGGGGGGCGCCGTAGAAGGGATCAACTTTCTGATCCATAACGGCGACCGAAATATTCACCGGATGCAGGAACGTCCGCTTGCCCAGCCGGCGGTAGGGGTCCGGCACCTTGGAACGCATCAATAGGGCCGGGCTGCCGATCGCGCTGGCGGAGGCTACGAAGTGTCGCGCCCGCAACTGGATCCGACGCCCGGTTGGGCGGGTGTTGCGGGCGTTCACCGCCAGGCACTCCAGGGCGGTGATACGGCCCTGCTCCAGTACGAAGCGTTCTGCCCGCAGGTTGTAGAAAAGCTGGGCGCCCTGGTCGAGGGCCGAGGGAACCGTGGTAATCAGCATGGATTGCTTGGCGTTGGCCGGGCAGCCCATGCCACAGTAGCCCAGGTTCCAGCAGCCATGGACGTTGCGGGGAATAACGGCCATATGCCAGCCGAGCGCTTCGCAGCCGCGCTGCAGCACGGCGTTATTTTCGTTGGGGGGCAGTTGCCAGGGGCTAATATCGAGGCGCCGCTCCCGGTCTTCGAACCAGGGCTGCATTTCAGCAGGGGTAAAGCCCTTGAGCCCGTGCTCCTCGGTCCAGTAGTTGAGGGTGGCCTCCGGGGTGCGGAAACTGGAGGTCCAGTTGACGGTGGTGGAACCCCCAACGGTCCGTCCCTGCATGATGGCGATCGCCCCATCCGCAGTCGTACGGCTCATGCCTTCCTGATACAGCATGGGGTAAGCGGTGAGTTCATCCATCTTGAAGTCTTGCAGGGTAGGGAGGGGGCCTTCCTCTACCATAATCACCTTCAGGCCCGCCTGGGTCAGGATTTCCGCAGCGGTACCGCCGCCGGCACCGGTGCCGACGATCACCACATCGGCTTCGTAAACATCCTGCAAGTCCTCATTCGCGGCGTTAAATGCCTGCCATCCCCCTTGCAGCCCTTCTGCAATAATGTCGCGTACAGCCATGGTTACACCTCGTATCGGAATTGGGGGAGCGTTTGGGTGGCATAGGCCGGGGGGCCCATGTAGCCGGAACGGGCCCAGTTCTCCTCCATGCCGTACTCCACCAGGGCGATCATTTTGACCAGCGCGCCATAGCCCTGATTGAAGAGGCCTAGTGAGCTGTGCCGCCAGTTGTTCAGGAACTTGTCGATCTGTTCGCCATGGGCCTTCTCCCAGGAAGACCATAATCCCGCAACCAGGGCCCGGGTGGGAGCAAAGGTCAGCAAGTCGAACAGCTTGCGAATTTCCGCCCGATTCGCATCACTGAAGGTGTCGATGCCTTGGTCTAGAAGCTCAATGAGCTGTGCCGTTTCTCTCTCTCGGGTTTGTGGGTCGTCTGGCAATGTGCCCGCCAGAACCACGGGAATCAGGCCCTGGAGCATGACCACGTCGTCTTGGGTTAAGAACAGGTAGTGCCGGCCGGTGCGTACGTCTTGTAAGGGCTTGGGGTTGCTGGCACAGCCGGTCAGGGTGCCAGAGCCCGCAGTGGCCAGGGCAAAGGAGCCGAACAGGCCAAGTTTTAGGAAGTTCCGACGGGAGGCTTGGGGGGCCGCCGAAGAGTAATCCGTACTCATATTATTGTTCTCGATTTCAATGCAAGGTGTGGGCTCGATTCTGAGACGAACCTTTTTGTCATGGGGAATGGCGTTTCACTCACCAGTTATGGCCGTTTTTCCTTTTAAGGAACCAGGCTGTTTGAAAGGTTGGGCAGGGCGCCAGTGCATGGAAGGCCCGGTTCATACAGGTAATCAGCGGCTACCCGGTGGGCTCCGAGACTGCCCGCCTGGAAGCAGGCAGTCTCGGGTCGGCTGGCCTTGGGGCGCTCTCCCTTAACGAATGAACACGCTGTAGACCAGTTTGTGCAGCAAAGTGCCATGGGGGGCGAACACCAGGGAGCCGCTGTTCATGCGCTGTTTGATGTGTACGCCTTTGACGCAGGAGAAGGTTTCAAAGCCTTCTCGTCCATGGTAGCGGCCAGTGCCGGAGTGGCCCACACCGCCAAAGGGCATGTCGTCCTGGGCAACGTGCATCAGGGTGTCGTTGATGGAAACACCTCCGGAGCGGGTGTGGGTGAGCACATATTCCTGCTCCCGCTTGTTGTAGCCGAAGTAGTAGAGGGCCAGCGGCCGTGGACGGTCGTTGATGTAGTCCAGGGCTTCCTGCAGGCTGTTATAGGGAATGATGGGGAGAATGGGCCCAAAGATTTCCTCTTGCAGGACCTTCATGCTGTCGTTGGCATTGAGCACCAGATACAACGGCATTTTGTTGGTGCCTTCGGACATGTCTTCCTTGGCCGGATTGACTTCGATGATCCGCGCACCTTTCTTTCGGGCGTCGTCCAGATAGGACTTCAGGCGCTTGTGCTGGCGCTCGTCGATGATGCTGGTGAAGTCCCGGTTGTGCTTGAGCGTCGGATAGAAAGACGCAAAGCTGGAACGGAATTGTTCCACGAATTGATCCACCCGGTCGCGCGGACAGAGGACATAGTCGGGGGCCACGCAGGTCTGGCCGGCATTGAAGCTCTTGCCGAAGCACAGTCGTTCGGCGGCATCCTTCATGGGCACGTCGGCGGAAATGATTGCAGGGGATTTGCCGCCCAGCTCCAGGGTAACCGGTGTCAGGTTATCCGCTGCAGCGCGCATCACATGCTTGCCGACAGCCGTGGAACCGGTGAACAGGAGGTGGTCGAAGGGCTTGCGGGAGAACTCCACTGCCACATCCGCATCGCCGGTGACCACAGCTACCAGATCTTCCTGGAAGACTTCGGCAAGAACGGCTTTCAAGGTTTCCGCCGTTTTCGGGGTATATTCCGACATTTTGATCAGGATCCGGTTACCAGCGGCCAAGGCGCAGGTCAGCGGACCAATGGCCAGGTAGAGCGGGTAGTTCCAGGGGACGATAATGCCGACTACGCCTAGAGGCTGGTATTGGACTTCGTTCTTGGCTGGAAAGAACAGCAGGCTCACATGGCGCTTGGAGGGCGACATCCAGCTTTTCAGGTTCTTGAGGGCGTAGTTGATGCCTTGCACCGAGGGCATCATCTCGGCCAGCAGGGTTTCGTCAGGAGAGCGGCTGCCGAAATCTTCGTTGATGGCTTCGATCAGCTGCTTTTTATGGCTTAACAGGGCCTGTTTCAGGCGTTTCAGGTTGTCCTTGCGTTCCTCCAGACTGGGAGTCATGTTCTGACGGAATGCCTGGCGCTGGGCGTCGAACAGGCGATTGAGGATCTGGATCTGTTTTTTACTTTCGGTCAGTTGGATGACTTCGGCAACCATGGCATGACTCCTGTGCTTTCGGAGTGGCGAACAGCTCGGGGCGCTACTCCTGTTGGTCTGGAAACGGCTATTCGGTGCTTTGTTATTGTATAAAAAACGGTCTCATTACACGATGTAAGTATTTTTAGAGTATATACTCTAGGGAGTCAATAGCCGATATTTGGGAAATGCAGGAATTTCTGGTTGTCGATCGCTGTTTGGAGACAAATTGAGGCGCATGTCCCAGTTCGGCCGGTGGGAGGGGGCAGCGGGTTTGTCCTTTTGGGGGAGCCAAGCCTTATAATGGGCGGCTTGTTTCGAAGCGCGGCCAATGCCGGTGGTGCTTTTATTGAGAGGAGTTGGTTGTCGAGCACATGAAAACCCGCGACAAGATTATTTTGGCCAGTCTCGATCTATTCAATGAGCGGGGCGAGCGCAATGTCACCACCAACCATATCGCAGCCCACCTGAATATTTCGCCGGGCAACCTTTACTACCATTTCCGTAGCAAGACCGACATCATCTATGAAATCTTCCTCCAGTATCAGCTACTGGTGGACCATTACCTGCAACTGCCCCAAGGGCGTCAGCTGACCCTGGAAGACAAGATCTACTATCTGGAGTCCGTGTTCGACGGGCTGTGGAGCTATCGCTTTTTCCATCGGGACCTGGAGCATTACCTGGATAGTGATGAGCGCCTGCGTCGCGACTATCGGGAGTTTACCATGCGCTGTTTGCGCACGATCCGGGAGATCCTGTCCCGGTTGCAGGACGCGGGCATCCTCTGCCGGGTGGAGGACGGCCATATGAAATCCATGGCCTTGAATGTCTGGCTGGTGGTTACGTCCTGGCTTTCCTTCCTTAAGACCTCCCAGGGGGATGACGGCCAGGAAATTACCCGGGACATGCTGCGCCAGGGCGTGTATCAGGTGATTACCATGGAGATTCCCTATCTGACCGACGAGTATCGGGACAGGGTGCTCAGCCTCCAGCAGAAGTACCTGCCCGGCTCCCTGGATCGGATGAGCGCGATTTGATGTTTTTTTCGCCTTGTATTCGCGAGGAAAGAACTTTTTCTTAATCCAGTAGTCTTAGTAGGGCGGCAACCAATGAAGTGAGAGGCTTTTTCATTTCGTCTTCCTTGTTTTTTACTTCCTGCCGCGACTAAACCCTAGCGCTTGACCCTGGCCTTTTAGCCCAGGGTCTTTTTTTGGCTTTTTTCTGGCGAGGCAGGGGCACGACCCGCCTCGGATGTTTACTCTGGCGTATTGTTAAGGGAAGGCTGGTCGGATCCGGCCAGGCCTGCCTCAAACATCCTGTCCAGGCGTTCCCGGGCTTCGTCCACGCCCATCTTCTTCAGGGCGGAAAACAAGATCAGCTGGACGCGCCCATCGGCTGAAGCCAGCTGGCGCTGCAGCTTGAGGAGCTGGCTCTTGGCCTGGCCGAAACTGAACTTGTCCGCCTTGGTCAGCAACACCAGCACCGGCAGCTCGGAGGCTTCTGCCCAGTTCAGCATCATTTGGTCGAACTCCGTCATGGGGTTGCGGATATCCATGACCAGGACCAGCCCCTGCAACGATTGCCGTTGCTCCAGATACCGGTTCAGGTGCTGCTGCCAGGTTTGTTGCTGCTCCTTGGATACCTTGGCGTAGCCGTAGCCGGGCAGGTCTACCAGGCGGCAATCCGGGTGCTGCAGCGAGAAAAAGTTGAGCAGCTGGGTACGCCCAGGGGTTTTACTGGTGCGGGCCAGCTTGTTGTGTCCGGTAATGGTATTGATGGCGCTGGACTTGCCGGCATTGGAACGGCCCGCAAAGGCAATTTCACAGCCTTGGTCGGGCGGGCACTGGGCCAGGGTCTCTGCACTTTGCAAGAAGCGTGCGGTGTTATAGGACAGTTTAAACAAGTCTGATGCGTTCACGGCGGACATTCCTCCATTGCGGACACTGTGGCCAGCTCCTGTCATGAGCTTTATCCAAAGCCCGGGCGGCGTTGCCAATGCTTGCCATAGCTCTGCTATGGCCCAGCGCGCGCCCGAAATCGGCCGTAGAGCCCAGTAGCGGCAAGAAATGATGCCACATTACAGGCATAAGTAGAGAGTTTCTTCGGCTTTTTCGTAAAGAGACATCAAATTCTGTCGTTTTTATGACCTGCAACGGTTCGTACATCCATTCACGTATGCCTTGATTGGTGTATAATGTCCCGCGCTTTTCGGTAGCTAAATCCGAAAAGTACTTGTAGAAATAGCACTTGCGTATGGTTTCTGGTTAGGCCGTTCCTTAGGCTGCAAACGTCTGCTTAACTGTTGGGATGCGCAATGGCGTCTCCGACCGAGTGCACTAGGATCGAAGCTTGTGGAATGCCCGGGCGTACGGATGATTGCGGTCCGGGTCTGACCGAGTCCCCACCGAAGGTGGCGGGCATACTGAAGAGATTTGAAGTGGGGCAAACATGAAGAGAGTTTTAGCTGGACTTGTCGTTGCAGTTGGGTTCATGGGTCTGGCTCAGGCTGCGGGAAATCCGGAAGCCGGTCAGAGCAAAGCTGGTATGTGTGTGGCCTGCCACAGTGCGGACGGCAACAGCCTGGTGCCTAATTTTCCTAAACTGGCGGGTCAGGGTGCACCTTATCTGCTCAAGCAAATGAAGGATATCAAGGCCGGTGAGCGGGTTGTGCCGGAAATGATCGGCATGCTGGATGCCTTCAATGAGCAGGATCTGCAAGACCTGGCGGCTTACTTTGCTTCCCAGAAAGGCACCACAGGTGCAGCCAATGCAGACTTGGTCGAGTTGGGTGAAGCCCTGTACCGGGGTGGTAACCTGGCTAAAGGTATCCCGGCCTGTACGTCTTGCCATATGCCGAGCGGAGAGGGTAATGTGCCTGCCGGTTATCCCAAGCTGAGCGGTCAGCATCCGACCTACACCGAAGCCCAGCTGAAGAAGTTCCGTTCCGGTGAGCGTACCAATGACGGCGAATCCCGTATGATGCGCGACATTGCCGCTAAATTGAGCGATGCGGAAATCACGGCTGTATCCAGCTACATTTTCGGGTTGCACAACTAAGCACGGCTTTGCCGAGTTCCGAACCCAAAAAGGCGGCTAACCCCGCCTTTTTTATTGGTTTGAAGATTTTCCTGAAAGGGGTTTGGCCCATTGGGGCAAGATCCAGGAAGTTAAAAGTAGATAAAATCGAACTGGTTCGGTATTTTTCCGTCAAAGAGAAGCGTTATTCTTTGAACGCAACTGGTCTGGCTGGTTGGATACTGCGGGCGGTATGACGGCTCGGTACAAGCTGGCTAAATAGTCTTGAGAAGAACAATGAAGAGAGGGTTTCATGCGTAGTCTGGTAGCGGGAATATTGGCACTGGTGGTGATGTGGCCGTTGGCTGTGTTTGCCCAGCAAGGAGGGCAAGTTAGCTACGAGGAAGGGCGTCACTATAAGACGCTGGCAACACCGGTTCCCACGCGTGATCCGTCAAAGATCGAGGTGGTGGAGCTTTTCTGGTATGGGTGCCCCTACTGCTATCAACTGGAGCCCCTGGTGAAGGAGTGGCGTAAAGGTCTGCAGAGTGATGTGGACTTCCGTCCGCTGGCGGCTTCCCTCAATAAGAGCTGGGAAGTTCATGCCCGGGCTTTCTATGCGGCCGAGGCCATGGGAATTGAAGAGCAGATTCGTCAGCCGATCTTTGATGCCTTGGTGCGGGAACGCCGTCCTTTGAACGATTTGAATGCCTTGGCGAAGTTCGTCGAGGAGCTTGGGTTTGACGAAAAGGTATTTCGCGGAAGCTATAATTCCTTCGCGGTCAGCGCTAAGGTGAAGCAAGCCAATGAAAGCGCCCGCAAGTACCGGGTATCCGGCGTGCCGGCCCTGGTGGTGAATGGCAAGTACGTCATTGAGGCGGGTTCGGTTGGTAACCTGCAAACAATGCTCAAGGTAGCGGACTATCTGATAGCGAAGGAGCGCCAATATCCGGGCTCCTGATCCTCGGGTAGTCGTTTAGGGCGTGGTTTGGTCAGGGCGGCGCTGCCGCGACTTAGCCTGACAGAGGAGATTCTTTGCTGATGTATGAAAACATCAAGGCCCGGCTTTCCTCCCTGTCGTCTGCTCAGCCCCGTAACGAGGGAGAGTACGGAGGGTTTGACCGGGCTGACGAGTTTGAGCCGAGCGAGCATATCCGCCTGCTCAGCTTCAATATCCAGGTAGGCATTTCCACGGCCTCCTATCGACACTACTTTACCCGCAGCTGGCAGCACTTCCTGCCCTATAACGAGCGGATCTCCAACCTGGACCGGATTGCCTGCCTGCTGCGCCAGTTCGATGTGGTGGCGTTGCAGGAGTGTGATGGCGGCAGTCTGCGCAGTGGGTTTATCAACCAGGTCCAGTACCTGGCCGAACGTAGTGGCCACCCGTTCTGGTATCAGCAGCTGAATCGCAACCTGGGGCGCCTGGCCCAGCACAGCAATGGGGTGTTGAGCCGGTTTCGGCCCCTGGGCGTGGAACAGCACCGGCTGCCGGGCATTATCCCGGGGCGGGGCTGCATCGTGGTCCAGTACGGCAAGGCTTCCGATCCCCTGGTGCTGGTGATGATGCACCTCTCCCTGGGAATGCGCGCCCAGTGCCAGCAACTGGCCTATGTGCGGGACCTGATCAAGGATTACCGGCATGTGGTGCTGATGGGGGATATGAACAACCATGCAGACTATCTGCTTTCAGAAACCCCATTGAAGGATTCCAACCTAATCCCCTTGCCGGGCACGGCCCATACTTTTCCCAGCTGGAAGCCGGAAAAGGCCCTGGACCATATATTGGTCAGTCCGACCTTGAAGGTGCGTAATGCGGGTGTGATCTGCTATCCGGTTTCGGATCACCTGCCGATTGCTATTGATGTGGCCTTGCCAGAGGATTACAACGCCACGCCCTGATCGAGTTTCTGGCAGGCACAAAAAAGCCCGGAGAACCGGGCTTTTTTGTGGGAAGGATCAAGTATTATTTGATCTTGGCTTCCTTGTATACCACATGCTTGCGAACGACGGGATCATACTTCTTGATCTCCATCTTTTCGGGCATGGTGCGCTTGTTTTTGGTCGTGGTGTAGAAGTGACCGGTGTTAGCGCTGGAAACCAGCTTGATTTTTTCGCGGATACCTTTGGCCATGGCCTATCTCCTTACACTTTCACGCCGCGGGCACGGATGTCGGCCAGCACCTTGTCGATGCCATGCTTGTCGATGATCCGCATACCTTTGGTGGATACGCGCAGTTTAACGAAACGCTTTTCGCTCTCAACCCAGAAGCGATGCTTCTGCAGGTTGGGAAGGAAGCGACGACGAGTCGCGTTCATTGCGTGAGAAACATTATTTCCGGTTACGGGGCCTTTACCAGTAACCTGACAAACTCTTGACATTGCTATTGCCTCCAACCGAGAGCGTTGGTGTTCCAAAAATTCAGTTTCGATACAGTTTGCCGGACTCGGATTCCGTGAATTCGACTGGCTGTTCCGGGGC
>Ga0079223_10001783_pt1 | contig 13041 bp, 16 predicted proteins | sample Stecom2011_FD_75072 | JGI IMG/M metagenome (GOLD analysis project Ga0079223, IMG submission 75072) | Agricultural soil microbial communities from Utah to study Nitrogen management - Steer compost 2011 | ecosystem: Environmental > Terrestrial > Soil > Agricultural land | place: USA: Utah... | reverse complement strand
CTGTATTCCCATCTTCATCTACTTTTTGATAATAGAGTTCATTATTATTAAGTCCAAATATCATACCAGCAGTCCCATCATCACGGGTAACACCAAAAGATATTCTAAGCTCTTCTGGTAAATTAGGAGCAAAAATTTCACTGGCGGCTCTAATATCAGGGGCTATACGCATACCGATTATCCTATTGATCTGCTGCATATTTATTTTATCAGCATTATAATTCCATACATCAAAACCGGTAATAAAGGTATTAGAAACCGCCAGTACAAGTATTGACAGTATCACCAGGGATAATAAAATTTCCAGCAGGGTAAAACCCTTTTCATCTCGATTTAAGATCATTAAGATCACCTTCTAAAGATAATACTTTCCAGCTCGACATCACGCTCTTCATTATCCCAGCTAACAGTTACTCCTATTTTCCGTACATCGGGATCATATACTCCATCACCATCAAGGTCCATTTGAGACAGCTCAACCTCCACACTATAACCTTCAGTAACCAGTTCTAAGCTATCAAAAATACTGCTGTTTATATCAAAACTATCATAGTCATTAATAAAATCATCCCAGTCTGTATATGCCTGACCCTTCATTTCTTCCATGGTTATTTCAGCAATTTTTAAGGCCTGGCTGGTCTTCTCTGTATGGTGTACAGAACGGGTATATTGGCCATAAAAATACAGGATAAAAAGTACAACACCTGAAATAATAACTATGGTCATTATTATTTCCACAAAGGTTAAGCCTTCCTGCTTCTTCATCGCAATCACACTAATCACCCCATTAACCCTCAGTCCTGATTCTCCCGGTAGGGCTAATAATAATTCGCCATTCTCTTCCATTCCTGTCAGTCAGAATAAAACTTCCGGCACCGTTAGTTGCTCCAATGGGAGAAAAAGGCAGCCTTTTATCCGCTCTGCTATAATCTGCACTTATATTATCCTTCACTTCCAGAACTCTCACATAATCGCTTTCTCCCTCTTTAATTACAGCAATACACTTGTTGTCAATTAAAACGACTTCATAATTTTGTCCGCTGGAAATGGCAAGATGTCTGGTATAACGCACTAAAGATAGTAACTCATCTTTTGCCTTCCTTAAATGAAAATACTCAGTAAAACCGCTCATTTTAACAGCTAAACCCAACACAACCGATATTATGACCAATACAGCCAGTAATTCCAGTACTGTCAAAGCCTTTTCTTCCCTGAACAACAAAGACACTCCAAACTTATTCGCAGCTCAAATCCATGTTAGTATAAATATTTAAAATCCAAAAAGCAGAAACAAAATGTTTTCACCAATAAATAGAGCAAGCAATGAACCAGCACCTATATACGGGCCAAAGGGAATTTTACTGTCTCTTTTCATAACCCCTATAATTATCAGGACAATACTTATAAGCAAACCGATAAATGAGCCCAGAAAGAGTCCAAGCAATGCCCGCTGCCAGCCCAGAAAAACACCGACCATGGCAATTAACTTTACATCTCCCATCCCCAGACCCTTTTTATAAATAACAGCCAGCATTAACAGCAGGCCCCCGGGAATAATAATATCAAGTATAATGGTAAGTAAAGTATTATGGAGAAAGAAAAAGGAGATAATAGCACCGAGCACAATACCCGGTATGCTTATCTTATTGGGAATAATAAAGTGCTTAAAATCAATGATTGCTGCCGGAATCAGTAAACACACAAATATTAAGTAAGATATAAAATAGGTATTAATTCCGTATATCAAATAAATTGTCGCAAAAACTATTCCGGTCAGTAGTTCCACCAGCGGGTACTGGATTGAAATCCTCTCTCCACAGTAGCGGCATTTCCCCCTTAAGAAAAGATAGCTAAATACCGGTATCAGGTCAGCTACTCCCAGCTCTTTTTTGCAGTGCCGGCAGTGTGAACGGGGAAAAACAATCGACTCCCCTTCAGGCAGCCTGCAGATAACCACATTCAAAAAGCTATCCACAAAAAGGCCGGATATAAATATAATTAGCATTATAAGCATTAAATTCACCTACAAAAATTGAATGGGGTCCCGGCCTGTACAGGCCGGGACTATTTTAAAACTGGTGCTTCATAAACTACTCTCCTAGAAGCTGTGGCCACTAGCTTCAGCCTCAGTATCTCCAAAACCCTTCTCACCAAGGTAATAAGTTTTTCCGGTTGATTCACTTTCAAATTCACATAGATAATGATGTGTTGTATTACCATCAGTATCTGTTCCTGTAGCCATCGAATAACCAAAGCTTGCTATATTATATTCACTCTCTGCTTCCAGGTCTAATGTGTCAACATCATTATCGGGTCTCTGGAAAAGATCTCCCCACCCAGTTCCATCATCTGGATATTTTTCCTTTTCCACATAATAGACTTCCATACCGGTCTTGATCGTACCGGCTACAGAGGAAATTGCGGCATCTTCAGCCCTTTCTCGAATACTCATCAGTCTGGGTACTGCCAGTCCGGCCAGTATCCCCAGAACTATGATGACAACCAGTAATTCAACCAGGGTAAAACCCCTTTCACGCCTGTAAAGTTCTCTAAATAACTTCATATTCTCACACTTTTTTTAATAATTTTAAATAGAAGAAACAACACCAAAACTTTTTTCTTAGTTCTAACTTATCTCCCCCCTTTCTTTTATGTAAATAGTAATAGTGCATTTTATTAGTTCAATAAATGTTATAATATTTTATTTAGAAAGAATGGCCGGTGGCATTGTTATGGTCAGCAGTATAATCACTGGCATCACAATAACCCTTTTCACCAAGATAATATTTCCTCCCTGTTGAGACGCTTTCAAATTCCATCAGATAATAGTGATTACCACCATCAACCTGCATCTGGTAACTAAAACTGCTTATGTTATATTCACCCATGGTTTCCAGGTCAATGCTATCAACATGATGGGTCCCGCCATCCATAAAAAGCTCTCCCCAGCTAGCGGCGTTGGGAGGATATACCTCCTGCTCAATAAAATATATTTCCAGTCCGGTCTTAATTGTACCGGCCACAGAGGCAATCGCCGCATCTTCAGCCTTTTCCCGTACTGCCATCAAACGGGGTACGGCCAGTCCGGCCAGTATCCCCAGCACAATAATAACAACCAGTATTTCAACCAGGGTAAAACCATTTTTCTCTTTGTAAGGATTTTTTATTATATTCACCTTCAATACCCCCTTTGCTTAAATAATTTTAATCTTTTACAGCATTTTTTTAGAGGTATTAACAAGGATATTATACTATTGTATATGCTGGAACATATCAAACATCGGTAATACAATTGCAATTACTGCCGAGCCAACAACAATGGCTAACATCACAATCATCAGCGGCTCGATCATAGAAATTGAGCCTTCCACTGCACTTTCAACCTCACGGTCATAAAAATCCGTAACTTTTTGAAGCAACTGGTCAATCTGACCGGTTTCTTCACCAATTCTAAGCATATGGACCACCATATTGGGAAATAAATCATCTTTTTCAATCGATGCTGACAGGCTTTCTCCATCCCGGACCTTTATCCTGCTTTCGGTAATAAACTGAGAATAAACATCATTTCCGACAACCTCTTCAACGATACCTAAACCTGCCAGTAAATCAACCCCGCTATTTAAAAGCATACTTAATGTACCGGAAAACCTTGAAATGGCAATTTTTTTAAATAATATGCCCATAATCGGAATCTTTAATTTAAGGCTGTCAAAGAACAATTTCCCTTTTGCTGTCTTATTGTATTGTAACAGGGCAAAAATAATCACTGCAAGAATTCCACCCAGCAACCACCAATAATTCTGCAAAAAGTTGCTGAGCATCAATAAAATTCGGGTCGGTAATGGCAGCTCAGCACCCATATCAGCAAACATTCCAACAAACTGAGGTACTATAAACATCAACATTCCAATAACAGCGAGTACTGCAATTATCAGGACAACAACCGGATAGTACATCGCCGACTTAACTTTATTTTTTAATTCTTCCTGTCGCTCATAATGCTCAGCCAGATTGGCTAAAACTGTATCAAGTCTACCCCCGGCTTCCCCGGCTTTAATTAACTGATAATACAGGGGAGGAAAAACATCCGAATGATTTTTAAAGGCATCTGATAAACTGGAGCCGGTTTCCACCTCTTCCTGGACTTCTCTCAATACTTCCTGTAGCTTTTTATTGTTTGTTTGATCATTAAGCAGTTCAATAGCATCTACCAGTGAAATACCGGCATTAATCAGCACAGAAAACTGCTGACTGAAAACAGCCAGGTCATTTATTGTAACCCTGTTTAGAAAACTAAAATATTCCCCAACATCTTTTTTTTCTACCTTTTGATCAACAGAGGTAACATAATAACCCTGCTCCTTTAGCTGACTGGCAACTAACGAAGGCTCATCAGCACTGATTGTTCCATTTACTTTTTTCCCGCTTTTACTTCTGGCCTGATATTCAAAGACAGGTGCCATAATCCCACTCCCTTAAATTAAACACTGAGGTGTGTTACCCGCTTTTTAATATAATCCGGATTAAAGGCCTTGCTCAAGGCCGTATCCATCGTTATCTTTCCGGTTTCATAGAGTTTTAGTATATAATTATCCATGGTGATCATTCCGTATTTAGACCCGGTCTGCATTACCGAATAGAGCTGGTGGGTCTTCCCTTCACGGACGATATTTTTAACAGCGGAAGTTCCGATTAAAATCTCCATGCCTGCTACCCGGCCCTGGTTATCAGAGCGGGGAAAGAGCTGCTGGGAAATAACTCCATTCAGGGTTGAGGCCAGCTGTATTCTAACCTGTTGTTGCTGGTGTGATGGAAAAACATCTATAATCCTGTCCACCGTCTGGGGAGCATCATTGGTATGTAAAGTAGCCAGTACCAGGTGTCCGGTTTCTGCTGCTTCCAGGGCAGTAGAAATGGTTTCCAAATCCCTCATCTCACCCACCAAAACAACATCAGGGTCCTGCCGTAAGGCTGCCCTTAATCCATTGGCAAAGGTTTTGGTGTCAATCCCCACTTCCCGCTGGTGCACCATACTCTTTTTGTGACTATGTAAATATTCTATTGGATCCTCCAGAGTTAATATATGGCAGTTCCTTTTTCCGTTTATCTCGTCTATCATTGCTGCCAGGGTAGTCGTCTTACCACTTCCGGTTGGCCCGGTACAGAGGAATAATCCTCTATTTTGCAGAGCCAGCCTTTTTAATATCTCAGGTAAACCAAGGTCATCAATTGTCGGCACATCAGGGGGAATAACCCTCAGGGCCAGTCCAATTGCTCCCCGCTGTTGATAGGCATTTACCCGAAAACGGGAAACAGAGGGAACACTGTATGAGAAATCAATTTCTCCATCTTCCAGAAAATCAATCCACTGGTCCTCACCCATTAAATTTCGGGCAATGGCCTGTAAGTCACTAAATCCCATTTTTTTATCACATTTCTCATATTCCTGTAAAGTCCCGTTGTATCTAATAATGGGTTTAGAATTTACAGTCAAATGAAGGTCAGAAATAAGGCTGTCCTTAACAATCTCCTTAAGTATTTCAACTATTTCCATAAAATCTCTCCCCTACCTCTAGATGATAAGTTATCTTAACCAACAATCCTAACAATTTCCTGAAAACCAGTAACCCTGTTAATAGCCTTTTGTTTACCATCCTCTTTCAGGGTTATCATACCGGCATCAACTGCCTGTTTTTTAATTATCTGCTCCTCTTCTCCCCTGACCAATAGTTCCCTTATTTTACTATCCATAACCAATATCTCATGAATAGCCAGCCGTCCCCGGTAGCCGCTGGAAGAACAGCGCTGACATCCCGCCGGACGGTAAAGTGTTTCCACATCTTCACCAAAAAAATCTCTTTCCTCGGGCCCGGGTTGGTATTCTTCCATACAGCTGTTGCACAGCCTTCTTACCAGCCTCTGGGCCATAACTCCAATCACTGAAGAGGCCACCAGATAGGGGGGAACCCCCATGTCAACCAGCCTGGTGATTGAGCTTACAGCATCATTTGTATGCAGTGTGCTCAGTACAAGATGTCCGGTCAGAGCCGCCCTGATGGCAATACTGGCCGTTTCTTCATCACGGATCTCACCAACCATTACTATATCCGGGTCCTGTCTCAATATCGACCGGAGAGCACTGGCAAATGTTAGTCCGGCTTTTGGACGGGCATGAACCTGATTAATCCCATCAAGCTGATATTCAACCGGGTCTTCAACAGTGATAATATTCTTATCAACTGAATTTAATTTATTAAGAGCAGCAAATAAAGTAGTGGATTTACCACTACCCGTAGGTCCTGTTACCAGGATAATCCCGTGGGGCTTTTCAATCAATTTATTAAACCTCTGAAGGTTTGTTTCAGAAAAACCCAGCTCCTGTAAATTTAATAGTCTATCTTCCTTATTCAAAATACGAATAACCACCTTTTCTCCATTAACAGTAGGAAGAGTAGAAACACGCATATCAACACCGATCCCACCAACATTCATCTCAATCCTTCCGTCCTGAGGAACTCTCCTTTCGGTGATATCCATTTCTGCAATAATCTTTAACCTTGATATCAGTGCTGCCTGTACATGCTTGGGGGCGGTTAAATCTTCCCTGAGAACACCATCAACCCTGTAACGCACCCTGACCTTATCTTCCTGAGGCTCAATATGAATATCACTGGCCTTAAGCTGTATAGCCTGACTTATTATAATATTGGCAAGTCGGACAATCGGAGCATCTTCAACCATCTCTTTTAACTGATTAAGCTCTGGCTCTTCATTATCCATTTTATACTCATTAAGGCTGGCAAAAACATCTGCGGCATCAGAATCTTTAACCGAATAAATCTGATTTAAGGCCATCTTTACCTCATTACGGGTAGCAATTAAGGGTTCAACCTTAATACTGGAAGTCATTTCTATATCATCAAGAGCCACAATATTTGTCGGGTCCACCATTGCCACCTTTAATTTCCCCTTCTTCTTTTCCAGGGGAATAACATTATAACGACGGGCAATATTCTCGGGTATGTATTGTGCTAAATGAGGATTAATCACATATTTAGACAAATTAGCATGGGGAATGCCCAGTTGAAATTCCAGAACCTGAATTAAATCACTTTCATTTAAAAATCCCAGTTCAACCAGTATTTCTCCCAGCCTTTTTTCACTATTTTTTTGTTCCTTAATTGCCTTATTCAGCTGTTCTTTAGTAATAAAGTTAAAGTCCAGTAAAAGTTCTCCGAGTTTTTTAATGTGATCTTTTGCCATTATAATTATCCTTTCATTAATCTGCAAAAGAGTTCTCATTCATTTTAAAGAAAATTCAAAAAGTAAAATATGTATAAAAAGCCCTCTTATTATTTTTATTCGCTATGCAAAAGTAATCTCCTGCAAGAAAAGGGGTTTTTAGTTAAATTTTTCATGGTATTTTGCCCGCTGTATGCATAATGCCCATTTATTTTTCTTTTTAAAGTATCTTCTTCCAATTTTCAACAACAGGTTCCTTCCCGGTCCAGAGTTTAAATGATTCAATCCCCTGGTATAGCAACATCCCTGCTCCACCCAGTGTTTTAGCACCTGCTCTCCGGGCTGCTTTTAACAGAACTGTTTCCCGGGGATTATAAACCAGGTCAACAACCAGAAGCCCGGAATGTAGAGCATTTTCCTCAATAACGGGGAACTCATCTGTATTGGGAGACATCCCCACCGGAGTAGTATCAATAAGTAAATTGCTGTTTTTTAATTCCTGGTAGTAATTTTCCGGACTCAATCCTCCCCCTTTAATTCTAATTTCTGGATAATATTCTGACCATTCACCGGCCAGCTGTTCAGCCTTTTTTACCGTCCGGTTTAGAAGAGATATTTCCGCTATCTCGGCCTGACAGAGAGTAAAACCCGCTGCCCGGGCTGCACCCCCTGCCCCAATTATCACCGCCTTTTTCCCTTTAAATACAAAAGAGGCATCCTCCTCAAGCATCCGTTTTAAACCGCTAAGGTCAGTATTATAACCCTTTAATTTGCCCTGATCATTTACGATGGTATTAACAGCACCTATTTTTCGGGCCAGTGGTTCAACCTCATCCAGCAACGGGATAACCCTTTCCTTATGAGGGATGGTTACATTAACCCCCCTGATTCCAAAAGCCCTGATAGCATTTACGGCCTTTTTAAGATCAGCAGGTTTTACTTCAAAAGCGAGATAAACATAATTTAGATTAAATTCCTCTATAGCCTGATTATGTAAAAGGGGGGATAGGGAATGGCCAAGGGGATAACCAATTAATCCCAGTAATCTTGTTTTTGTGTCAATCATCACCTTTTAACCTCCTTTGTCCCTGATATAATATAAGTATTTATATTCTATCAATAATAATTAATGATTACAAACTACATCTTTTTATTTTAAATCTATTTTTAATAAAATTTGTAATTAATAAAAAATATTTAAAAAAATACTGATAAAAGTATGATTTCCCATTGACTATATTTCCATTTAATAGTATAATGGTATCAGGTTTTGTCGAATTATGTAAAAGGAGGGGATGAAATTGAAATCAACAGGTATTGTAAGGAAAATCGATGACCTGGGCAGGATGGTGATCCCGATTGAATTAAGAAAAACCATGAATATCAACCGGAAGGATCCAATGGAGATTTATGTTGACAATGAAAAAATCATTCTTAAGAAGTATGAGCCTGCCTGTATCTTCTGCGGAAATGCTGAAGATACCTTTGAATTCAGAGGCAAAACAATCTGTAGTGATTGTTCAGAAGAAATGAAAGACAATTAGATTCAAATGATAGGACAATACATAAAACAGGCCTGTAAAAAGGCCTGTTTTTGTTATACTATCAGTTTGCCTGCTAAATTTACCTTGCAAAGAGGTGGTTGCCAATTTTGATAACTACCGGCCGCCCAGAAATCCATCTGGTATTGGTCGCAACCCTGGGGTTATAGAAATATAGTGCCCCATATGTAGGGTCATACCCGAGCATTGCTGCCTTGGCAGCATTAATAGATTTTTCTGAAGGATAATAATGAGCCTGTCCATCAATCAAACAGCTGAACTGCCCCTGCTGCAGGATAACTTCCCTGATACTGTTTGGAAAATCACCGCTCTCTACCCTGTTTAGTATAACAGCCCCAACAGCTACCATACCCTTAAAATCCTCGCCCCGGGCTTCACCATGGATAATCCTGGCAAGAAGCAAAATATCATCCCGAGAAGCATCCATTCTGCTGATAAGTTTTTCACCGGGGAGGACCTTTATGGTCTTTTCACCGGCAATCCCATCTGCTGTCAGCTCATTTTTCTGCTGAAATTCCCGAACCGCCCTCTCTGTACCTGAGCCAAATATCCCGTCAATCTTACCAATATATAAATTAAGGTTGGCCAGCTTTTGCTGTAGTACCGCAACATCTGCTCCCTCATCACCTATTCTTAAGACCCTGTCACCAGGACTAAGATTATAATCAGCCTGTACGAGCATAATGTTCGAAAACAGGGCCAGCATTATAATCATGATTAGCAGAATAAGCTTTTTTAGCTTCACAACCTTTCCCTCCTTTTGTAAACCATATTTTCAAAAAGACGCATAATTCTGGTCCCAATAAATTCCCTTTCTGCCATCGGTTCAACCAGAATAGTCGTAAATCCCATTCTGTTTCCGCCGTAAATATCAGTAAAAATCTGATCACCGATCACGGCTATTTCCTCTCTTTTCAAACCCAGTTTCCTGCTGGCCTGCTCAAAGGCCGGTTTCCGCGGCTTTACAGCCCTACCAACAGCAGGTAGTCCCAATTCTTTGCTGAAAAAAGCAACCCGTTTTTCTCTGCCGTTGGAAACCAGACAGATTCTAAAACCCTTTTTGTCAAGCTCGGTCAGCCAGTCAGCCACTACTTCCATAACCCTTTCTTCTGACCAGGGAACGATCGTATTATCTATATCACAGATCAGACCCTTTATTCCCTCTTCTTTTAAACTAACAATATCAATGGAAAAGATATCTTTAAAATGTTTGTCCGGTTTGAATTTCTTCAAAGATTTAGCACCTGCCACTCTCATTATTGCCAATAATAGGACTTTTATACCTCTTTCAAGCTTATTATATCATAATATAAAACATTTGTAATGTCAAACTACTTAAAAATCATAGCAACTCAAAGAAAAAATAAAAATAGAAGGAATTTCTAATTATATAACGAATATATAAGTAAACATTTGTAATTATTTGTTCTACGTTAATATTTTCAGGAATTTTTTGCACAAAATATCTTGTTTTTTTTTCAATAAATTAGAAAGGTGTGAAATTATGTATAAAAAGACATTTATTTTTTTAGTAATATTTATTATCACTTCAATATTAGTAGGGTGCCAGTATTATTTCACTGAATCAGAATTTCAAATTACAAGCCTGAGTTTTAACTCTGACCCGATAGAAAAGGAAGATGAAATAGTAGCTTACGATTATACCCTTTCTGCAGAAATAAAGAGTATGGGACAGGGCTCAAATATTAAATACTACATAGAAAGCGAATTTAATGATGGATCTGGAAATTATAGCTGGAAACATAACTTTGCCAGTGGACCAATATACATTGAGACAAAATCTTCCTACACAGTTGACTATAAAATCAATAATGTTAGATTTCCAAGAACAGTAACTTCATTCAAAATTATCCTGTATAAAATTAAAGATGGTAAGGAGTATTTTGTCAGACAGGCAATCTGTGGCAACCCTGATAATGTTTAGGTAAACGAAAAAGACTTTAAAAGCTGCCGGAATTATATAACCGGCAGCTTTAACTTTTTCTGCCTGCATATCATTCCTTAAAAACATATCATTCATTAAAATACCGGGCCAGCTCCTCGATGGCCTTTTTTTCAATCCGGGATACATATGAACGTGAAATCCCCAGTATTTCAGCCACCTCTCGCTGGGTAAGCTGTTTACCATTCATTAGACCATAGCGGTATTTGATAACCTTTTTCTCCCTTTCTGTAAGATAACTTAATTTGCTGTACAGTTTCTCCTCATTAAGAACCCTTTCAACCTTGCTGGGAACAGATTCATCAGCTGCTTCCAGTATATCCAGTAAAGTAATCTCATTTCCCTCTCTGTCAGAACCGATGGTTTCCTGTAAAAGTAGCTCATTATTCAATTTTTTGGTTGACCTCAGGTGCATTAATATTTCATTTTCAATACAGCGGGCAGCATAGGTGGCCAGTTTTGTCTTTTTCTTATCATTATAGGTGTTTATTCCCTTAATCAGACCAATTGTCCCGATAGAAATCAAATCCTCGCTGTCAGTATGGGCAGTATCATATTTTTTAACAATATGAGCTACCAGTCTCAAATTATGTTCAATCAGGATATTTCTTGCTTGCTGGTCTCCCTTCTTCATCCTCTCCAGATACTTTTCTTCCTCATCCCGGGATAGGGGTTTCGGAAATACCTTCCCATTTCTGATATAAGAAACAAGCAGTAAATACCCGTGAATCAGACCTGTTAAAAATGGCAGCAAAAAAGTTCACCTCCCGGAAAGGCTCTAAGCTATATATATGAGGTGAACGGGTAAAAAGTGCTTTTTTATTTTAGCTATTTAATAAATTTTCAGCGGCATCCTCTCCTGCAGATCCCTTAAAATATTGATTACTTCCCCTCTGGTACCTTCAGTTACATCAAGGTAAATAATCCCCTTTTCCTTTTTATTAACCGTAACCATTGCCAGTCCTTCATAAGATTTAAAGAGCATATCCAAAAAGACAATCTCTTTCTGAGGGATTTTTATCTTCAATCTGCTGGTATCCTTTTCAGTACTCATTCCTTCTGCCTCCGCAGTAAATAATAGGGTTTAACCGCCCTTTTAACCGGTATCCTGATTAACTGCCGGGGGTGTGGTGCAGTTTCCACCGACTCACCGCTCTCCTGATCAATAATATAATCAAGTTCCAGCTGAAATGAATCAAACTCCGGACCGATGATTTCCACGCTATTACCCTTATAGAGCTTATTCCGGACTTCTACCAGGGCTTCTCCACTCCGGGGCAAATACTCCCTGACCAGACCGATAAAATCATAATCCCGCCGGTAGGCAGAAGAATCATAATTATGGTCCTCAGGGCCAGGAGGACTCAGAAAAAAACCGCTGGTAAAACCCCGGTTGGTAACCTTCTGCAGCTCATTATACCATTTTTCATCAAACTGATAATTTTCCGGGTCCTGAAAATAACTATCCAGAACCTTCCGGTAAACAGCAGTAACCGCTGCCACATAATGAAGACTCTTCATCCGACCCTCAATTTTAATGGCATCAACCCCGGCCTGCACAATTTCCGGGAGGTATTCTATCAAACAGAGGTCCCGGGAATTCATAATATAGCTCCCCCGCTCATCCTCCAGAATGGGGAAATATTCATCAGGTCTTTTAGCTTCCACCAGGTAATACTGCCAGCGGCAGGAATGGGCACAGCGTCCCCGGTTGGCATCCCTTTCTGCCAGATAATTGCTTAACAGACAGCGCCCGGAATAGGAGATGCACATTGAGCCATGTACAAAGATTTCCAGCTCCAGCTCACTCTGCTGACGGATTTCGCTGATTTCCTGACAGGACAACTCCCGGGCCAGAATAACCCGCTCAAACCCCTGCTCAGCCCAGAAAGAAACACTGGCATGGTTAACTGTATTGGCCTGGGTGCTTAAATGAAGGGGAATCCTTATTTGCTGATCTCTAATAATCTTCAATACCCCGGGGTCAGCAATAATCAGGGCATCAACACCCAGTTCTTCTAATTTATGAAGGTATTCTGGCAGGTGTTCAAGGTCCTGATTGTGGGGAATTATATTTACGGTTACATAAATCCGCGAGCAGTGGCTGTGGGCAAACTCCACGGCCTCTTTCAGCTCCTCTATAGTTAAATTGCCGGCTCCCTCTCGCAGCCCGTAATCCTGACCGGCACAGTATACAGCATCTGCCCCGTATAACACAGCCAGTTTCAGCTTTTCCAGGTCACCGGCAGGAGCCATCAGCTCCGGTTTTTT
>Ga0079223_10001782_pt1 | contig 13043 bp, 11 predicted proteins | sample Stecom2011_FD_75072 | JGI IMG/M metagenome (GOLD analysis project Ga0079223, IMG submission 75072) | Agricultural soil microbial communities from Utah to study Nitrogen management - Steer compost 2011 | ecosystem: Environmental > Terrestrial > Soil > Agricultural land | place: USA: Utah... | reverse complement strand
GTCCAGCGTTAACGATAAGTCGCATTTTTTCAAGATCCGGAAGAAAACTGAGAACAACGGATTTACCATCCACAACACTTAAAAATAAAGCAGACGGATCTCTCTATAACCACATAAAAACTTGTTTAAAAGATGTTAAAATGAAGGAGAGTGCTTAAGACTAAATGAATAAAGAAAAATATATACAAACCCTTATTGACACCGGTATAGTTGCAGTGATCAGAGTCAATAACGGCGAGGAGCTCCTGGATACCACTGTTGCCTTGAATCAAGGCGGAGTCAAGGCTCTTGAGATCACCATGACCTCACCCGGGGCTTTGAATGCTATTAGCGAAGCCACACAAAAATTGGGAGATCAGGCAATCATCGGAGTAGGTAGCGTGCTTGACCCAGAAACAGCCCGTGCCGCAATCTTGGCTGGCGCTAAATTTGTGGTCGGACCGGTGCTGAACACGGATGTGATCAAGTTATGTCAACGTTACAGCGTGCCGTGTATCCCCGGAGCCTTTACCCCAACCGAGATCTTACAGGCCTGGGAGGCCGGGGCCGATGTGGTCAAAGTGTTTCCTGCCACCAAACTGGGACCCGCGTTTTTCAAAGATGTACTGGGCCCCCTCCCGCAAGTCCGACTCACTCCCACCGGCGGTGTGAATCTGGAAAACGCCGGAGAGTTTATTAAAGCGGGCGCCAGTTTTGTAGGTGTAGGAAGCGCCTTGGTAAACAAGAAACTGCTCGCTGAGAAAAAATGGGATGAACTCAGCGCCTTAGCTGCTAAATTTATTAAGGCAGTAAAAATCGCTAGAAAAATCTAGGCAAATCGGATCGAGGGAAGGGATGACTGTTGTCAATCAACGGAAAGACCAAAGTCAATTCTGTAGGAAAGGCCATTAAAGTCATGGAGCTTTTGCATAAGGCCCGACGGAGTCTGAGTATTAAAGAAATCGCTGATGAGTTGGGGATGCATAAATCCACTTTACACCACCTTGTCTCTACCTTAACAGAGTTTGGCTTCCTTTCCCAAGATCCGGAAACACGCAAATACCATATTGGCTTGCACTTAGTGGAAATTGGCCAGGCCTACCTGGAACAACTGGACCTGAAAAATACAGCCCACCCGTTTCTGGAGCGCCTGGCCATGGAGGCCAAAGAAACCGTACACCTGATGATTTTAGACCAATATGACGCCGTCTACATTGATAAGCTGGAAGATCTGACTCAATTGAGCGCTTTAAGATGCAGTTCCTATATAGGCAGACGGGCCAGCGCTTACTCTACCGCCGCGGGTAAAGTTCTCCTGGCTCACCTGCCGCCGGCCGCACTCCATGACTATCTGGCCTGTCAAAAGCTGACCCCCATTACCGAACACACGATCACTAACCCTCAAATATTACTGGAACAGCTAAAGCAGATCAAAAAAGCTGGTTTTGCCCTTGATCTACAGGAAAACGAGGTCGGTCTTCAGTGTGTGGCGGCGCCCGTTTTTGATCTTAAAGGCAGATGTATAGCGGCGCTTAGTATCTCCGGTCCGGTCTCCAGAATGAGCACCCCACGTATAGAGAAGAAATTCAAACCGCTGGCTAAATCCACTGCGAAACAAATCTCTCAGGCTTTAGGGTTTTCCTCTTAAAAAAAAAAGACTAAGGCAAGATCAGCAAAAAAGTATTACTGTCGCACACCGTCTTCAGTCATCACCTTTGTCGGAGACATCCACCCCTTTGCTCTCGATGACCTCCTTGATCATCTGCACATTGATCAATCCCGGGGAATACCCGACCATAACCTTGTTATCATAGTAATCAATCTGCACTTTATTTACGCCTGGCAATTCCCGAACAGCTCTGCTAATCTCTTCCCCGCGGTCAATATTGAGTGTACCGACAATATCAAAATTCATGTCCAGATTAGGCATGCCTTTCCCTCCTCTACATCAAGGTTCCGGTATATTATTCTTCCCAGGAACCATGATTTTCATAAAATCCGTTCCAGCCTGGGTTGTCCTCTGACTTTCCAAGACAAACGAGAATAAAAAAATCCTCACTCCTTCGGAGTGAGGCGACGGCTTAAGTATAAAAAAACCTCTATATGCTTTACAGATAACTTATTTATACTTATAGTACAGGGAATACTTGGCGCGTAGTTGTTCATCATCCACCTTATATCTGGATAGATGCTTGGTGATCATACCCTCCGCCCCTTTCTTATCCTTTCTTCTGATCGCGTCGGTAATCTCCCGATGATCATTTACGATCTTAATATCCTTAATCGTGACCAGACTCAGGCTGCGTACCCGGTCAAAATGTACGGTCATGCTATTCATAACGGAATAAATCCGGTTCTTTTTACAGATCGAAAAGAGCATCTGATGAAACTCGTCATCCAGCTTTAATAACTCATCCGGCGCCGGATTCTTAAGAAAAAACTCTTGGGAGCTCAAATTGGCTTCCAAGGAGAGTAAATCCTCTTCCGTCGCCACATCACAGGCCATTCTAACCATAGCCTGTTCCAGCACCAGACGGAGAAAGCGATCCTCCTCCACTAAGACCGGATCGATCAGTGAGATATAAATCCCCTTCTGTGGAAAGATCTCCACCACCTGTGATTTACTTAACTCAATCAGAGCTTCCCGTACAGGAGTTCTACTGAGACCCAATTTGATTGAAAGCTCACTCTCACTTACCATACTTCCGGGAATGAGACTCAAGGATATTATGCTCTCTTTTATAAGCCGTAAGGCATAGTCCCGAGCGGACTCTTTTAGCTGCCGCTTAGTAGTACTCATCTTAGTTATCCCCCCGGTCTATTTCAAAACACCCCTAAGCCAGGTATTTCTGTAATGTATTGCGGACGGCGTCCGCTCCGCTGATCATTTCGAAGAATAATCCTTCGATCCTTTCTCCCAATCCTGCCTCGTAAAGATTAACACCGAATAAGACCGGATTGGAGAGGATGTTCTGTAGCTGACCGTCATAACTCTGCGGCCTTCCTACTTTAACTCCGGAAAGATCCGCCCTCAATTCCGGCAGCATGGGGTCACTACTGATCTCCATCGGCGCCAATTTATCGTCCACACCCAATAAATATCGGCACCAGCCAGCGATGGCCAGTGGAATAAAGAAGAGATTTCCCGCGTCCAAATCCGCTCTTTCCATGTACGATTTAATGGTCTCACCAAAACGAATAGGCAGTTTCTGTGATGTGTCCGTAGCAATCCGTTGGGGCGTATCCGGAATAAACGGATTAGAGAGCCGTTCCTCAATCACTTCGCCAATGAAAGCTCTGGGATTTATAATCTTTGGGTCCACTACCACAGGCATTCCTTCCTGATAACCGATTTTTTCCACCAGTTTTTTCAGGCTAGCGTCTTTCATCTCATCAGCAATTGAAGTATGCCCCAATAAACAACCAAAGACAGCCAAAGCCGTGTGAAGAGGATTCAAGCAGGTCGTCACCTTCATACGTTCTGAATTATTCACTGTTTCCCGGTCTGTAAAATACACCCCCGCCTCTTCCATGGGTGGACGACCATTAGGAAACTTCTCCTCCACCACCAGATACTGAGGTACCTCTGCATTGACAAAGGGAGCGATAAAGGTACTTTTCGCCGTAACCAGGGGAGACATCCCGCTGATCCCAAGGTCGATCAGGTGATTATGAACCACAGGGGAAGGGCGCGGAGTAATCTTATCAATCATGCTCCAGGGGAAGGTGACTAGATTTTCATCACCCAGATAGGCCAGGAACCCCTCCTCCACAAACCCGTTGTCTAACCATACTTTGGCTATACCTAAGACAGAGGCCTGCAGCTTTTCTCCATTGTGGGAACAATTATCCATACTAACCAAAGCCAGCGGCAATTTACCTGCCAGATACCGCTGATAGAGCAGAGCTGTTATTATACTCATCACATGTTTGGCCTTTTCCGGACCGCGTAACAGATCTCCTTTTAGGACAGGGAAGATCTCTCCCTGCAGATCAAAAAAGGCATAGCCTTTTTCCGTAATAGTAAAACTGACCATCTGCAGACTGGCACAGGTAAATATGGCTTTTAGCCGGTTGATGCCATCGGTGTCTCCCTTGATGCCTTCCGCAATCGAGGCAACGATTTTTTTCTCCATCGTCCCGTCCGGTCGGAGGGAAACCAAGAGGCAAAGCTGATCATAGGGTTTATAGATCTTGTCGATAATCTCAAAATCAAAAGTGTCAACAGCTATAATCCCCGTGTCTACTTTTCCGGCTTCTAAGAGCTGATGTTGTAGATGAGCGATAAACCCCCGAAAAATATTTCCCGCGCCGAAATGAACCCATGTCGGCGCCTGTAACGTTTTAGCCGCCATTTTCGGATAATCAAAAGAAGGTACGGCCACCCCTCGCTTCCCCCAGGTTTCCTCCAGCGATAAATTTGTCGCGTTCATAATCAACATGGCTACAATACTCCCCCTGACTCTCTCCATATGTCTGCGGAAACGTAATCTTATCCTCAGCCCCAACCCCCCAAGGTTTCATTCTGTTGATGGAATTCATTTTGGTACTTGGTTTATTCTAGTAATAGCTTCCCAGAGACCGTAGAGATAATTTGCGCCTAAAGCTCGGTCGTAAAGGCCGTAACCTGGCCGGGCCTGTTCTCCCCAGATCATCCGTCCGTGATCCGGCCGGATATAACCGTCAAAACCGGCATCGTGCAGGGCCTTGACAATCTTAAACAGATCCAAATCACCATACTGGCTGATATGGGCGCACTCGTCAAAATCCATTATCGAAACATGCTTGACATTTCTCAGATGTGCAAAATGCACTCTCCCCTCTTCCGCGAATTCTCTGGCCAGGGCCGGTAGATCATTCTCCGGATTGGAACCAAGAGAACCTGTGCACAATGTGAGTCCGTTGTAGGGGCTTTCATTTAAGGCCAGAAAAATCCGGATATGCTCGGCATTGGTAATCACCTTCGGTAAACCGTATAGGGACCAAGGAGGATCATCCGGATGAATCGCCAGTTTAATTCCATAATCCTCTGCAGCCGGAAGTATGGCGTCTAGGAAATATTTCATATTTCCCCAGTATTTCTCGACGGACACATCTTGGTAAAACTCAATATCCGCGGCCATGGCCGCTAACCGCTCCGGTTCCCAACCGGGCAGAGAATATCCCCGGGCCTGACCGGTCATGGTGGCCGCAATTTTAGCCGGGCTCATCTTTAATACCTCTTCGTGGCGATAAGACATGACCGTGCTACCATCGGGTAAAGGCAAAGCCAGATCACTTCTGGCCCAGTCCATGACGGGCATAAAATTATAACATAAACATTTTATAGCAATTTTAGAGAGATTTTCAAGGGTCTTAATATAATTCTCAATATACTCATCCCGTGTGGGCAGGCCCTTTTTTATGTCCTCATGTACATTTACACTTTCAATTACTTCAACTTCCAGACCGGCCCGGTTGATCTCTTCTTTTATAGCATATAACTGCTCGACAGGCCAGACCTGGCCTACGGGAATCTCAGGCAGGCAGGTGGCTACACCGCTGATACCCGGAATTTGCTTAATCTGTTCCAGAGTGACACTGTCATCTCCGCCGGGAAACCAACGCAGGATCATTTTCATCTGTTTTATCCTCACTTTTTGTAGAATAGCTTTCAGCTTTAACCAAATACTAGATTGGGTAAGAAGGTTACCACTTGAGGGAAGGCCGCTAAAACGGCTACCTCGATAATGACAGCTACAACAAAAGGCCAAGACTCCTTGACGTAGCCCTCGATGGGACACTCCATAATCGAACAGGTAGTGTACATGGTGACTCCGACCGGCGGTGTCATTCCACCCATAGTGATAATGGTCATAAATAAAATCCCAAAATAAACCGGATCAAACCCGAAGTTCCTGATAATCGGCAAAAAAATCGGGGTCAACAGTAAAGTGTTGACCGTGGCTTCCATAAACATCCCACAAATAAAGACAAAAAACAGAATAACAGAGAGCACTACCCATTTATTTGTGGAAAGACCTGTTATGAAGAGCGCCATACTCTGCGGAACTCGATCGTAAATGATGGCGTAACCAAATATCCCGGAGGCCATAATAATAAAGAGGATTACACCATTATCGGAGATGGTCGTCTTCAACACCTCAATAAATCCTTTAATGGTTAACTCCTTATAGATAAACTTTCCAACAATAAACGCATATACCACGGCAAATGCCCCCGCCTCAGAGGCGGTGAAAATTCCAAACCGGATTCCCACAATCAGGATAATGGGAAAAATCAAAGCCCAGATGGATTCCAAAAAGCTTCCCCAAACCTCCCTAAATGAAGGCCTGGTAAACCGCTCTACAGGATATTGCCTTTTTTTTGCGATCAATCCGGAGGTAAACATCAAGGCGAACATCATGATAATTCCCGGGATGATACCGGCGATGAAGAGTTTACCGATAGAGACTTCCCCTGTCACCCCGTACAGGATCAAGCCGACCCCCGGTGGGATAGTGGCTGTAATTAAGCTGGTCATGGCAATCACTGAAGCGGAGTATCCCTTGGCATAACCCTTCTCGTCCATCGCAGGCCCGAGAATCCGGGCCTCCATGGCAGCGTCGGCACAGGCCGAACCGGAGATCCCCCCCATCAAAGTGGAAAGCACGCATGATACATGAGCAAGCCCGCCCCGCATATGTCCGGTTAAGACCGTGGAGAACTTAATCAAACGTCTGGTAATACCGGTGGCATTCATTAAGTTTCCGGCCAGTACAAAGAAGGGCACGGCCAATAAAGGGAAATTTTGTGTGCTAGCCATCATCTTTTGTACGGGAATCGTCCACGAAAGATTGGGGTTGCTAAAAAAGAAGAATAGACTGGAAATTCCAATGGTAAAAGCCAGCGGCACATTTAATAATAGTAACAAGACAAATAAAATGGCGACAGCTACCATTAATAACGCTCCTTTCCAATAGCTAAATACCGTTAAGCGCTAGCCGATTTTTCGATAACTGGCTTTTCCCAGTTTCCGACAAGGTCAACTGTTTGTTCAATCAGGGTTAAGATCATTAACACGCCGCCAATCGGCACTGCGACTGTGCCAAAAGAATAACTGATCTGCAGAGTCTGATAGCGACGGAGATAATTTGTAATACAAAGCAAGACTCCATAGTAAGTAATGAAGGACAAAAACATAATACAAAGCAGATATGTGCAAAAAGCAATCGTATTCTGCAACTTCACCGTAAATTTCTTAACAAGTAAATCCACACCAACGTGGGCGTGCTTTTTCAAAGCGGTATCCGCGCCAAACATAGAGATCCAGACGAACAAGAGTTGAGCCAGGTCCACACTCCAGACAATAGGGCGCCCGACCGCTCTCATCACAGCGGACGAAAAGACCAACAGAATAATGGCGGTGAGCATGGCCACGCCGACCCAGATCTCAACGATTCCTACCTTTGCATTGAATTCTCTCATTATAGGGCCCCCCTTCCACTAAAGTTCATATTCTATACGCATGTGACTATACGCGGGCGTACTGTATACCGCGTGTTTCAATACTATCTTGATTTGATAAATTGGATAAAGAGAGAGGCAATAGCGTCATCCACTCCTGCCCCTCCTTTACTACCGCGTGCAAGCGAACTCTGATAAATAATCTTAACAACTCTGTAGCTATAATTTAGCTATACCTAACTCATCTGCACTCGCTAGGCCTAGGTGGTGAATTATTTCCCTAAAGCCCGATCGATCTGGGCCTTCAACTCTAACCACCCCATGGTCTCATAGACACTGGAAGAGGCTTGCTTAAACGGTTCAATATCTACAGCGCTAAAAGTCACACCTGCGGCTTGCATTTCCTTCTTAAACTCTACTTCTTTTTCCAGGGTCAACTCGGTGGCATAGTCACCGGCGGTCATTGAAGCCTCAAGTAAAACCTCCTGATACTCTTCAGGTAGAGACTGGAACCATTCCTCCGAAATCGCCAAAGCCGTGTAAAGTAAGAAGTGTCCGGTCTCAGTGATGTAATCCACAACTTCATGTAAAGATGCGCCGTAAACTGCAGGCAACTGTGCCTCCGCAGAATCAATTACCTTTTGTTGCAAACCGGAATAGACTTCGCTCCACGCTAATGAAGTCGGCACAGCGCCCAAGGACGACATGGATTCCTGGGCCACCGTAGAACCCATGGTCCGCACCCGTAAACCTCTTAAGTCAGCAGGAGTACTAACGGGTTTATTGGTCAAGAAATGACGAGCCCCTTGATACCAGTTACAACTTAAGTCACGTAGCCCGTGGGTGGCAAGTTCCTCGTCCCAAGCGGCAAAAAGATCAGTTTCAATAAAAGCCCGCGCTTGCTCCACGTTATCAAATACATAAGGCGCTGTATAAATCGCCATATCCGGCACGTAATCGGCAAGCATACCTGTATCGATAATCACGCCGACATTAGTACCGCTCTTGGCCTGTTCCAGAACATCCGCTGTGTCACCCAGTTGTGAGGATGGATAGACCTCCACGACTACTTTGCCATCGGTTTTCTCCGCCACTTCTTCCGCCATCTTCTCCAAGCCGGCGACAATCGGATCGGTATCAGCCAGCACGGTCGAGACTTTCAGCTCATAAGTCTCTGCTTTCTTTCCGCAGCCCGTAAAGAAAGATAACACCAAAACCAGGACTAAAGACAACAGAACTACCCTTTTCATCAGCAGACCCTCCCAAATGGTTTTTTTGCGCATAGCGTATTGCGCACAACACTTGTATACTAGTATGTTAACACATATTTAAAAAAAGATCCAGTATTTTTGTTTTTTATTGAAATTTTTTATATTTTCCCGCGTTAAGCTCGATACTTTCCGTTACACCTCTACACTAACTCCGAACTTTCTTTGGAAGTCAGACGCTTCGTCAAACCTAACAATTGATCCGCGGCGGAATTCAGACCGCTTGCCGTCTTTTCCACCTCAGTGATTACCTCCTTCATGCCGGCGATTCCTTCTTCTGTGCTTGCCGAGAGGTTATAGGCGCTATCTACCTCATTATTAATCCCATCCATGATTTCCTTTTGCGCTTGTAAAAAATCGGAGAGTTTCAATAAGACCGGGGTTCTTTGGTTCAACCGCTCCGCCATATCCGTAAACCGGCGGTGAACGGCGAAGATCACCTCTAAGACCTCGGTAAAGAGTTTGCCTGTTGCCTTCGATTCTATCTGCACCTTCTCTGTTTGCTCAAAGATCTTTCCGAGAATCCCATTAATTTTGTTTAAGGCCTCTTTTGTTTGATTCGAAAGGGTCTGAATGGACTCGGCGATTACCGAGAAGCCCCGTCCATGTTCACCCGCTCTCACCGCTTCAATGGCGGCGTTCAAGGATAACAAATTAATCTGTCCGGATATTTCATTAATCGTCTCCACTATAGTTTGAATACTAACGATCTGCTCTCCGGATTTTTTAAATGTCGCAAATGTTTGATTTAATTTATCCTTGAAACCGTCAATTACCGTATCCATCTCTTTTGACATGGCCATACCGCTTCCGGCGTTAGAGACAATATCTTCAATTATACGTACAGTATCCTTAGTAAATGTCATATTTCTCCTCACCGTGCTCTTTGTGTTCCGCATGGTTTCAATGATCTTACTTAAATTGTCCTTAGCGGTTACCACATTCTCCCCGAGGGAAACAGCAGAAGCATCCGCCTCCTTAAACTTTTTTACCAGTTCATGTCTGGAGACGCTCACAGTCTTCCCGATCTTCAGGACTTGATCCAGCAGTTCCCTATACTCTTCAAACTGCTTGACCCGTTCCGCCTCTGCCTCCTTCAAGACAAGAAAAAGATGGGCATATCTTTTGATAATAAAACCAATACATCCAAAGAGGGCCATTAGGACAAGGATAGTCGAGATCATAGCCTGCGCCTGCTGGGTAAAGTCGATATGAATCGGACGATATATTGCGCAAATTATCGCGGCAAGCAGTGAAAAGCCAAGGGTGTATATTGTTAATCTCTGATTAGCATACACCGAGCTGACCAGGACCGGAATCACCCATAAAACCTGCAACAAAAGACTGTTGCCAAAGGCATAACTCAGTAAAGCCAGGTTTGCCACTAAACAACAGCTTAAAAAATAAGGCAGCCAAGGGTAATCTCTCTCTCCCGCCATTACCCGCGGAAAAACTAAGGACACAATGAGCAGGATAGCCAACCCAACCAACGGGTATAAAAAAACCACTTCCAGCCCGCCAAAAAATGCGGTCAATAACGCAAAAACCTGAAGAACCGCCAGACCGGAAAGGATTTTTAGGGCATAAAAAGTACCCTCTTTGATCTTTGCCTGTTCCAAATCAATGCTCCGCAAAAACCGTTCACCCCTTTGCCGCCGTGATAAAGCCTAATTTAAATTATTGAATTATTTAGCCATTCATTTATATTATATATTATAACATTATTGATGCATATTTACGAATCTTAATTCCCATTATCTTGATTCTAATTCACCAAAACAACTGGTCTGATCGAAACAAGTAATAACAAAATATTTTTTTATGCATTAATTTGTGATATAATATATGTATATAAAATTTTGAATAAAAGGAAGGTGTCTATATAATGAAAAAATTACTTATTTGCTTCCTTGCATTTTTACTGGGTGCATCATTGTGCGGCTGCATTCCTACAGGCGGCGGTGACGATGATGATTACGACCCGAGTAAAGATTGGGTCAAATTTTCCGGACTGGACATTGAAGGCGCCCGGGCGCTGGTTACTTGGCCCGGCCAAGTCGGAGCAGACAACGTTGACGTACACAAGCTGTACAAGCTGACCCAAGATGCAAAGCTGGTAGAAGTCTTCCCCCTGGACAACCGTGGAAACAAAATCGATATTAATTTCATGCCCATAGAAATATACAACGTCAATGACAATTATCTGCTCATCTCCAACTCCAACGATTGGGGAGGAAATTCCCAAGGAACATATCTTGTAGAAAAATCAAACGGGCGTGTTACTAAAATCCCACGAGACGCCGGTTTTCCCGCCTATCATCTTGTTGACCGGAAAAACAGGGGCAAGGTCGTACAGACGGATGACTCCGGCAATATCTACTACATAGGGAACGATATGAATGATAGAGTAGGTGAGCGCATAGTTAAATTGACTACCGGCGCCGGCGTCAGGCATGAATATATCTCAAAAAAATCTGTAAAATACTTCCGGGTTGATCAGTACGGTAATGTAATGTATTACAATTATCTATATGATGATCATACTTATTGGTTGAATCAGAAAGAAATATCTATCGCTGAGGAAATCTTTCATAATTGCTTTACCCGTGACGAAGAGCTATATTTAATGACCAAGAATGACGAAGATCAATTGAAAGTGTGGCCCGTTAGTGAAGACGGTTTCCTTTCGGACTCCTTTACTCCTATCTCCTCAGATTCTGACTTTATGAAAGCTTCGAAACTTGATTATTGGAATCCACAACTTATTAATATAGACGATTATATCTACTTTTTACGTGATACGAGTCTAGATTATGAAATATATGAATTAGACAGTGATAATAATTTAAAAAATATCAGCGGGGTAATTAAGGGAGAACTATCACGTATATTTAGTTACGACTACACAGACAGCGCCCTTTATTTTGTTGGTTTAAATACATCGCAGGAATCAACCATTGTCAAATACACTCCAAATTCAGAAGCAATAGAAGAGACATATAATCTATCTAAATATAACATTGAACCACCTAGTCATAAACATCATCAAACAATAATCGCCCTGGGCAACGGGGATGTTCTATTTCAGGGAACACTTGTAGATAACGAGTTCCAGTATGTACTGAGCATCGCAAATCAGGAAGGCGTCAGGGTAGTGGCAGAGGCGCCTGCTGATTATATGGATATATATAAAGATCCCCACATCGTCTGTGAACGTATGGGATTTAGCGTCACCGACTAAGCAGGGTTTGGTTTGACCGGCAAAGTTTTGCACCAGAGTATAGTAGTTTATATGAATTAAGTCGCTGCTTACTTTCCACCCTACCTTGCTCTGCTAAAAAGGTTGTCTATATTTAAATATATAAAGACCAGAAAGCAAACTGCGGATCCAAATAAATCCGCAGTTTCTTTCTGGTCTTTTCCTCAACCGTGTACTACAATATCCCCAAAACGATACAAATTAAATGCTATTTCAAAATCCTCCGCAAGAGTCTTAGCTTATTCTTATAAGGCGTATACCTGATAGGAACCTCAAAGGCAAAGGTCTGCCGCAAGATACTCTTAGCGTGGGAGAAGGTGTCAAAGCCCTTCTTCCCGTGATAGGCGCCGATCCCGCTGGCGCCCACCCCGCCGAAGGGCAGGTGATAATTGGCCACGTGCATAACGGTATCATTGATGCAGCCCCCGCCATAATGCAGGTTCTTTACCACCCAGTCCTCGAGCTTTTTATCCTTGGTGAACAAATAAAGGGCCAGTGGCTTTTCCTTGTTTCTAATGATCTTTACAGCCTCCACAAAGTTATCAAAGGCAATGATCGGCAGGAGCGGTCCGAAGATCTCCTCCCTCATCACCTCGGAATCAAGGGCTGGTTCATCAAGGAGGGTGAGTTCGATCTTGAGCTTTTCCCGGTCACAGGATCCGCCGAAAATTATTCTCTCCTGCTCCGTCTCGATTATAACCCGTAGACGGTCAAAGGCTTTCTCATGAATGATCTTACCATAGTCCCCACACTCCAACATATTCTCGCCAAAAAACTTCTTAACCGCCCTCTGCAGCGCAGATATTAACTCCTGCTTAACGCTGCTCTGGACCAAGACGTAGTCCGGGGCCACGCAGGTCTGTCCGGCATTTAAGGCCTTGCCCCAGATGATCCGCTGCGCCGTTTTCTCCAGATCCGCCGTTTGATCCACCACACACGGACACTTCCCCCCCAGTTCCAAGGTGACCGGGGTCAAGTGTTTGGCCGCGGCCTCCATCACGATCTTTCCCACCCGCACACTACCGGTAAAGAAGATATGGTCGAACCGGACCGCCAGCAGCTCCGTATTCACCGCTCTTCCCCCTTGAAAG
>Ga0079223_10001780_pt1 | contig 13056 bp, 12 predicted proteins | sample Stecom2011_FD_75072 | JGI IMG/M metagenome (GOLD analysis project Ga0079223, IMG submission 75072) | Agricultural soil microbial communities from Utah to study Nitrogen management - Steer compost 2011 | ecosystem: Environmental > Terrestrial > Soil > Agricultural land | place: USA: Utah... | reverse complement strand
TTCAAAGAGCTATTGTGCCATTAAATAAAATCGACTACAACATTCCATCAGCAATTGTAAGGGCAGTCAATGAACAGAGAATCTCAAAGCTGATTGTTGGCTGGAGTAAAAGCGGACAGTTTATAAGCTCATTTTACGAAACTACTACAGAAAAAATTGCGAAAATGTGCGACAAGATGATTTTTGTTACCAGAATAGTAAAACCATTGAGCATAATGGAGAGAATCGTTTTAATAGTCCCGCCTTATGTTTACAGGCAGAACGGATTTATTGATACAATAAACTCCTTACAGGAGTTGAAAAAAGCGGTTTCAACCGAATGGTTCATAATTTCTGAGGAAGAGACTTTTAATGAAATCGTTCATCTTTTTCCTGAACAGAGACACAATGTGAAACATTTATTTGTCAGAAGCTGGAAAAGAGTTGTCAAGGATCTTGACGGATATGTGGGTATAAATGACCTGGTCATTCAGATACTTCCCAGGCATGGAAGTGTTGCATGGAGAATGATTTTTGATCAGCTGCCTGGAAACCTGAAAAACAGATTTAAAGTGAATAATATAGTTGTGGTTTATCCGTTCCGTAAAGCTCTGGACTATTCGAAAAAAGAACAGAAACATGAGCAGGTGGAACAAAACGGTAATGAGGTTTTCGACCTCGTTCCTGCATCAAATTTTTACTTAAACATGCACGAATCTGATCCGTTTCTGCTCTTTGAGAAACTGAGAAAAAACCGGTTTTTTTCAAAAAATGAGAATGTTATTGAGGTGCTCAGGGAAGTGTTGAACGAATTTCCTCTGGAAATGACAAAAGAAATTGTACTTGTACACAGCAGAACAGATATGGTTGCCGATTACCAGATCTATATTGCAGTAAACAGAAATGGCTTTAAAATTGACAAACTTGAGGGAAAACATAAAATAATTTTTATACTGCTCTCACCAGAGGATAAGTCAACACAGAGTCATCTGAATATTTTGTCAAAAATATCAAGATTTGCTACTATTGGCAGGCTTGTTGATGCTTTGTTGAAAGCCGACAGTTATCAGAACTTTACAGAATTGATGAAGGGCAGCAGGAATTAAAATTTGCCTGTTTTTAATATGGTAAACAAATATAACCAACAACAGTAACGGATTTCTTCACAGGAGTCTTTTTCGCGTTCTGTTTAGATTTGCATTCTGCACACGGTGATTTATCTTCCTCCTTTCATCACTAATCAATAAATAAAAATACCGCTGATTCGTAAAATATATGTTACGTCCGGTAAAACAGGGATCTGGTCAATTACCTGGTATAGTTTGTTTTCAGGTTGTGGCTGATATAATCAAAAATCGTAGTTTACCGTTTTCAAAACACAATAATTCGATAAAAGAAGGCTGGAGTGATGAAAATGGTACTTTTAAAACTCATTTTTTTTGTTATACCGGAGAATAAGATCGTTGAGAACCGCAAAACCAGTGGTTAAAAATTATATTATTCTCTAAGACACATGTCTGATATGCGTCTTAATGAATAATATGTTGGTTCAAGATGTTTTCAGGGAGTTTTTGTGATAGAGCGAAATGATTTGTGCTGGTGTGGAAGCGGTAAAAAATATAAAAAATGTCATCTGTTTGAAGATATGAAAAAAGATTCTTCATCTTTAGAGAATAAGAAAAGAAAAAAAATGATAAAGACAGTTGAAGAGATTGAAGGGATGCGAAGTGCCGGTGCATTTAACGGACAACTGATGGATTATATCCGACAATTTGTAAAAGAAGGTATTAGCACAAATAAGATCGACAAACTTGTTTATGAATATACGCTTGATCATGGACACAAACCTGCTTGCCTTGGATATCATGGCTATCCCAAGTCTGTCTGTGTATCTCGAAATAATGTAGTATGCCACGGAATACCCTCAGAAAGAGAGATTTTTGAAGATGGGGACATTGTAAATGTCGATCTGACAACAATTGTGGACGGGTTTTACGGGGATTCTTCAGAAACATTTTTGATCGGAAATGTTTCACAGGAAGTTCGCCGTCTTGTTGAAGTAACAGCACAGGCCATGATTTATGGTATTGATGCTGTGAAGCCGGGGAATAAATTAGCAGCTGTTGCTGAAGCTATTGAGCCTTATGTTAAATCTGAGGGCTTTTCGGTAGTTCGACAGTATACAGGACATGGAATTGGAAGAAAATTCCATGAAATATTCACAGTGTATCATCATATTGATCCGGATGAAGAACCGATTATTCTGGAACCTGGCATGACTTTTACTGTAGAACCGATGGTTAATATGGGGGGATATCAGGTAGTAACAGACAGAAAAGATGGCTGGACTGTTCGTACAAAAGATGGTTCCATGTCTGCACAGTTTGAGCATACTGTTCTGGTTACAGAAGAAGGCAGGGAAGTTTTAACCAGAACTCCATCGCAAATTGCTCAAAATATACGGCTGGAGTTCTCAGGAAAGAAATTTAAATAACTGAGGTATGATAGAAAACAGAAAACAAAAAGAAAATGTTGTGCTGGCGGGTTTGTTAACATCAGATTCTGACCCGAAACTATTTGAAGAAGATATACAGGAAATGCAGATGTTGTGTGAAACGGCTGATGCAAATGTGGTTGCCTGTATTTGCCAGAAACGGGACACTCCTGTTATCTCAACCTATCTTGGATACGGAAAACTTCATGAAATACGTAATGTCATGAAGCAATTAGATGCAGAAACACTTGTGATTGATGCACAGCTTTCACCCGGACAGATTCGCAATATAGAAAAAATAGTCAGCGGTAAGGTTATCGACAGGGGACAGTTAATACTGGATATTTTTGCGATGCATGCCCGTACCAATGAAGCCCGTATTCAGGTTGAGCTTGCTCAAATGAGGACTCTTTATCCGCGGCTTACTCATGCATGGACCCATTTCTCTCAACAGGTTGGAGGTATCGGTACACGTGGACCGGGTGAAAAACAGCTGGAAGTCGACCGGAGGCTGGTGCAGAAAAAAATCTCCGATTTAAAACATAAACTCCATAAAATCGAAAAAGGACGCATTGTTCAGAGCAAGGGAAGGAGCCGGGTTTTCAGGGCATCTCTTGTTGGTTACACAAATGTCGGGAAATCATCACTGCTTAACGCCCTTAGTGGCAGTGAACTATTAGTGGAAAACAAGCTGTTCGCGACTCTGGATACTGCTACACGTAAAACCTATATTCCAGGTGCGGGCAGTATAGTTATTTCTGATACTGTCGGGTTTCTAAGAAAACTTCCACACCATCTTGTGGCTTCATTCAGAAGTACACTTGGTGTAGTTTCCGATTCTCATCTGCTGATTGTTGTAATGGATGCATCAAGTGCGTGGATTGAACAGCAGATGTCTACAGTTAACACTGTTTTAAAAGATCTGGGTGCTGGAGATGTTCAAAAAATATTCGTTTTTAATAAAATTGATCTGGTAAAGGATCCTTTTGTACGGAAACGTCTGACTATTGCTTATCCGGAAGGTATTTTTATTTCAGCGAAAAACAAAGAGGACATAGCAGTTCTGCGTGAGCATATAGCCCATGCGGTAATAAACTTTGAAAAAGAGAAGCAGATTGCAGATATTATTGTACGGAAAACCCGCAGCCTTGTACATGAAGATAGATAATCTGTTTTTTGAAACATGGCTGCCATACCGATTTTTATGAAAACTGCATCATTTCTTAAACCGCAACATCTGGTTCCAATACGTAATCTTAACCTTCGTGCAAAACTTATTGTAGAAGGTATGATTGCAGGATTACATAAAAGTCCGTTCCATGGTTTTTCTTCAGAGTTTCTGGAATATCGTCACTATCTGCCTGGAGAAGCTGCATCAAAAATTGATTGGCGCAAATTTGCCAAAACTGATCGTACGATGGTGAAGCTTTTTGAAGATGAAACCAATCTGTATGCGCATATCCTGATAGATAAAAGTGCATCAATGGGTTTCGCCTCTGCAAACAGAATGTCAAAATTTGAATATGCGTGTACCCTTGGTGCGTCTTATGCCTGGATTCTTATCAGACAGCGTGATGCTGTAGGGGTCGCATCGTTTGATGAAGATATCTCGCTTTTTTTGCCCCCTAAATCGACAAATACTCAGCTTAAAAATATTATCGGTTCTCTGGACAATTTAAAACCCGCAGCGCCTACAAATTTTGGTAAAGCACTTGATATGATGGCGCGGGGATTGAGAAAACGGGGACTGTGTGTAGTTATTTCCGATCTTTTCGATGATCCTCAGAATATTATCCACGGACTTCGCCATCTCCGTTTTAAAAAACAGGATATTATTGTAATCTGGCTTCTTGATCCATTTGAACAGCAGATTGATAAAAGTGTAACATATCATTTTCACGATCTTGAAACCGGAAAAACTGTTGCCCTGGATGGTAAAACAGCATCCAGTTTCTACTTGAATGGATTAAACGAACACCGCAATGCTGTAAAAAGAGCCTGCAGAGAGTTACAAATAGATCTGGAATCTGTTTCTACAGATGAACCGTTTCAAAAAGCACTGCTTCGAATACTCAAAAAGCGGAGCAGATTGTTTTGAACGATATCTCCTTTTTCAGACCTGAGTTTTTTTGGGCACTGTCGTTTATCGGAATTATTATTATTCTCCATTTTCTCAGACGTCCAAAAACAGTCAGAATGGATTTTTCATCACTGAGATTTTTTCACAATGATGCAGTTCGGTCAAACAGAACGCGGAAGATCAGAAAAATACTGCAACTGTTAACACGCCTTTCAATTGTGGCACTTCTGATATCCCTGTTTGCTGCTCCATACAAAAACAATGATCCATCGGGCAGCCTGCACAATCCGCAATGTAATGTTTACTGCTGGGTAGATCCGACCATGAGCATGGAGTATCGGCAGGATCAGACAAGTCTCGGACAAAAAGCACATAATTTACTTGATTCCTTAAACAGGTATCTGCCGGCTTCTTCCAGATTGTTTATGTATGATCATAATAACAAAAAATTTAATCTGAAAAGAAATGAATTTGAACAATTTAAAAGCAGTTACAAGCCACTCGATATGGACAATCTTTTCGAAACTGTTCTTTCAGATATAGACTTTTCTTCAGAACAATCTTTACTTGTATTATTCAGTGATTTTCAGGAGCCTGTTACCGATAAAACCGACAGTTTATTGAAGATTTTACCCGGTCAGTTTACTGCCATTTGTGTACCATTAACACCGCACTTGCCCTGGAATTATTCTTTGAAAGATGTGCACCTTGCTAATGAAGAAAAGGTGCAGGGTACAGTGTGTGCAAATGGCCGTGATCTGGCAAAAGGCAAGCTGTTTTGTGAAATCGGTAATATGCGTACAGAAACAACACTTCTTGACATCAAGAAAAACGAGTGTGTAAATACCCAATTGCGAATTTCCAGTAAAGGTAATCTTGGGGGGGGAAAAGTTGTTCTTGATATTGACGATCCGCTTCAGTTTGATAACGTATCCTTTTTTGCACCACAAAGGCAGCAAAATCATCGTGTGCTAATAGTGGGGAACAGGCAGAAAAACAGTGTGATTGCTTCAGCTTTAAACGTATCGGATAAAAGGTGGAATCCTGTAGTACTGAAAGATGAACTGGATGTGACATATACTGATCTGGATTCAGCAGATATCATTATTATCAACAGTGTATCCGGGATTTCAAAACAGATGGATGCATTCATGGCCGCATATTCAGGTAAGGAAAAGGCAATGATTTATGCATTGGATAACAATGGTAGAACAGTGCAGGCAAGTCAATCCGGTAATTTCGCACTTTTGAACAAAGTATTCAAAGATGTCTCTTCAGGGAAATCTGTCAGGCTGCCGACTCCTCTGACACTTGTCCTGCCTGATACAATATCTGATCTGTGGAAAGGTTTTCCCAGAATGAGATCTGAGGAAGTGGCTGTTTATGGTTATTATAACGGTATTCCGGGTGAAACACTCCTGCATCTTGGCAATGGCAGTGGTTTTATGTCTCAGATAAAGGACAGGTCTTCAAGAAACTGGATTATTCTGTCTACTCCAGTAGGAATTACTGAAGACAACAATTTGTGTGAAACCGGTTTTTTTGTTCCTTTTATTGACAGAATATGCCGTTATGGTATTGCAATGTCATCAAGAAGTGATAACAGTATCCTTACCGGAATGCCATACAGAAATCCTTTTTACAATTCAGAAATATCTGCTTCTGTTTTTGATTCTGACAACAGGCTTATTCTTACATTGCAGAATCAGTCATCAGTGGTTTTTGATCAGCCAGGGATTTATAAAATTGCACCGGAGGGGAAAAAACCGTACTATTTAACTGTTACGATTGATCCTGAGGAGAGCATTCTTTCATACAGATCACCCGATACACTAAAGAACAGTGTAAACATGTCACCTGACAAGCTGCTTTCTGCATTGAATTCCCGGCAAAGTAGTTTTTTCTGGTTTTTACCCTGGATAATTCTTTTTTGTCTTATTGTTCTTGAAGTATTACTTTGGGAAAGAAAAAGAGCATAGTAAATCTCTTGTTTGAACAATATTGTTATTCTTTAACAAGAAATGTGTGAGCTTTTTAAAAAACCATTTTTTATTTAACCTTTTCGAGTGGAGAATATGTACCGATATTTGTTAAGGGCAGGTTTTTAACATTACTCCATAAATGGTTTTTTAAAAATATCCTGAGGTGAACGTGGAGATACTCGTATTGATTTACATCTTTCTGCAATAACCTCACCTGCAGGAGCGTGCTTTCTTTTTCTCACAAACCTGGCTTCAGTGTAATGTACTTCAGCAAAGGATGTATGTTTGGCTTTTGAAAACCAGACTGCTATTTGTGCTGCTGTTTTAAGAACGTTTTCGGGAACCGAGGGACTGCCTTTGGGTTTTCGGATCAATACATGAGATCCCGGGTGAGCAACAACATGAAGCCATATATCGGAGGATGCGGCAAAACGAACCGAAAGCTCATCATTTTGCGAATCCGATTTTCCCACATATATATCCCACCCGTTAGTGTAAAAGTGACGGAATGGGGGAGTATTGTTACTTGCTCTGCCTTTTTTATCTGATAAGGGGGATTTGTTATCCGGAATCAAAGACTTCAGTTCTGTTTCCATCTCCATGAGCATGTTTTTGTCAATTTTATCCTTATTTATTTTCTCCAGTTTCTGACAAAAATCGTTGAGCCTGGTTAAATATTCATTGGTTGCAGCTACTTTTTTCCTGTTTATCTCTTCACTTCTGGCGCCCTTTTTAGCCTTTTTATAATAGAGTCTGGCATTCGCTGGGGCATCAAACCTGGGATTAACCGAAACAGTTTCTTCTTCACGGGTGTGTATATTGATAATTTTAATCTGCGAAAGTCCCCTTGTATTAATGTCTTTTGATGCGAGCAGAGTATCAGCAACCTGTTTGTACCATAAATGCTTCTGTGCTTCAATAAGTTCCTGTTCCTGCTTTCGAAGCTTTTTTGAAACTTTGTTAATGGAATTATTAATTTGGGAATAAAAACGATCTATCAGCTCATCCATTTCTTTACATACTCCACATTTAAAGGCAAATGCCTTGACACTGCATTCTTTTGATGTTAAAATGAAATAGTGTTTCAGGCTCATGGACAGATTAATATTGCAGAATCAGTTCTGAACGGTTCTGCCCGGAGGAACAATGGTAAATACTTTAACAGTAAAATGCCCCCATTGTAATCAGATTTCCGAAATATTTCTAAGCACCAACGCCTATGTAATTATACTTAACTGTCCCAATTGCATCGCACCAATAATGTACTTTGAACGAAAAATTTATCTTCTTTCCGATGATCAGCTTGAGGCGCTTAAAGATAATGCCAACAATTCTTCAATAATGAAAACTCTCGAAAGAATTGCTCATCAGGATCGGTTCGCAGAGAAAATATCCACCAAAAAGAGTCATCTTAATCAAAAAGCTGCTTCAAAACGCTTAATACCTGTATTTTCCGGACGAAAACGGGAAAAATATATCAGTGATGATGATATTACAAATCTGAAGATTGAACTTGCATTGAATACAGATTCTCAAAAATTTATCGATTCTATATAAGTCTTCTATTTTCCCCTTTTATATTATGTGCACCGTACTATTTTAATATACGGTGTACATTTTTTATGAAGGAGAAAAATGGAACTTAAATACGAACGATATCAATTCAGCCCGATTTTGGGATGGTCGATATCACGATACGAAACTTTTGATAAATGTAAAAGACAGTATTTCTATTCATATTATTCCAAATATGTTCCTGATATTCCCGGTTACAAAATCTCTAAACTCAAAGAGCTTACATCTGTTCCTCTGGAAACTGGAAATGTTGTGCACGATGTAATAGAGGCGTTCTTAAGAAGGCTTCAGAAAAGTGATACAGATATAGATGAGAAACGGTTTTTTGATTATTCAAGAAAACTTGCCCAAACATATTTTTCTGAGAAAACTTTTATTGAACAGTATTATGATAACAAAACAGTAGAAATGGACGCTGTATACGAAAAGATTGAAACATGTCTGAGGAATTTCATTCAGAGTCCATGTTATAACTGGATTTTTATGGCAGCCATAATAGAGAGAAAAAACTGGATGATAGAACCTCCAGGATTTGGTGAAACTCGTCTGAATGGAATGAAAGCATATTGCAAAATGGATTTTTTACTTCCAGTTGATGGTGATATTCATATTCTGGACTGGAAAACAGGGCATAGAGATGAAGTAAAACATAAAAGCCAGCTTATGGGGTATGCTGCTGCAACTAACAGTAATTTCGGTATAGAATGGAACAGAATATGCCCTAAAATAGTATATCTGTATCCGGTATTTGGGGAACTTGAAATAAAATTTGATTCAGACCAGCTTCAACAGTTCTTTAACACAATAAAAACCCAGACGGAATCCATGCATTCATTTTGCAGTAATGTTGAAGAGAACAAGCCATTACCAATAGAAAAATTCGAAAAAAATCCTTCACCGTCTCTTTGCCGCCAGTGCCGTTTTCAGGAACTCTGTTTCCCACAAAGAGAAAACAGAATGGAACATGGAAATATGGATTTTGATTATGGTTCTGCAAAACAGGAATTGATTTTTTGATTTGTATATAGCATAACAAGAAAAAACCGTGAGCGTATCACAAAAAAAGAAGGAAACGAAATTAGTTAATCTCCGTTTCCTTCTTTTTTAATAACGTCGGATAACAACCGGCTTTATTCAGATTTTGCTGTTCCTGCTATTTCTTCCTGAGATTCGTTTTCCTGGTCATCAATTTGCCGTCCCTGACGAATAGCTTCAGCCTGTAATTCTTCAACACTGTTCATAGGTTCGTCCAAGTGTAGCAGCATAAACTCAGCATCATCAGAAAGCTCACAGCCGGGTGTATTTTTAAGTATCCATTTATAGTTAATCTCAGCTTGTTGTGGCATATTCATATATTCATCATAAATAAAACCAATCATGAAAAAGGTATTACATCTTTTTTCATTATCATGATCAGTTATCAGATAATTACGATAATTCCTTATAGCCTGAAGATACTGTTGTTTTTCGGTTTGTAATTTTGCCAGTTCGATAAGTGCATTTTTGCCTTCAGGTGTGAATGCGAAATCTTCTGCAAGGATTCTGTAATTTTTTTCTGCACCTTTAATATTTGAAGTATCACGAAGAGAATCAGCAAGTTTCAGAAGAGCAGCCGGACTCTGATCCAGATTGTCTCTATGATCATTTTGAAGGAATTTTATATTGGCATCTTTTCTTATGTTGTATATAATACTGTCTATTCTCATGGAATAATACGACTCTGTAATTGCCTTGATTTTGGAATGCAGATAAAAACTGTCCAGATCCATTGAAGGATTCCCTGTTTCATCATAAACTGCATACTCAACAATGCTGGTGTCGAATTCAACAGGTATATTTTTTACTTGAGGAATAATCTCCTCTTCGAGATATTTGTAAACAAGTGAGATTTTCCAGGCCCAGTCCATACGATTTTTCATTTCATCTGAAGATGAAAATCCGGTTTCTGATGCAGCTTCGGAGATAAGTTTCCATTTCAGGAGCCACTCAACTAAATCCTTTTTACCATTTTCAGTTTCATACATTGATTTACGTTTAACCGGTATCCAGGACAGAATTAAGTCTACATCCTGCTGTTGTACAATTTTTCCTTCACCTAAAACTTCTGAAATTGAATCCTGGTAAGGACGACCATATTTTTCCTTGTAGAACTGCCTCATAAAAAAATCGGGAATGTTTGCGTTGGCATAACGAAGCCACTGTCTAGCGATATCTGAACTATCGGCGGTAGAATCAAATCTTGAAACAAAAGAGGAGTCTGGTATATATTTTTGCAAAAACAGTGTTTCTACTATGAAACCTTTTACTTCAGTTAAACTTTTGTAAGCAGATGCTTCGGTCGACACAATAGATTCAGAAGAATCTTTAGTCGAATCCACTTCAGTTTCTATTTTAAACGACTCTTTATTTGTTTCATAGTAGTTCTTAATATCATCTTCAGAAATATTAAGATTCATTGAGAGATATTCCATCATGAAAAACTGAGCAGGATAATATTTTTCCTGCCATTTCCAGTCAAGGCTGTTTCTTATTTCGTTCTTTGAATAAAAGCGGCTTGCTTCTTTATAAATGACTTCAGTTTCGATCATCTGTGATATCAATGATCTTTTTCCCGGAAAGTACTCGGGAGCTTGAGAGGGATAGATGCCAGAAACTTTTTTGAAGGATTCCAGCTGTTCATGTGAATAATTGGTTTTCCCTATGCGCACAAGAGAGTCTGGATCAGTATCTTTTGTGCAGAAAATAACTAATGATAAAACAGGAATAAGTAAAAGAGTTAAATGTTTCATGGATTACCTCATAACAGAATGGTTTGGAACTTGGTTGTTTTTTTAGTCCAGAGCTTTGATAGCTTCTTCAAGCTCATCATAAATTTCCAATAATGATGTTGCTCCTATAATTTCAATAATTTCATATACATTTTCATTTATATTTGCAATTTTAAAGCTGCCGTTTTTTTCTTTTGCTGTTTTACTGAAATGAAGTAGAGTTCCAAGTCCTGTACTGTTAACATATCTCAGTTTTTTAAAGTCAGCAACTATATTAATATAACCTTCATTCAGAAGATTACAGATTTTTTCTGATACTGTTTCTACATTTGTTGCATCAAGGTCATCTACGAATTGAACAAGTTTGACATTGTGCTTACCTTTAATATCCTCGTAGATCAGTTCAATTTGAGACTCCATATTTTATTCCTCTCTTACCTTTTTTATATGCACGCTTGTTCCTGTCCCTGAGCAATCAACCGATAATTCATCAGTGAGCATCTTTATTAGTGCCAATCCTCTCCCTCTTCTTTCATCAAGTTTTATTTCGTTGTCATTTTTTGGTTTGAGAAGAGCTTTCAAAGATGCCATTTTTTCGGGATCACTCGTATTGGTAACATCAAGTTCGACTTTTTCAGGGTCAATTTCCATATTAAGTTCAATAGATAATTCGTTTCCACTCATTCCATGTTCAACTGCATTATTGCAGATCTCATCAACTATAGTTTCCAGACGAAATGAATCACGGTTTCCGTAACCTTTCTGCTTGGCAATACGGCTGATTAGCTGGCGTACAGGAGGAACGATCTTCAGATGTGATGGAAAACTTACATGAATCTTTTCTGCATGACGTTCAATTTCCCATCTGTAGGCATTCAATGCAGATCTGGGATCGCTGAAAATCCTGAAGATTTTTGTAAGTCCTATGAGATTAAGTTTAGTTCTGATTGAAAAATCAATGCCTGCTATAACGAGGTCGCCGCCTCTTTCGATCATTTGTTTACGATATCCCATTAATTCGCCAATAACAGATGATGATATCATCTGAACCGATTTTACACTAACAATTACATAATTGATATTGCTGTTTATCTGGCTGAATGTATCGTTGATCATTCCAATTTGGTCCGAATCCATTTCACCGGAAAACTTTAAAATGATCGCGTGAGGTTTATCAGGAATTTGTATGATATTTACTTCCATTGTTTTCTCCTGTGCGAATGTTACTTAAGCTCAATATCTTCCCGTTTCCGGACGATATGAACTGATGTAAGATTCTTTTCATCAATTACAACATCAACATTCTCAGAAAGCATCCGTACAATCTCAAGACCTAATCCATGCTGAACATCTTTGTCGGGATCAATTGGCTGTTTTATTACAGACATAAGTTGATCAAGATTTTCTTTTGTACTTCCCTGATCATTGATTGTAAATTCAATCCGGTCTTCAAAGATTTCACAGATAAGCTCAACTTCAGCATTGCTCGTCTTGCAACCGTAATTAACTGCATTATTACAAATTTCGTCAACAATAATTTCAGAACGATATGCAAATTTGGGACTGAAGCTTGATACCTGTAAAAGCTCAGAAACGAATTTACGGATAGGAGGTATGTACTCCAGGTCTCCGGGAAACCGGACAGATACCTTGTAAGGAAAAATTATATCCATTAGTTTAATGCAAACCTTTCTTTATTCTTCCCCGTGAAGAATATAAGCTTCTTCTTCCGAACTGATAATGCCTTTTTTTAATACAACTTCAACCAATCTGGAGGTGATCGAGAGCAGCGTAGTAAAATTGGGGGCTTCATGTAATCCTTTAATCTGAGTATGAGCCTGAGCATCTTTTTCCGAACTGCCTCTTAAAGTATCAAGAATACATTCCATAACAAACATAATCTCACCATAGGTCAGATTACCCTGTCTGTAGTTCGAAAAATCCTGGATAGCAGCTAAAAAAAGATCATGAAGCTTATTAAACTCAGCAGGATCATCAAACACATTCTTATAAGATCCAATATCAGCCATTGCTTCCCTCCTCCATTTTCCGCATACAAGTATGCGGTATTAAAACAGATAACGAATATACATAATATTCACACTAATACGAAAGTTTAGACAGGTTATAAATAATCAATATATGAATATTTATAACCAGGTATTATTCTATCAATTC
>Ga0079223_10001778_pt1 | contig 13057 bp, 11 predicted proteins | sample Stecom2011_FD_75072 | JGI IMG/M metagenome (GOLD analysis project Ga0079223, IMG submission 75072) | Agricultural soil microbial communities from Utah to study Nitrogen management - Steer compost 2011 | ecosystem: Environmental > Terrestrial > Soil > Agricultural land | place: USA: Utah... | reverse complement strand
GTCAGACCTTTTAAAAACTTGACCTCTTTGCATTAAACTAACACAATATATTCTATTCTCCTGCTACTTTAAGTCAGGCATTTCATCCAAAGAGATAACTGCTTCATTGGCAAAAGCATCAATTCACCATTGTGCAGATGCATGCTGGTGGTCTGCACTATCAAATTCCAACGAATTAGGATTAATTGTTCTATCATAATCATACCAAGGCATAAAATAAGACCATTTGGCTCCTGCACTCCATTGCGATTGAAAGGATGCCACATTACCAAACTCGCTTAGAGTTATTATTTTACCAGGGTAAGCATCTTGAATCTGATTAAATTGGTCTGCCACATCATTCGTGCCAGTTTTATTGTAAATATCTCGACCGATAATATCAACATATTCGTCACTAGGATAAAAAGCTTCATCTTTTGTTTGAGTAGTCCAAACCCAAATGAGATTGTTAAGACCTTCCGCTTCAAAATAGTTGAACATGTAAATCCATAGGTTTTTAAAAGTCTCTGCTCCACCTGCACCCTACCAAAACCAGGCCTTGCCACCATCATACTCATATATGTTACCCGCTGCTTCATGGAGGGGTCTCCAAATTACGGGAATCTCTTTTTGTTGTAATAATTTGAGGTAATTGGCTATTTTTTTGAGATCAGCAACAATAAAATCATTTTCCCAAGTTCCTTCAAGTAATGCGTTAGAAGCTTTAAAAGTTGTCTCTTCTGGTTTATAAGTATATTCCGTTGATCCTTCTTTCTTTGGCACGTTCCAGTGCCATGAAGCGCTTATCAGGCCGTTGTAACTCCACCACTCCTCAATAAAATCTGTTTTAGAGTAATCAATCCAGTTGACTGGTGAAAACGGTAAATGAATGTAATCAAACGTTGCCATAGCTGGATGCTTTCCTGTATGTTTATACACCCATTCAGCTTCATTAAGATTCCAGTTCACATTGGCCATGGTTGATGAAATTGATTTTATACCATAGTTCTCTTTTAAGAAGTTGTAAACATTTACAGCTTGTGATGAAGGGTTTGCAACTACCAATTCAGTTTCACCCAAGTTTTTAGGCGCGGGTTTTGTGGTGAAACTAAATTCAACAGGAATATTTAAACCCACCCCCTGGGTATTAATCACTGCGCCTACTGGTATTTTAACGGTATATTTTGTCTGGAACTCTAAATCCGTTGTAACAATTATTGTAGTTAGCTTTATGTTTGATCTCATCACGGTTGCAGGAAGTTCGTTCACTGTAATGCCATGCTTAGAGGCGAGAGAGATTGACTCATCAAATGTAATGGAGATTTCAATGTCTGTTTTCACGTCAACACTTCCGTCTGTTGGAATACTACTTTCGAATGCGGGTGAAGGCTTGTCGGATTTGCCATCCTTATCTTTACATCCAAATAAACTCAGACTTATTACAATCAATAAAATTCCATGCTTTACCATCTTTCGAGTCTTTTAAAAACTAAATAGAGTATTATTATGCAAAAATAGTTTTATATGACCATTGTGCCTAATACAATTTATACAAACTACTGTAGATTTATTAAAAGTCTTTACTATTTACAATTATTTTAGATGCATAACACTCTTTGCATACAAAACGTAGATTATGTTTTCTTGAGTAATATGACAACTGATTAACAATGATATAAGTCAATAAAATTGCACGTAGTATTATTTATTATTAATAGCTTTATATCGTTAACCGAATTATAAATTAACCCTTATTGCCATGGAATATGAATGTCAATTTTTAAGCACATGCCCATTTTTTAAAAAGTATCAACCTACTAAAGACTTGGTGTGTAGAGGATTTATTGCAATGTATTGCAAAGGTCCAAAAAGAGATAAATGTAAAAGGTTGGAATATCGCACAAAGTTTGGGATCCCTCCCAGTGAAGACATGATGCCCACAGGCCAATTCATCTCAACTTAATGAGTGAATAGAGAAAGGTCTAATTTGTGGATTTTACGTAAGTCGGGAGGTTTTATTTAGCTAAGCTTAATGACAATATATTAGATAGAGTGCCTTTCAGGATGAGAATCTCATAAGGTGCAGTTCAATTTCTGTTTTCCTATTAGCTACCCTTACAGCAAGCGCGTATTTAACTTAGGTGCAACTCTTGACTATTCTGCTAAATGGCTGGATATCATCTAAGGGCTCTTTTAGATTTTAGTTTTCAATATTGTCCGCTAAAAATCATTTATTTCTTAAGTGCTCGAGCCGCACGGGCTTTTACTTTTTTGCTACAGCACAAAAAAGTAAACAAAAATTTTGCATTTAGTGAGTGCAGTGTGCAAACTTGTTTGCAGCAATGCCGAACGCAGCAAAATTCAGCTTTGCTAAAATGCCGTCGCTGCACGAAACAAACTAAAAATCAGCTTTCTTTCTAAAAATTGCGAAACTCGCTGCGCTCAAACAGCGCAATTTTATTAACGAAAGAAACCTGATTTTCTTAACGTCTGTTTCATGAGGCGAACCCAAGCCCAAATTTTCAGCAAGCAATAATAAACTTTATTAATCAACACTTTATATAGAAACCCAAAACTTTAAACGGACACCATTGATTAGTTTTATTTAAAAAGCTTCTATCATCTGCATAATTAGTATTATTTTAGCCATCTATTCAATTTTCCACAACAATTATTGCCTTTATGTCTTTCAAGTTTTTAAAAGTATCCAGCTATTATAGAGATTTTCTCACTGATTATTATGAGAAATTTCCAGAAATAAGAAGCAAGGATTACGTCCATCAGTATCGGCATTTGATGGGTCAATATTTTGCTTGGTCGGATAATTATGGTCGATTGTTGGCAGAAAAAGGGTTGGAGACGATGGAGGTTGTTGCCAATGCCACATCTATGCAAAAGGCATGGGCTGTGGAAATGGGTTTTTCGCCAAACTTAACTTTACAGGAGGTTCTGATAAAGCAGATCGAAGTCTTTCGTCCAGAAGTGATCTATTTTCAAGATAGTATTACATTTAATGGCAGATTTATAAGTGAACTTCGTCAACGCTTCCCATTCGTAAAGCTTTTTATTGGGAATTTGTGTGCTCCGTTCACCTCAGCTCAGGTAACAGCCTTTAAAGAGTTTGATTATTTTACAGTTTGCTCTTCTTTTTTCCAACAACAGTTTAAAAGATATGGAATTGACAGTGTGCTTATTCCCCATGCTTTCGACCGTAGAATTTTAAGTAGAACTTTAAAAGAAAACAATTTTCCTCTATCTCCATTTATTTTTACGGGATCTATTTTTCCAGATGAGGGATTTCACAGTATTCGACTTAGGGTTTTGGAACAGTTGGCTAAAGAGAAAATCCCTTTCTCTTTTTATGGTAATCTGCCAGATAATAGCCGGTTGGGATTGTTAAAAAGGCAAGCCTCATACTTGACTTCTAAAACATTGGATAATATAGGATTATCTTTGGTCACCGATAAGTTTGCATTAATTAGAAAAGGTCGAAATCACAAGTCGTTACCTCATAATTTAAAGATTTCTAATTCTCTTTATAAAATAGCGAAACCGCCGCTTTTTGGGATAGATATGTTTAAAGCACTCTCTAACGCTAAAATTGGATTTAACATTCATGGTGATTGCGCTGGTGATTATGCAGCCAACATGCGGCTTTACGAAACTACTGGAGTTGGTGCATGCTTGTTGACTGACGCCAAAAGCGATCTATATCTATATTTTGAGCCTAATGTGGAAGTGGTGAGCTATGCTTCGGCAGAAGAGTGCGTTGAAAAGGTGAAATGGCTGCTGGATAATCCTGTTCAATGTGAAGCCATCGCAAAAGCTGGACAACAAAGAACTTTGAAAGAACATAACTTTGAAAATAGAGTAGAAGTTTTTTACAATGAGCTGATGAGAAGGAATATATAGCTAAACAGATAAAGTATTAGTTTACTAATGATATCTTTCGCTTATTATAAAAACTATCGTAAATCTGAAGTGGTTTTTTGTTTTAAATCATCATTTCATAGTGTGGTTTTAATTTTATTTTTCATAAAACTTTCTCTTTAAAATGCAGTAAACTGCCACTTCGTGGCGATTCAACTATTCCTCTTTGGATATTTTTTCTACCATCTGTATGCCTGTTAAGGAGTGAGCTCCCCATTCAATTATTTGTTTAAGTAAATCTGGATAAAACTTCTCTATTCCAATGAATTCTTCATCCATAAGTCGGCAGTTGTGCCAGAGTAAACTAAACAGTCCACCAAACTTTCTTGCCTCTTCGATATGATGAAAAACAGATTGTTGTAATTGCTCAAGAGTTGCCCCACGATAATTGAGTAAAGAGACCTCCATCATAATCAAAGGAATTTCCCAGATCTCCAGCATTCGATCATTCTCAAAGTCATAAGGTTTAAATGGGTAGCAATAACCATTTCTATATCCATCGTGTTCTGCAAAGCCAAGGGTACAATCATATTTTAATTTTGCAGCAATTTGATGTTTGAATGTTACTGGATGTTTGAAACGAAGAAAATGCTGTCGAATCCCTTTGGGCGAAGCTCCCAGTATTGATGACAACTCATCTGTTTGCTGTTTTAACATAGTTGGGTTGTCTGCTGAATCAAAGCTTCCGTGTAACCCCACTTCAAAACCATTTGACAGCAGCGTTTGTGCAAGTTTTTTTATTTTTTTATCAGAGAATTGATAGCGTGAATCCCGATTTTTATGTTGCTGTTTCAAAAAGAAAAAAGTGGAGCGAATACCTAACTGTTTTTCCAGCCTCATGATCCAATCAAAATTCCACCACGGATCCTCTCTTTTAAAAGGTGACAATAAATGAATTACTCCTTTTAGAAATAGGATTGCAGTGAGTCTATAGCTATAGGTGAGTGGTGCTAATCCTATTAATTGCTTAATCTTAAATGCGACTTCACGAGGATGATAAAATTCCACTCTGTCCACATCGTGGCTAAGAAAAAACCCAAATTGATCGAACAATCGTTTCCGTTTAAATTTTAGAGAGTGAAATCTGCAATATGCTTCCAACCCTTCAATGATCATTTCAAAATAGTAATTTACGATTGGGAGAGTTACAATATTCAGCTTTTCTTGAATAGAGTTTTTATAAGAAAATCGATCAATATCATCCAATTGAGTAGCTTGAATTTCTTGATAACCTGATAATATGTAAAACGCTGATTTTAAAAGATCGTGATGAAATAAAAGATTTCCATTTCTATCCAATTCATAAACTTTATTTTCTTTTGAAGAGGGAAATAGAATGGGAATTTGTTTTCCCATAAACTCCACTTTCTTATTTAAATTAATAGTGTTAACTGAAAGAGGAAAAACGATCTTAGCTTTAGCATCTAATGGCAAAGGCTCTTCAGAGAGCTTATAGATAAATGTCCAACTCTCATCTATTAGCACATGTTGCTTTAAATGAAAAAGCACGTATTTAAGTTGGTTTGTACTCAAGGGTTTCATATCAATTGTATCAACTTGTTTTGTGAAATCTACTTTTTCTTCTTTAACTTTTTAATATTCGAAGACCATTGCGTAGGATCTTTCCATTTCTTCCAAGCGTAAAGTATTCTTTCCAACTCGATTGACTCGAAACAATTAAACCAATACATTAGTAATATAAATAAGGGGATGGTGATAATTTTAATGGCATAATCAGCAATTAGGGAAATCTTTGGCAACAATATATATCCGTACATAAGTAGAGAAGCTAAAAATATGGCTTTACCTATTTTCACCAATTCATAGGTCTCATTCTCTTGTTTCTTAATAACCTGATAAAACCAAATAGCACCCACCAATTGGCTGATTACCGTAGTGATTGCAGCTCCTATTTTTCCCCAATAGGGGATGACGAGTAGGTTAAGAACAAAATTTAGAACGCCCGTAAATATTAATATTGATGATATTTTGCGTGTTCTTTTCACCTTTTGAAGCGGAAGCGTGAAAACCATTCGCATGCCTGAAAATATTATGCCAAGTATCATGATCGGTATTAGAGGAATTGCTTCATAAAAGGAGGAGTTGCCAGCTGCCAAAACAAAGATTACCTCTTTTGAAAAAAGAACAATACCGATACCTGCTATGGACATCAAAAAGATAAAATAAGTGAAAGATTTTATATAATACCGGTCAGTGCTTGGGTTGTTCATGTAACGATAGTAATCGTATGAATAGGAAGTGAAAAATGGAGCTAAAATGACGAACTGTAGAATACTTGCAATTTTAAAGGCTATCGAAAAGCTTCCCACATCAGACAATGTTTTGAAGTAGCTAATGATAAATCTGTCACTTAATGAAAGGGCGATAGTTAATACATTAGAGAGAATGAGCGGTGCACCGAAGCGCATCATCTCTAACATCGTTTTTTTAAGAATTTTGAAATAGCTGTTTCGAATTATGACGGGCACTATGATCAGTAATGTGAGACCATTTGCAGCAATCTGTCCCCAATAGACTCCTTCCAAGCCTAATTTTAAAAACTGGAGGGTAATGTAAGTGGTTAATAGGGTGATGCCGATATTGAAAGTCTGATAAAAAGTCTGATTGGCCGCTTTCTGTTGTAATCGAAGCAGAATAAAAGGGATGTCTAATAGCATCCTCAAGAAGGCAGCTGATGAAAAAAGAAGAATAACTTTTGGAGAAACATTGTATTGAAAAATATCAAAAGAAAAAATGTTAAGCACCAAAAATACCGCAGTGGTAGCCAGAAGAGTGGTAAATAGGGTTACAAAGAAGGACGTAAAAAACAGAGATTTCTGATCCTTCTCGGTCTTCATATCGTAATACCATCGTTGAAACCCTCCTTTTAATCCCCAGCCTGAAATGGCTTGCATAAATTGAAAAACCACTTCAAAAAGCATGATTAAACCAAATTCATCTGCAGTGGTATAACCAGTGTATAAGGGCATAATCAAAAAACCGCCCAGCTTTACCAACAAGCTTCCCGTACTGTAGATAAACGACTCTTTAAAAAGTTTTTTCAGTTTGTTAAACATAGTGAGGTGCTTGGAGGGTACTCAATAAGTTTGGGTGCTACTTTATCAAAATGAAACAAAGATATGAAATTCAATAGTTTTGTGATGCGTGCTCGTAGTTGCAAATATATGTAAATTTAATAGTTGTCTATTTTACTCAATAGTTAGTTTCATTAATTACATCGGAAAGATTAGATTTTTAAAGGAGAATATGAATATGTTTTATACTTCTCATCTTGCACAAATCAAGGAAAAGATATTATTTTAGTACATTTGCTATAGGTGAAGGTTTTGGTTCATCTCATTTTGCTAAAAACTCATAAAGATGCGGGTAGTACATATTAATAAAAGTGATCTTACAGGAGGCGCCGCAGTAGCTGCATCCCGCATTGTTTCAGCACTTAGGCTGATGGAGGTAGATGCCACTCTGCTGGTTGCAGAAAAGAAGAGTAAAAATTCATGGGTAGAGTCAATTTTACACAGCCGAAAAGACAAAATTAAATTAACCTTTAATTTCCTTTACGATATTCTCTCCTTTTTGCCGCATGAAAAGAACAAGCGAGGAAGGTTTGCTTTTTCACTTGCAAGGAGAGGTTTCAATCTAAGCAACCATCCATCCATAAAAAATGCTGATATAATCCACCTTCACTGGTTCAATCATGGGTTTTTATCTCTCAAGGGTCTAAAAGCCATTCTTGAATTGGGAAAGCCTATTGTATGGACACTTCATGATATGTGGAGCTTCACGGGCGGATGTCACTATTCAGGTGGATGCACCAACTTCAAGCAATCCTGTGGTCAATGTCCTATGTTGTTGGAGCCACGCGACAATGATCTTTCAGCATTACAGCATCTTAGAAAAATGAAGATGTATAAAAATGCTCCCTTGACATTTGTTACTTGTAGTAATTGGTTGGGACAATTGGCCAACTCCTCTTCTTTGGCCAGAGATATACCTATTCAGACTATTCACAATCCCATCAACACTGACCTGTTTGCCCCTGCCTCCAGAATTGATGCTCGTCGGAAATTGGGACTGCCGTTGGATAAAAAGATAATTCTGTTTGGGGCAGCCAATGTACTAGATCCAAGGAAAGGGATGAAGCTTTTAATTCATGCACTTAATGAATTGACCCAAAAAAGTTATCGTGATCAAATAGAATTAGTGATTTTTGGGAAAACGCCCAGTGATATGGAAGAACAACTTCCATTTCCTGCTACATTGATGCACTATGTTTCAAAAACCGACACATTGGTCAATCTTTACAATGCGGCTGATCTTTTTGTTCTACCCTCTTTGGAAGATAATCTGCCTAATACCGTTATGGAATCTTTGGCCTGTGGAACGCCTATAGCTGCTTTCCGAATAGGCGGAGTACCCGAAATGGTTGCTCATGGAACTTGTGGCTATTTGGCTTCTTTGGGAGACGCTAAAGGATTGGCTCAAGGGATAGATTATATATTGACCAACAACGAAAAGAATGACTTTAGAGAGGCTTGTCGCCAACGAGTACTTGAAAAATTTGAACCCACCATTGTTGCCCAACAATATTTGAAATTATATGAGTCACTCCTCAAATAGAAAGGAACGCAATATAAATTTGAAAACCCCTACTGTTTCCATCGTTACTGTGGTATTTAACGGAGAGAGAACATTGTTGCGCACCATCCAAAGCATCTCCAATCAAACCTATCCAAACATTGAATACATCATCATAGATGGCGCAAGCAGAGATGAAACGTTAAAGATCATAGAAGAAAACAGACAGCACATTGACAAAGTCATTAGTGAGCCCGATGAGGGGCTTTACGATGCAATGAATAAAGGGTTGAGCTGTGCAACTGGAGATTATGTCTGGTATATCAATTCAGGCGATGAAATCGCTCACCCAGAAGTTTTGTCTAATATTTTCAATCATTTTCCACTTGCTGATGTATATTATGGAAATACAATGATCGTGGATGATAGCGGAAATGAAATTGGATGGCGAAGATTAGCTCCACCTCTGCAACTCACTTGGAAAGATTTCAAAAAAGGAATGGTGGTTAGTCACCAATCCATCCTTGTTAAAAAATCAATAACCCGCCCCTATCAATTAAAATACAAATTTTCTGCAGATTATGACTGGGTCCTGTTTGCCTTACAGAAGGCACAAATAATTATAAATACCCACCAAACTCTATCCAGATTTTTAGATGGAGGACTTACCAAAAAAAATATTATTCCTGGATTAAAAGAGAGATTCAAAATTATGACTAAATATTTTGGTTTGACAAGTACTATCATTCATCACATTCCCATCTCTTTGAAATTTATTATTTTTATTGTTAAATACAAAAGGTTCTAATACTAAAGAAATAAGCACGTAGATAATGACAGAATGGTATGATTTTGGTTATATTTGGTTTCGAAAGACTATTGAACAAATTCTAATTTATTTGCTCTAAAATTAGTAACTAAAGGATAATCAAAGTCTTTATATAAATGTGAAAAAGCTACAGAAATCTTAAAAAATATAACATTTGTGTATTTATACATGGTTTCTTACGCTTCAACAAGAATCAGATTCAGCACATTGATTGAAACAAAGGAAAACCTCCTTTTAAATAAAGCATTATAATGTATGATGTTTAAAGATTATCATAATCAAATAAAAGAACTTCGTAAAGCTATTAGACTTTCAGTTTATCATAAAAGGCTTTATGATGAATGTTTTCATTCTTTAAAGCATCATACTTCTATTATTAAAAAAGCAGAGACGAAGCTCCGTAAAGTGGGATCAGGAAAAAGGGATAATGTTCCTGAAGATTTGGCCTATCTATTTTCTGATTGGATAGATTCAAGAAACATTAGAACCCAAAAGAGAAAACAGGGGTTGATAAAAGCTAAAATAACGCAGATAGCTTCAATTCAGATAGAATTATATCTAAAAGATCGAGTGGCTTCTTTGTGGGAAGAAAAGAGATTGTTTAAGGGATTAAAAACGCAGGAAAAAAAGATCATTGAAAAATTAGAGAAGGAACTCTATCAGAGCAGTGATCCCAAAGTAAGTAGTATTGTTCCCTTCATTATTTCTATAGAAGATCTAACCATAGACCTGAAAGAAACTGAGGATATATACAATTTTGGCGTCAATGCGTTAAAGAGATTAAACGAGGCAATTAAAGCGTTTGTATCAATATCAGACACTCCAGTTTCCAAAATAGAAAGTGGCTCTAATGAAGGAAAGATTGCTTTTCAGGCTTTTCTTAAAACCGTGGATGCTTATATGTATTTATGTGCTTTTAAAAATGAGCAAAGACAATATGTCGATAGCAGGGACTTACAGCTACATTTAGATTCTTTGACAGAATTTATGAGCACTTTCATCAATCAGTTGGTATTGGAGTGGACAGAGCACGAAAAAATCCGGCAATCGATTTTATATATTCGAAAAACTATTAATATAATCGAAGCATTATTGAAAGGGCTAAATAGCAAGATGAAAAAGATAAAGAGTGAATTGTCTCTAACTTCCGAAGAGTTAAATGCTATCCTTACGCGTATGGACTTAAACTAATAAATTGTGGTGCGGTATTGCTTCATTTCTTGGGCCAATAACTTGGCGCGCCCATTGGTAAATTTGTCCAATAGATTCCAAAAACTGGAAGCATGGTTTTTTTCCACCGTATGACAAAGTTCATGCAGAAGCACATAATCGATGAGGTGATCGGGAAGGCGCATTAAATGTAAATTCAAATTGATATTGTTCGTACTTGAACAACTGCCCCACCTACTTTTGAGGTTTTTAATGAAGAGCTGTTGATAATTGAAGTTGTGTAGATGGGCAAAATAATTCAGACGATCAGGAAGATATCTTTTGGCTTCTCTTCGCAACGCTTCCACAATTCCAAAACGAATCGCCTCTTGAATGGCAGGTGTCTGTACGGGTATGTGCGCAGGATAATAAACATTTAAAATGCCTTTATCTAAATGTAAACGAACATCCGCACGTTGTACTTTCTGAATATTTAATTTAAAAGAGCGGGTTTTAAATAGGGTATTCTCATCAAATAGTGTGTAATCTCTCTCATATGCTTTCATTTTGTGCAGAGATTGTTGGATCCATTCTTTTCTGGACTCAACAAAAGCGATTGCTTTACGGATAGGATAGCTGGGTGGGAAAATAACTTCTACTCCTTTAATTGGTTTTATATGAATAGAAAGTCGTTTACAGCGCTTACTCTTTCTGAAAAGCACCTCTCCTATATTTTCAAAAGCTATTCTTTCTTCAGTTCGTAACATGATAGTATTTTACATTTAAAAAAACTTTAACAGACGAATCTGTTAAAGTTTTAAATATGTTTTTATCAATAAAACTCAATGAATGCTATTCATTAAGTTTTTCTTTAGTTGTCCACAGACCCGCAGATGGAGTATCGATAAAGTAAATTTCTTCACCATTTTCAAGGGTGTTAAATCCATTTTTAAGTTTGGCTGGCGGATACAACTTCATCGCTTCATCATAGTCAAGATAACCAAAATTCACTGATTCGATCTCTTCTTTTGTCAAATGGCCAGGGGCGTAGGTGATCTTAAAACGACCTTCTGATGAGCCATGTATTAGATGTGCAGTAGCATGAGTCAGATCCTGCAACTCTTCATTCTCCTCCCAGTATTTCATGATTTTTTCAGTCCCCGAATATCCAAACTTCCGAATAATCTTATCTACGTCATCCTGTTCGCCAAATCGTTTTAATCCAGGTGCAATAATGATAAGTTCTCCACCATCGGCCATAGCTTTACGTGTTCGATAAACTGCCTTATTGGCCACCCATGTACTGAAAAACTCATCTCCTTGCATTACAGCCACCACCTTTTTTAATGGAGGAACAATATTTATATTTTGAGATTTCGATTGTTTAGCAGCCAATAGATAGGTGTCCAGATCATCGCCGCAATAGAAGCCTGTGTGGACAAGATCTCCCTTTTCGTTGTACGCCATCACAACTTGTATGTAAACATCGGGCAAATGACTTAAAAATTCATCCTCCGCCTTGTTGTAGCAATGACGCAAGGGAGTTACCAGAGAACCTAAATTATTCTCAATACCATAGGAAGCTGCAGCCATATGTGAGGCACAAATAGTGTCTTTTCCACCCAAGCCGATGAAGTAGTTCTTGTTGTGGTTGGCAAAGCCAAGAACTTCATGCGGAACAACATGACCCACATTTATTATTAAATCCCATCCGCCTTCCAAAACGGTTCGGTTTATTGAAATGGGGATTTCCCAGTTGGCCTTTCCTTGTGTGATCTTCTCAACATATTCTGCTGGAATGGTGCCTACGTATTTGCCGTCTTTGATCCAATCATGTTTTAGGATTTTCTCTTCGGGAACATTTCCAAACATCCATTTATTTTGCTCTTCAGTATGAGGTACATGCTGACCCAGAGTGGGGATTAGATATACATCTGCCATTTTAGCAAAGAAATTATAGAATAGCTCTGTGATCCAACCAGAACCACTGTGAGCTCTTGTGATATCAGGAGGTAATAGCAATACTTTTTTTGGATTTTTACAAATCCTCTCCAAGCACTCTTCTGCACTTCTCAGTACAAGAGCTTCTATCTCTTTCCTGTTTATCTCTTTTTTATTTTCAAAAAACCAAGCCATAGCTGTGTATAATTAAATAATTAGTAAGTTTTTACTCAATATATGATATGGGGTGATTTCAGCAACAACTATTAAGTCGTTCACGACCTAATCCCAAATTATTTATAAGGTTCATCACGAAAACCCCAAAGTAGATAGTTTGATGTTTACACAAATATACTATTATATCACAAATCACTCTTAAAATAGGGTTCCTTCTTTTACGTTTTGCTTTGCTTTTAAAAACAAATAAAAGCTACTTAGGCCATTTTTTTTTATCTTTGATCAGTTTAATAACATATCCATAATATGCCTGTGATCAGCGAAATTTTATCTTTAATTAATTCAAGTCGTGTCAATGACATCAAACATTTTTCTGAAAATGGAGATGATGTTCAAGAGGCGCAATTAAAATCACTTCTTAACAAAGCACAAAGTACAATTATTGGAAAGAAATAT
>Ga0079223_10001777_pt1 | contig 13060 bp, 15 predicted proteins | sample Stecom2011_FD_75072 | JGI IMG/M metagenome (GOLD analysis project Ga0079223, IMG submission 75072) | Agricultural soil microbial communities from Utah to study Nitrogen management - Steer compost 2011 | ecosystem: Environmental > Terrestrial > Soil > Agricultural land | place: USA: Utah... | reverse complement strand
CCACAGACCAAAGCCCACGAGAACGCAAGATATCAAGAACGCCGCCAAAGCTCCAGTCAAGGGGGTGGTGGCAAAGGCATGTACAGAAAAATTCTCCATAATCCCACTGCGGGTAATATACGCAGCCAGAATAATTAAGACATAAGTCAAAATGGCCATAAAGTGGTTGCTGGCCACAAAACGGCCTGTACGCTTCTGGACCAAAAGTCCGTGGATCAATGCCGCACCTGTCAGCCAGGGAACTAGAGAAGAATTCTCCACTGGGTCCCAACTCCAGTAGCCGCCCCACCCCAGAACCCGGTAGGCCCAGACCCCGCCGATAAATATTCCCGCCCCCAGGAAAAACCAACCTACAACTGCCCATGGTAAAGACCTCTCCAAGCTGTCAAAATCCCGTCGCACCAAGGTCGACACCGCAAAAGCCATGGGGACCAGTAACAGGGCATAGCCGATGAAAACCACCGGGGGGTGAATAACCATCCAGGGGTCAAGAAGAAGGGGATTGAGTCCAGCCCCATCCACAGGCACGTAATCCATGAGTTTAAAGGGGCTGTCTAAGAGTAGAAATAAGAGCAAAAAAACCTGGGCACCGGTGTACACCGCCATCAAGACCGGGTTCTTCTTTCCTCGCCGAAGTAAGATTAGGCCAATTATGGCACCGAACAGGGCCCAAAATAGGTATGAGCCTTCCTGACCTGCCCAAAGAGCAGAGATGCGATAAACGGCTGCCAGGCTGAGATTGGTCTGGTTATAGACATATTGAAACTGGAACTGGCCAGTGATAAGGGCATGGAGCAAGTAACCCGTGGCTGCCACCAACGCAGCCGCATAGACATTGTAGGCAATTCGAGCTGCCCGGCAATCATGACCAAAATACTGACGGACAAAGAGAAATACCGCCGACAGGGCGGCCAAAAAGGCCAACCAAAGTAAGGAATTACCCATCAGTTTTCCCCTGGCGAATCTTCATATTTAGAAGGACATTTGACTAGCAGGCGCTCTGCAACAAAAACATCTCCTTGGAAAGTGCCCACCACGACAACGCTTTCCGCATGCTCCATATTATTGGGTTTAGGTCCCCGATGAACTATCTGGGCCATGGTCCCCTCTTCATCTTCCAAGCAAAACCGCAACTCATTGCCCTCCACATCGTATTCGACTTCTTCCTGCAGATAGCCCATGACCTGAACAGAACCAGCAGTTTCCCGGGCCTGGTTAAAGCTAACATATGGATTGAGGGCAGAACTAAAAGCATAGACAGCGAAACCAGAAAAGACCACCAGAACGATTACTGCTATGATGATGCCCCGCTTTTTCATTTTACCTTCTTCTCCCAACGGGCGATGCGGCGGTCCAAGCGCAAAAGATAGAAAAAGATACCCAACCAAGAAATCATACAGACTGTGAGAACAATATAGAGATCACTCATCATTGCCCCTCCCATCGCTGACTAATTTTATATAATCTAATTTGCAAACTGTATATCCAGGCATAAATCCCGGTAAATCCCAATAGGGCTGCAAAAAAGACCTGCAACATCTGCCCGTTCATCTCCAGCCCCGAAGAACTGATGATGGGATCGGGATGCAAGGTCGTATATAAACGAGGAATGATAAAGACCAGTAGTGGAACCGAAATAAAAGCAAAGATGCAGTATACCGCCGACAGGCGGGCCCGATTCTCTTCCTCAGATATGGATGAGCGCAGGACAAAATAGGCCGCATAAATCAGCATGAGGATAAATATTGATGTCTGGCGCGGGTCCCAATTCCAATACACTCCCCAAGTGTGCCGCGCAAAAATTGCCCCGGTCACCGTGGCCAAAATGGTGAAGACCAGTCCTACTTCGGCATTGAACACTGCCCTAAAGTCAAAGTCACGGTCCGGTTTTTTCAGATAGCGGATGCTGTTGAGCATGGAGACCAAGTAGGCCAACACCCCCACCCAAGCCAGGGGCACATGGAAATAGATAATTCGGGAGAGGTCTCCCAAACCCGCTGCTCCCGGGGCATAAACAAAGGCCGCCACGGTGACAATTAAGATGTATATTCCCAACATAATTTTCCAGAGCATAAATTACCTCCTCGACTTAATCTTGCCATACATGGCGAAACAGCAACAGCGAAACCGTAATGATTACCACTGCGTACGAGACCAAGAATAACAGCGAGCCAGCAGCCTGAGAAAAACCAGCACCCTGGAAAGCAGTCTGAGTGGCATTGATGACAACCAGGAAAAATGGCAACAACACTGGCAAAGAAAGAATCGGCAGCAAGGTCCCCTGGTTTGCGGCCATGGACACTATTGCTGCCAAAATAGTACTGGCACCCGCCAAACATACAGAGCCCAGCAGCACCAATAGCACCAGCAAGGGCAGGTTCCCGATGCTGGGATTGAGCAAGAAAATATACATCAACAACACCAAAACTGCCAGGGCCAGCATCAAGATTGTATTGAAGCAGAGCTTACCCCAGAAGATAATTTCCGGCGGGGCCGCTAAGCGTAGGGCAGGGGCGGTGTTTTTTTCTTGCTCCTTGGCAAAGGAGCGCCCCATCCCCGACATGGCGCTGAAGAACAAAATTATCCACAAAAGCGCGGCATGCAAGCTGGCACTGAGGCCGGCCATACCAGTAGCAAAACTCACCATCACCAAGGCTATCACTGCAAAGAGCAAGAGAGAATTGATGGCATACCGGGTGCGGAATTCATCTGTCAAATCCTTTTTAATCAGTGCCAGCAGCCTTCTCATCCAAACTGAGCAGGACTTCTTTATATCGGGCGACCTCCCCTGCATCATTGGTTGCCAGCAGCACCAATCCCCGAGCCAATTGCTGCTGAATAATTCTATCCACCAGAACAATTCCTTCTTGATCTAAATTGCTACAGGGCTCGTCCAAAATCAGTATCTCTGGATTATGGACCAAGGCACAGGCCAGCTTTACACGCTGGCGCATACCCGAAGAATACTGTCCCACCAGAGTCTCATACTGGGCCAGCTGGACAAAGTTCAGGAGCTCGTCCACCCGAGATTGCTCCAGCCCCCACAGGTCGGCAAAAAAGCTGAGATGTTCCCGGGCAGTTAGGTGGTCATACAGCCCCAGCTCCGGAGAGACAAAACCCAAATGGTCGGCCACTTCTCCTTTGGCCAGCACCTGCCCGTCTAACTCCCAGCGGATTTCGCCGGCAGTGGGCCTAGCCAAACCGGCCACCAGGCGCAAAAAAGTAGACTTGCCACAGCCATTGGGACCGGCCACCACCATACTCTGCCCTGGGGATACACAACAGCAAACATCCTCTAAAACTGGGCGGCCGTTATAGCACTTGGTCAGGTTTGAAACCTCCAGCATCCCCATCCCTCCTGACAAAAAGGCCGGCTCATATGAGTCAGCCCCAAAATTTATCTTAACTAGCGGCTTCATTCCGCTCTTGTGCCCGCCGCTTTTTCCGTTCCGTAAGAGCCACCAAGCCGATGCCAAATTCATATAGGACCAGCAACGGCCCCGCCATGAGAATTTGAGAGATGACATCAGGAGGGGTTATAAAGGCAGATAGGATTAGAATTATTACTAGGGCATACTTACGACTGGAACGCAAGAACCGGGAAGATACGATGCCCAGAGCCCCCAACACCCAAAAGAGCAGAGGCAGCTGAAAGACAAAACCAAAGGCCAGCAGGAAACTCGTCGCGAAGGACACGTATTCACTAACTGTATAACGCGGAGCCAAAGATTCACTGGCAAAACTGGCAAAGAAGTCCAGGGCAAAGGGAAAGACTACAAACCAAGCAAAACAAATGCCCAGGCAGAACAGCAAGAACATGAGAATTACTGCTAAGAAAAGCACCCTTTTCTCTTTCTTTTTCAGGGCTGGAGCTAAAAAAGCGAGCAATTGATAAAAAATCACTGGACTGGCAACTAGCAAACCGGCGGTGAAGGCAACCCGGATATGGGCCATAAAGGCCTCTGCAGGCCGTATGTAAATCAGGTCAATCCCCCGGGTCAGTAAGTCTAATATTTGTTCAACGAAGGCAAAGGAGGCAACTGCCCCTGCCAGGATAAAAAGGACACTGATGAACAAGCGCCGGCGCAACTCTTTGAGATGTTCAAGAACGGACATTGACTGTTCCTTTCCCACTCCAATCCCCCCTTTCAGTCAAAACTAAAGTCCCAGCAGCAAGGCCGCAGGGACCAATGGGCAAAATCTTAATCCTTGGCCTCATCCTTAACCGAATGTTTAAAATTAGAGATTGCCTTGGAAAAGGCATCCTTTACCGCTCCAAACCGGCGGGTACCAAAAATCAAGATGAGAATTGCCACAATTAGCAGGAGCTCCCAGATACCAGGGCGCAATAAAACTCCGGGAAACATAGCGGTCCCTCCTTAGTTTTTCGTCTCTTCGCTGGCGTCCTCGGTCTCGTCCAGACCGTCAGTGATATCCTTGGATGCCTTTCTGAACTCCCGTATACCCTTTCCAATTGACTTGCCCACCTGGGGCAGTTTGGAAGGGCCAAATATAAGTAGCACAACGACAAAAATTAAAATGATTTCCGTCGGTCCCAATTTTATAAACCCTACGTTCATCCCTGTCACCTCACTGCTTGTATTTTTTTTCACCTACCCCCATTATACGCTTGTCCAGGTTTTATGACAACCAAAATTTCACAGTTCTGCAGCTTATGTATAAACTACTTTTCCGAGAAATCCAGGACCAATTCCTCTTCCTGCAGGGAATAGTCTGTGCCGAACTCAGTTAGGAGCCCAGCCAAGACAGTATGCATGCGCTCCAGCTCACTATCATCCGGCACATAGGGCTGGCTGTCTCCTAGAAGCACCGGCAGGAGACGCATTTCCTCTACTCCCCCTTGCCCGATTCTTGCCCGAAGGATATAGGTCTCCTCGGTTATCTCCATGCTGAAGGGGTAGAAGAGGAAATTGCCCAGGCTATAGACGATGGGCTTATCCTTATATATCTCGATGCCCTGGGGGGCATGGGGATGGTGGCCCAAGACCAAGTCAACGCCATTGTCAATTAATAAGTGACCCAACTCCCGTTGCCCATCGGTGACCCCATGGGTGTACTCATTACCCCAATGCATGGATACTATTAGGATGTCCGCCTTATCCCGGGCCCGGGCCACATCATCCAACATCCTCTCCCGATCCTGGTGAAACACCGTCCCCGGCTTATCAGGACCCGCCGCCCACTGGGGATACTCACTGGCCGGGGCCGGTCGGGTATAGGCCAAAAGTGCCACCTTAAGTCCATTGATATCCAACACCAGCTCCTGCCGGGCCTGCTCTTCATTAGCCCCAGCCCCCACATGACCAATCTCCTCTTGATCCAACAATGCCATGGTGTCCAGCAGAGCCTGGGGGCCGTAGTCCAGGACATGGTTGTTGGCCAGAGACACGGCATTAAAGCCACCCTGTTTCAGCACCTCCACAGTAAAGGGTTGGGCGCGGAAGACATATTTTTTATCGGCTGGCTCTCCCCGCTGCGAGATTGGACATTCCAAGTTTGCGAAATTTAAATCTCCTGAACTAGTAATATCGGCTATCTTGGCCAAGGGATAGTTGACGTCATAGTCTTGTAAATGCTCACTGGTCAGCTGGGCCAACATCACATCCCCCACCGCCACCAAGTCAAAGGCCATTTCCTCCGGAGTAGTGAAGGTGTAAACAAACGGAGCATCCAAGGCAAAGCCGTCATCAGGCAGGCTGGCCGTCAGGGTGTACTCTAAGCCTTGTTCCCAGCCGCCCTCCTGCAAGACCAGCTCAATCCGGCCTTCCTCCCGGTTCAGCTGGTAATCCAATTGGGGATCCACGGCGATTTCTAAGTCCGCCGCAGCCGCCTGGGGAATTACATCTAGGACAAGGGTAGGATGCTGGTACTGGGCATCAATTAACACCGTGTCCGGGGCATCGGGCAATTCATCGCTATTTTGATACGTCCAAAGCCAGTATGCACCAACAGCCAAGACCAGCGCTATAATTACCACACCAAAAATCCTTTTCATAAAATCTCCTCCATTATATTTTCCTCCACCTTGTCATACTGCCAATCTGGAAAGGGACAAAAGGAACCGTCCCTTTTGTCCTTTTGTCCTTTTGTCCTTCTTACTGACTAGAAGTGGATGAATTGCTTCAGGGCTGAGAGCTTGGCGTCGGGGAGGAGTTTTTGCAATTCCTCCATGCAATTTAGATCCGGAGCCAGGAAGATTTTCCTTGCCCTGCTCTTACCTATCCCCGGCAAGGCTTCCAGCTGCTCTAGACTGGCTTTATTTATGTCCAGAGGCCATGGTAGGCCGGTGATGGAGCGGTAACCGTGGTCCACTATCTTTACATCCAGCATGCTACCCACGGGAAACTTGCCGGGGATGCCCACCAGGATGGGATAGGTCCCGGGCTGCCGTCCATAAGCCACCAAGCCCTGGGATTCCTCGACAATTATTTCTTTATATAGCGTCCCCAGGGGGAACAGCTTTTGCAACATGGGTTTATTGATTTCCCTATTAACCGCTTCCTTATACTGTTTAAATTTATAGGGACTGGCCATTTTGCCGCCTCGGTAGCGGCCCAGAGTGTTGACCTGCCGGATATTGATGCGGCGCACCATCAACCCGGCGTCCCGGACCCGGCGCAAAAACTCCAAGTTCAAATCCAAGGTGGCTTTGTTCTCGCCGGCCAGACCGTGGAGAAAGTTCAGGCCCGGCAGCAACTTGGGAATTCCCTCCTCCCGCCAGCCCCCCACTTCATTCATTATTTCCATGGCCCGGAAGGTCTTTTCCGCATCAGTTCCAATATTATTGGCCCGAAGCACCTCCGGGTCCGCCGATTCCAGGCCAAAGGCCGCGGTATCTCCGGGGGTGTTATATTTTGCAATAATCTCTAAGCAGCGAGTGGCCTCCCGGGGAAAGTCGGCGATGGTGGCAGGGTTGATATTGTCCATATGCAGCACCTTGAGCTCCGGCGCCACCTGCCGGATTCCAGCATACAACTGCTCCAGGGCCTGGGGGTTGGGCACCAGCAGCTCTCCCTTCCGACGGGCCTGGTACAACAGCAGATCTGTTTGGGCCCCCAGGCGAAAATATTTATTGCCTGCCTCTGCCAAGGCTTGAACTTCTGCAATGATTCCATCCACGCTGCGATGGTAGACCACCTTCTTCAGGGCCTCGCTGCAAAAGCTACAATGGCTCTGGCGAGGACAACCGCGAAAGGTCTCAATCTCGCACACCAACTGGGGGTAGCGGGGATGTTTCAGCGTCACCTCAGCCCCCAAAGGCGCCCATTGGTCCACAATTTCCGCCGCAGAAAACTTATCCTCCATATCCACCCCCGTCAGCAGCCGGTAAGCCACCAGACCAGGGATTTCCTTGGCCAAGTAATCCACCGCTCCCACATCCAAATTGCACTTGACAATGGGGCCACTGAGGATGATACGGGAGCGACGCAATTCCCCGGCCAAGCTGCGTATTTCCTGCAGAGAAATAGGCATCCCGCCCAAGTACTTGCCCGGCACCGTGGTTCCGGCAATCACTATTACCATCTCGGCCTCGGCCAGCTCATACCTCAGCTCAGAATTCTGACGGAGCTGGTCGATGGTCCCATACCCGATATCTTCCCGGGCCAGCCCCGCGGCCTTGAGGGCACCATAGGTATAGCGAACATGGGGAGATATATAAGGGGGAACCCCTAAACAAGAGGGTTCATCCAAATAACCGTCCAGAATGTATACTTTAGCCATGGCGACACTTCCTTATAACAAGCTTATACTGATATTACCATATTTCTGGTCTATGGATACACCATCCAGCCTGGGCAAATATAGATGGTAGAATGTAGGGACCGAGGATGGCAAAGTCCTTAACCATGTTGCCATTCCCCTGAACAAGGAACAGGCCGGGGATTAATTTCCCGGCCTGTTTTTTAGTTTATCCAGTTTTGCCTGTATCTTAACCTTGACAGCCTGCGTTTCTGCCTTTTCTATCTTAAAATCTTCCACCCGGCCCTGGGATATTGCCGCGGAAATAATATCACTTTCCTGCACCCCTGGAAGCTGGGCCTGGGGCAGAACTATTTTTACCGATTCATCCCGCCTCAGCAAAAGTGTAACCCTTCCATCCCTCACCGAATCTACCGTATACTTCTCCATTTTCGTTCCTCCTTAACGGGGCGGTGCTGTGAACACATCCCCAGACTCTGCCTGCCTTTCGGTGTTTACTTCAATTTCTATGCCATCAGTGATAAATACTATATCCCCATGCAGATCGCTGCGAAAAACTTGGACATTGGCAGCTTCAAAACGGTCCAAGGTTTCTTGGTGAGGATGGAAATAGGTATTCCCTTCACCCACCGTAATCACAGCATACGTAGGACGAACCTTGTTGAGAAAGTCTGATGAAGATGAGGTGGCGCTGCCATGGTGTCCAACCTTGAGGACATCGGCCCGCAGGGTAAAGCCATGCTCGAGAATCTCCTTTTCATCGCCGGACTCGGCATCGCCGGTAAACACAAAGGCCACATCACTGTAACTGAGGCGAGTCACCACCGAAGAAGCATTTAAATCGCTGCTGGAAGGATTGGTGGGATGCAAGATATCCATTTTTATGCCATCTCCCAGATCCCGGCTCATGCCCGCCTCGGCCACGGTGAAGGTAATTCCCTCATCCTCTATGGCATCCAGGTAATTCTCGAAGGTCTTACTGGTGTGGACAACACCGGGATCCAGAACTTCATCCACGGTAAAGGCGGTGAACACGTCCACCATGCCACCGATATGGTCCTCATGGGCGTGGGTGGAAATGACCAAGTCCAATTTTTCCACCCCTTGGCCCTGGAGATACTCCACCACCCTTTCCCCCGCCGATCGGGGGCCAGCATCAATCAACATATTTTTGCTGGCAGTCTGGATAAGGATGGAATCTCCTTGGCCCACATCGATGTAGTGTACCGCCAGATCGTCGCCGGCTACTCCCTTTTGAGAGCTGGGCAACCAAGCGGCGATATCCCAGTCCGGCAGAGCTTGATCTGCCAAGGGCAAGGTGTACCAACCAGCGGCCAGGGCCACTGCCAGCAACAACACTGCTGTGGCAGGGGGCTTTTTTTTGCCGGCGCGGCTGGCCAGCAGCCAGATCAAGCCCGTGGCCACCGCCACGGCATTGATAATCAATATTATAACTATATAGTTGGCCTCGAACCCACCCTGGGCGGCCATGGACAAAAACCCATACATAAATCCGCCATACAGACAAATTAGCAAACCAAACCGGCCACCGCCTTTGCGTAACATTGCAACCAAGATGGCGCCAATTAAGCTGGCAATCCAAATGATCCTTTCGATATCCACAATAATTACCTCCCTTATAATTCCATCACGCAGCCGCCTGGCGCTTCTTCCGCAACCAGATATAGATACTGACCAGAACCAGCAGCATTACCCCACCGCCAAACAGCGGCAAGCCTAAATTCCCTTTAACTCCCCAGGCCGCTATCATCTCCACCTCCGCCAGCACTTCTCCGTCTAAACTTACCACCGCCATGCCCAGGGCTTGCCCCTCTCGAATGGGTGCCCTGAGAGCCAAACCGTCCCGGGTGTCGGCAACACCCCGGGCCCAGTCGAAATTCAGCTCCATGCGCTCTATTTCCTGGACATGGAACAATCCGGAAAAGGTGTCTCCGGCCAAAACTTTCATCATATCACCCTGGCCCTGGCGCTGCCCGGTTATGGGAACCAAGAAGATCTGACGCCCCTCCACCAGCATGGAATAGTTCTGCCAAGCCTTAAATCCATATTCCAACAGCCTACGCATGTCCTGCCAGCGCTCTTCCCCGGTTGATTTAAGAATTACCGCCAATAACTCCCGGCCGCCGCCGCTGGCAGTGCTGATTAGACAATGACCGGCCTGCGGGGTGTACCCGGTCTTAAAGCCAGTGGCCCAGGGATAGTAGGCATTGGGATAATCTTGCTGTAACAATCTGTTGGTGTTGCCCCAGCGCTCCCCCTGCCAATGGTACTCGGGACTGGACACTACCTGGCAAATGAATTCATTGCGGCAAGCTTCCAAGGTTATCAGGGCCAGATCCCGGGCAGTGGAGATATGGTCCGGGGTGTGGTACCCATCGGGAACCACAAAATTGGTATTCAGTGCCCCAAGTTCGCGAGCCCGCCGGTTCATCAGTTCCACAAAGGCCTCAACGGCTTGATCTATGTCCAAAAACTCAAAACCACTGATTTTGCGCCCGATATGCACCGCTGTAGTGTATGCCGCATCATTGCCCGAGGGAAGCATCAGGGCGTAAACCATTTCCGCCACCGTCAGCCGATCTCCCACTTCCAGGTCCGCAGTACTGCTATCGACGCCGATGCGGTCTATCTCTTCCCCCACCACAATTATTTCATCCAAGGGGGCGTGCTCCAAGAGCAGCAAAGCCGTCATAATCTTGGTGGTGCTGGCAGGATAGAGGGGCTTGTCGGGATTTTTGGTATACAATATTTTATCACTGTCAACATCTAATAGAAATGCCCCTTCGGCCTCCAGTTCCAGTTCTTCCCCCACTTTGCTTTCCTGGCTGGCCACAGCCCTACCCGAACAGAGTAATGCTACCAGGACAATAATTGCTAAGTATTTCAATTTTCCCATCTATCCACCCCACCAACAGGCTTTTACTTCATCATATTTCAACCCAATGGGGGAAAATTCCTGCCCAAATCAATTCTGTCATAAGAACACCATTCACTCCTGCTCCCTCAGCATCACAAAATTTTTTGCAACATGGCTTGCTGACACAACACAAAAAAACTCCTCAGAAATATTTTCTAAGGAGTTTTGTTAATCTGCGAGTTGTTAGAGAGCAAATACATGCTTGCCGATGCTGGTAATAATGGTCCGAGACCGGATCCACTGGTTGGTGGCGGTCACCGGGTTGTAATAGTAGATGGCACCATCGGTGGGATCTTCCCCAGCCAAGGCTTCCCGCACTGCCTGGTAAGCAGTACTATCCGGAGTCAGCCAGAACTGGCCATCATGGACTGCTGTAAAGGCCCAGGGCTGAAAGATTACATCGTTGATGGTGTCAGGGAAATCCCCGTGGTCAACCCGATTGAGGATGACGGCGGCGATGGCCACCTGACCTTGAAAGGGTTCGCCCCGAGCTTCGCTGTAAACAGCCCTGGCCAAAAGGTCGATTTCTTCATCGCTGACAGAAAAGGTTTGCGCCTGGCTAACCTCTGGTACGTCCAGAGTCTCTCCAGCCAAAATCAGCTCGCCGTCTATGCTGTTTACTTCTTGAATTTCAGCGATAGAAACATTAAAATTTTTGGAAATATCCCAGAGAGTATCTCCCTTCTCAACCAAGTATTCTTGGGCATAGACCGGTGTCCATGCTACCAAGAGCAAGCATAAGCAGATTGCCAATGCGATAGTTTCAGGAATTCGTTTTGTTTTGCGCATGTCTTCACCAGCCTTTCTATTTGTGATTCTGCGCATTAGTATAATGGACATGGACATTTTCAGCAAATAACACAGTTCACTGTGACTTGACATTGCCGCCACCCTGCCTCAACTAAGGTCATTCATATCAGCTTAACTTAAAAATGCTAGACAATAACATCATCATCCATGGAAAAACTAGTTAACATAACTTACTTTTAATTTTAAAACCGAGGCTTTTGACCTCGGTTATCTTTATCCCCAAAATCTGACTGTATTATGCAGTAATATTTATCCATTTTTATTGCCCCGTAATTTCAACTTCTCCTGAGCTCGTCTCGACCTCCACATTGTGGGTACCTGAGCCAACCTGGCCGGAAAAATGCCCATCTTTACTTTTAGAAACTGTCATAGGCAAGTCCCAACTTACCTCCCCGGATGAAGTAGTCGCAGTAAAATTAAATTCCGCGTCGGATGGAAACCGAAGCCTTACAGCACCTGAACTGGCGGTTACCTTGACATCATCCAGCAACTGAGCAAAGTGGAAATCTATCTTTCCCGAACTGGCAAAAGCCTGCACACGGCCTTGAAAATTTTCGACATTTATATCTCCAGAACTGGCCGTCAAGTCAGCTGAATTCACACTGACATCTTCAACTACTTGCCCGCCAGAAGATGTATCGGTGCTCAAACTCTCTACAACCAACTCCTTCAACTTCACCCCGCCCGAACTGGTTGTCAAAGATAGATTATCCAATTCCAATTCGTTACAGGTAATACTGGCGGAAGAAGCCTTGGCCTGTATTCTCTGGGAATAAGTACTGGGCACAAAGACGTCCAGCTGGGCTTGCGGATTGGTGTACACATTGGGTCTTCCTGTCTCCAGGCGGATACTCACAGTATCTCCGAATTTCTCTGTCCTCAACTCAGGTATATATTTAGCCCGTATACGGCCATGATAATGGATACGCAAATCCTCTCGTTCTTCAGGAATGATGTTAATGGATACTGCCTCGGAAGCAAGGACAATATTTTTTACACCATCTAAATCCACTATCTCTTCCTGATTGACATCTTCTTCTTGTAGCTTGGTGTTATCAAAGCCCCAGGAGAATTCCGGTCCAATCCGAACTTCTGTAGAACCATCCCGGACATATATTCCCTGCCAGCCGATGCTGACCAATTCATCACCGTCCTGAACCAAGATGCCCTGGGGCCCGATGCTGACATTGCCATCCCGGGATCCGAAATTAATCCCCCTCCAATTACCCAAGAATTGAAATCCAAAATGAAATAAGGAAGCAAAGCCAATGGCGAAGGATACCAAAACCACGCAGGCCAATATAATCACCAGCTTCTTCAATCCCTATCCCTCCCTTTATAAATTCTAATCTTCCGACCTAAATCACCTTACCTATAACTATAGTCTGTAGTGGTGCCCGGAGAATCCTTTAGCACCACCATATACTGGTAGTAATCTATGGTGGCCCCGCCCTTGGGATTGGGTGCCAAGGGAGGACCGGCGGCGAAGGGTGTCCCTTCTCCGGTAAAACGAAAGAGAGTATACTCCTCCTGAACAAGATCAACAACTATAGAAGCACCAATTGTATTGAGCTCTTTATAAGTATAAGT
>Ga0079223_10001768_pt1 | contig 13095 bp, 10 predicted proteins | sample Stecom2011_FD_75072 | JGI IMG/M metagenome (GOLD analysis project Ga0079223, IMG submission 75072) | Agricultural soil microbial communities from Utah to study Nitrogen management - Steer compost 2011 | ecosystem: Environmental > Terrestrial > Soil > Agricultural land | place: USA: Utah... | reverse complement strand
GTTTAATTGCGCCTGTGCTTCATCAACCGAAGCCCTGCGCACTTTTACCAAAGCTTCTGCTTCCTGAAGAGACTGGCGGTATTCTATATCATCTATCCTTCCAACCACTTCATTTAATCCGACATGATCACCAATACGTTTGTTAGTGTTTTGAAGACGCCCCGAAATCTTGGCTGCAATTACATAAGAATATGCAGGCTTTACTGTACCAGAAAATTCACGTTTTTCCTCTATTTCTCCCCATATTACATTCTCCGTACGAACCGCAACAGAACCCTGGTTCCCACCCCTGCCGCCTGCAGTGCCTGAATCTGATCCGGATAAAAAAATCCTTAACAAAACAGCAGCTGCTATTAAAATTACAACAATAATAACCGCAAATCGTTTCATACCTTACAATCCATCTATGAGTTATAAAATTTAATAATGATCTAATATGATCTAAGGGAATGCTTTTTCAAAACCTGAAATGTTGAAAACTGCGCAATAAACTAACACCAAACGTGTACAATCTGAGTATCATTCCAATTTTAATGCTGATAGCATAAAAACGGCCTGAATAAGATATTAGATTCTCTGAAAAATAATTTGTTACACTGAAATGTTCTTCCACACCTGACAGATTTTGCATTTTATCGCTAAAACAAAGATTCACAAGCTGATACATCTTTCGGTTTTTAAGTTTTCGACAAATTTAGTATCACTATTTTTATATCGTATTTCCTGTTAACATAATTTCAGCTATCGATTCTTCTTTGGTAAACTCTATCCTACAAATACACATCCATACATCGACCTGTAAACACAAGAACTGCAATTGCCAATATAATTGCCGGATAACGTTCCCTGTTCAGCTCTGGTTTTTAATTAGTTCAGGTTAAAAATTTATTTTTAAAAAGTTACTTGATTTAACATTTTCTCTGTCTATGTTAAAAATCCACGTCCCAAAACAACAAAACCTTGAATTTGTTCTCCATAAAAACGAATTATCAATTAAAAAGAGATATTATATTGGTAACCGAAATGTTATTTTGTGGAGTTTGCCCCTGGTTTGGGCGTTTAATAAAGTTATTTATCCAAAGATTAACAGCCGATAACTGTTTATCTTTTTAAAACTTAGACAAGGGAAATTATTAAATGAGTCTTTCAGTTGGTATCATAGGTCTGCCAAACGTTGGTAAATCTACTATTTTCAATTCTTTATGCAAGGGAAAGGCTTCAGCTGAGAACTACCCTTTCTGTACAATTGATCCTAACCACGGTATCGTGGCAGTTCCGGATCCCAGACTCAACAAGATTACAGACCTCATACCTACACAAAAAGTGGTTCCTGCATTCATGGAACTTGTTGATATTGCCGGTCTTGTTAAAGGCGCATCAAATGGTGAAGGATTGGGGAACCAGTTCCTTGGTCATATAAAGGATGTCAATGCAATAATTCATGTTGTACGCTGTTTCCGCAATGATGACATTGTACATGTTGAGGGTAGTATTGATCCATTACGGGACATTTCAATTATAGATACCGAACTGATGCTTGCAGACCTTGGTACAGTTGAACGGGGTATCACAAGAATAGAAAAAATTGCAAAATCAGGCGACAAAGAAGCTGTTACAAAACTTGATATTTACAAAAAAGCCAAACAGGGACTTGAACAAGGTATATCAGTTCGAAAACTGTTTAATGATGAGTCCGAAACCGCTCTCTTGTCTGATTTACACCTCCTTACCTCAAAACCGGTTATGTTCATAGCAAATGTAGATGAAAATGGTTTATCTGAAGATAATGATGCCGTAAAATCAGTCCGTTCATTTGCATCTGATGAAGGTGCTCAATGTATAAAGATATGCGGCAAACTTGAAGAGGAACTTGCAAGCCTTGATGATTCAGATAGAGAAGCTTTTCTGCTGGATTTAGGCCTCAAAGAACCTGGATTGCATATCCTGACTCGCTCTGCATATGCACTTCTTGGTCTGGAAACATTTTTCACTGCCGGTGAGAAAGAAAACAAGGCCTGGACTATCAGCAAAGGCGACAAAGCACCCCAGGCTGCCGGAGTAATTCACTCAGATTTCGAAAGAGGATTCATTAAAGCTGATGTCTATTCTTTAAACGACCTCGAAACGTACAAAACTGAAACCGCATTGCGGGCAAATGGAAAAATCCGTTCTGAAGGGCGCGATTATACAGTACAGGATGGTGACATAATGTTTTTTAAATTTAATGTCTAAACTGCATACCAACAAAACAAAGCGATACTTTGTTTCTAATGAATAAAATATCGCTTTTATTACTGACAAGCTCTTTTTTATTTATTATCAGGATCATAAGGTTCAAAAACCAAACCTGGAAATTTTAAAACTTAAAATTCCACATGAACAATAAGCGATTGAACAATATCCCCTGGATAAATTAATCCAAAAGTTTGATTGTCTTCTTTTTCGCTGTATTTCGCATTGTCAGGAGTTTCTGTTTTACTGATTCTTAATATCAATGTCCGCAAAAAAAAATTCGCATGAAGGACTGTTTCAGGTTTATTCCTGATCAAAATCATCTGGTTTAATTACAAACAAACTATCTTATTCGGGATGTCTTGAAGGAGTCTTAGTAGGAAAATTTTTCAAAATAAATATTTCTTATGCCAATTTCTTTCAGATTTTTACTTGCCGAATGAAGCAATGGTTCAGGTCCGCAAATAAATGCTGATATATTATCTGCCTTTTTAACATTTATATTATTTTTTAGAAAAACAGAATCTATTCTGCCTTTACACCCCTGAACCATTTCACCTGTTACTATCGGAATAAATCTGAAATTGTCATTTTGTTCTTCAATTCTCTTAAAAAATTTGAAGTGTATCATTTCATTGAAATACCGGCAGCTCCATATAAGAGTCAAAGGAACCATTATTCTGTCTTTTTCCCAATGTGAAAGGATTGACAGAAACGGTGTTATTCCGATTCCCCCTGCAATAAAAAGAAGTGGATTCCCATTCTGGACCGGTGTAAATTTTCCGTAAGGACCATCAAAAATTACTCTGGTCCCGACCATTATCTCAGGAAGTTTTTCGGTATAGTTCCCAAGTTTTTTAACAGTAATTGCCAGCTCTTTTGACTGAGGTGCAGACGAAACAGTAAAAGGATGCTCCCATCTGCCACATAACGGTGATAAAAAACGGAAATACCCATACTGACCAGCCTTATGTGGAGGTCTCCCTTGTGGCAAATTCATTCTTATTTCAGTTATGTTATCAGCAAGCCTGTTTACTGATATAACTTTTAAAGATTTTCGATAATGTAATACCGGCCTGAGAAACTTATGATTTATAAAAGTAAACAGGGCAAGCAAGGAGCAGGTACCAACTACTATAATTCTTGAAGTAACCTCAAGTGTAGCTGAAGCTCCAAGTATATGAACAGTAATTAAAAGAAACGCCAGTGCTGTAAAATTGTGAAACAGCTTAAGCAGGGAATAATCAAACCCGAAATGGTAAACAAAATAATTTTTTAATTTTCTGATAATTTTAATCCTGTGAACAGGCATGTTTACCATAAAAAAGACTGTCAGTACTGATATCATTAAAAAAAGAATAAGTCCTGTTGCACCAATAACTATTTGAACCGTATACTCTTCAAAAAACATTGTCTTGAAAATGTAGTGAAGCACTGAAAACAGAAGGGCTGACAATGCCATATATCCATGAAAAACAAGTACTTTGTCATGCCCGTACAAACGGTCGAAAAACCTGATTCTTGATGCTGCAATCAAGGTGAAGAAAAAATAGACATAACTTACGATACCAAAAAACATTCCCAGAGAGTAGCTATGTATAATTGAATACCAACTGCCGCCAAAATACAGTTGTAACGGCTATACAGGTGATAAAATTACAGCAAAGACCCAGAACAGTTTCCAGAATGGATTCTTCATCGATAATGTTTTCATCATTCTGTGGAATTGTTTCAATCTTGGCAATAATTTTTTCTGAATATTGCCTGGCCAGCTTGTCGATATCACCTTTCTTTGAAGCAGATGTCAGTGCATCAACATCCAGTTTTACTTCCCAGTCAAATTTCTGAGTAGTATGAACGATAACCGATTCTGTTTGACCCTTATACTTTTCAAGCCAGTTTAAAACCCATGGTCTGACTTTTGAATTAACACCAGAATTGGTGATAAAAATCACATCATAATCTGATGGTTTAATCGAATCAAGTTGCTTTTTTGAATGATCAACTATTTTTACATCATACTTTTTTTCTTCCAGCAGTTTTTTTATCTGATCAATTAATGACTTCTTGAATCTCGTGTTTTCTAAAGCCAACAGGACTAGTGGATTTGATGTTTGAGTTTTATCCTGGGCACTTATATGTAGTGCACCAATCAAAATAACCAAAACAGTTGTAAACAGTTTTGTCATTACTTCTCCCCTCAGTATCGTATGTTGTAAAATAGACATTGATAATACTTTGGCATCAAAAATAGTACATCAGTTGTTCTGCGGCAAGAAGTATGGGTGATAATTATCCGTTTCAGTATTTGTATGCGACTTCCCTATCACACACATTCTGGACAAAAACCGGTCTGCAATATTGTGGATATCTTGAAAGTGGCCAGAACAAACGCAGATCAGCATATAATTTCTGAATGGAAACGATTAGTTTACAGCTTGTCCCGCAGTGCGGGAATGAACTGCCATTCGCATTGAACAGAAAAACTTTATATCTGTAAAGGTCATAAGGTAATGGTGAATGAAGAATTAAGAATGAAGAATGAAGAAAACAAACTACAATCGTAGTCGTTGTCGTAGTCGTAATCCTATAACTTCATATTAAGCGTGTTGGATCTGGTTCTTAACCAATATCCGCGAAGCTGATCGCGTTAAGGAAATGTTACTGTTTAGGTGATACATCCTGTAATTTTTACCTATCTGTTCTTGTTTTCCTCATGCAATAAAGACACAAATGTTTCGGAACTATCAAATTCCAGCAGGAAATCAGTAAGCAGGTTCTCAATATCGGGTTCATCAACAGGAATATTCTCTTTCTGAAATATTTCCCAGATTTCTGTTTGCAGTTGTGGTGGAGAGCTTCTTCCGGAATATGAAAAATCGGAAGAATGACACAGGTAATCCGCCAAAGTTATTATAGCAACAAACAGTTTCTCTTTTGGAGCATTCCATGGATTATGGTGATAAAGAATAGATTCTGAAATAATATCTGGTAAATTCCATTTATCGGCAAGCCAGGCACCAATTTGTGCATGCCCGGTACCAATAATTTCCATTTCCGAAACTTCAAAACTTTTACCTGATGATGCGGATTTAATTATTTCAATAAACTCTTCATGAAAATACTGGTTTAAAATTACTTTCCCGATATCATGCAACAAACCTGCTACAAATGCTTCACCTGCATATCTGGTACGATAATTCCGCGACAACATTCTGGATGCGATACCACATGCAACAGAGTGCTCCCAAAACCTGGCTACATCAAAATTCTGTGTATCCTTTATATTTTTAAAAGCATCAAATACCGACAACGACAGCCCCATATCTTTTACAGTATTAAAACCCAAAACTACAATAGCCATATTAACAGTCGATATTTCTCTCGGGAAACCATAATATGCAGAATTGGCCAGTTTTAATATTCTGGCTGTTAAAGCCTGATCGGTAGAAATAAGCTTAGCCAATGAAGCAGCTGAGGTTTTGGGATTGTCAATTAATTGAATCATCTTTGAAACAACAGTAGGAAGAGTCGGAAGACCAATAATACTCTCTGTTATCTTTTTTATCCTGAGCGGGTCTGCTTTTTTTTCTGACATTGTCACAATCCTGTACTTTATTATAACTTTATTCAAGCTTCCAGATCAACAAAATAGCCACTTTTGCCTTTATAATGGTTTTTATCTGTCTTTTTATTTTTTTTATCAGGTTTTTGCCTTTTTTTCCTTTGTTTTTCTTCTCTCTTTTGTTTGGAATCAATACTTTTCTTTTCCAGTTTATCAGTCTCAGTTGGCATCTTTAATTTCTGTTGAGTTTCATTTTTTGCTATATTGGAATTCTGCTCCTGATTAACAACAGGATTTCTATGAATCTCATTCTGATGCCGATCCATCTGAGTCAAATTGATTTCTGATATCAGATTAAAACCACTCATTTTTCCGAATCCTTTTTTTAATCTGAACAGCAAAAGTTTTATTTATTCAATTTGCTTTACAACTGTCACAGACAGCATTTTGCTGATATCCTCATACACACGCCATCACTTAAAAAAAATGTATCCCTCATTGTTAAAACCCAAATGTATTAATTCAATACCACTGTTTATAGATATCCAACTTTTGTTTATGCATTAATTTTTTGCATAAGTTTAGCACGTAACTTTATAACCGCTTTAGAATGAATCTGACTTACTCTGGATTCAGTTATATCAAGTACGACTCCGATCTCCTTCAATGTAAGTTCTTCATAGTGATAAAGTGCAATAACCAGTTTCTCTTTTTCAGGTAAATTAGCTATAGTCTCTTTAAGTATTTTTTTCATTTCATTAAAACCCAGTTCTTTAAGTGGATTATCACTTCCGGGGTTTTCAATTGTTTCGATAATCCGGATTTCCTTTGCATCATTTCTTCGATCCGGCATTGCTTCTTCAAGAGAAATAATTGTTGTTGGTGTAACCTCTGTGAGCAGATCTTCGAATTCTTTCATATTTATCTTCATCTCCTCACAAACTTCATCATCATACGGAACACGCCCCAGTTGATTTTCCAGCCTGGCATATACCCTCTGAAGCTCCCTGGATTTTTGCCGCACAGATCTGGGTACCCAGTCCAATGCCCTTAACTCATCAAGAATAGCACCTCTGATCTTGTGCCCTGCATAAGTTTCAAATTTAAAACCACGATCCAGATCAAAAGTCTCTACAGCTTTAATCAATCCCATAATACCTGAACTAATTATATCATTTCGGTCTACAGATGAAGGCAGATTTAATATCAGGCGATTGGTAATATATTTAACAAGATAAGCATATTCCACCAATAATTTGTCTTTAGCGATTTTTGAATCCGTTTCTTTGTATTCCTGCCATAAATTATCTAGACTGGACACCTGTCAAACTCCCTATTCAGAGTAAATCAAAGCTGTTCAAAATTCAGCGTTTTGCACCTTCAGTGTTCTCTTCAACAAATGGCATTTCAGCTCCCCCGGGAACCATATCCTGTTTTTTCATATCTAACCTCTGAACCATACCGCCTTCAACCAGATTCATTTCATCATGTTCAATATCGGTAATAATCCCTTTAAAAAAGATATCTCCTATGATGAAACCAGCAAACCAGAAAAGAGATGCTGCAACAAATGCCTTAGTTAGAGAAATAATCAAATTATTAAACTCAAAAGAATCTGAAACCGACAAATCTGCAAAAAGAAGCATAAAAAAAACAATAAATGCAAAAATACCTGCGAGTTTCTTTATCCAATAAACCATAATCAATCAACTTTATTTATTACAATTTCTGAATCCATGAGTCGGGCAAAAAAGCCCTGTTTATCATTACAAGATATTCCACTCACTTTGCGAACTATTGAACCTATTCTTTTTGAAAAATTATCATACGGTTTATCTAAAACAAAAACACTCTGCTTTCTGATATACCTGGGTACCTCTTTATTTATCGGTAAAATTCCCCATATCTCAATGGGCTTTTTAAGAAATTTTAACACAACAGTATTAAGCCTGTCAAATATTTCAGCACCTCCATGATCAGAACCGGCCATGTTCACAATTACACCAATTCTTGAACATCCTTTTTCATTCAATACCTTTATCGTTGCATATGCATCAGAAAGCGATGTTGGCTCCGGGGTCATAACAACAATTGTAGTATCGGCTTTCGAGGCAAAGCAGGTAACAACAGAACCGATACCGGCACCTGTATCAATAAGAATGTAATCATAATTCTGCTCAAGCTTGAAAAATTCATGTTGTAAAAATTCCAGTCGTCCCCTGTCAAGGTTGGCAAGTTTTTCAAGTCCTGAAGCTCCTGGTATGATATCGAAATCAGAAGGTCCGCTTTTACATATAATTTGATCCAGTGCACACTCGCCCTCAATAAAATGTGAAATATTATATTTTGGAGCAATTCCAAGCAATATATGCACATTAGCCAAACCCAAATCTGCATCAAGCAAAAGTACACGTTTCTTGGATTGTGCCATAGTTACTGCAATAAACAAAGCAATATTTGTTTTACCTACTCCGCCTTTTCCGCTGGTAACAGCTATACTTTTACAACGATGATGAGTTAGAACTGCATGGTTTGCTGAAAATGAACCAGTAAAAGTTCTGTTTCTTGCAAGTTCACGAAGCCGTTGAGCCTGATCTTTCACAGGGTTTTTCCTTCCCATAACCTTTGTACAAAGCGAGTCGTTTGAGCCAGTTCAATATCATCAGGAACACTTTGTCCAAAAGTAAAGTATGAGACAGGAATGTCAGCTTCGCTTACAGTATTGAAAATATTACCAATTTTAACAGTTTCATCAAGTTTCGTAAAGATAATCCGATTAATATTAATAGCTTTGTATCGCCTGATAATATCTGCCAGATCAGAATCTTTTGTTGTAGCACTGAGCACCAGATGAGTTTCATCAGCTCCAAGCTGCATTAACAGATCCTTTAGTTCCTCCATATGCTCATTATTTTTCTGACTCCTCCCGGCAGTATCAATAAATACGATATCATCATTTCTGCATGCATCAAGGGCACCCGGAATTTCATCAGGAGAAAAAATCACCTGAAGTCCGACTTTCACAATCTCTGCAAACATTCTAATCTGCTCTATTGCAGCGATCCGATAAGTATCAGCAGTAATTATTGAAACATTTTTATTTTTGTTCAGGCAGCAATGTGCCGCTAATTTGGCAAGTGTAGTTGTTTTACCCGAACCGGTAGGACCTACAAAAGCAACTATAACCGGTACATTTTTTTTAAGACGCAAAGGCCCCGCTACAGGAAAAGATTTATTTAAAACCGATATAACTTTTTTTTCAATATGAGATTCAGAGATCAGGATATCTGTTCCACTCAATTTTTTGATAAGTTTTTCTGCTATCTGAGGCTTTACTTCATTATCTACCAGCTTTTTGTAAAATTTAGCCCAGCCACCAGTAAAACCATCATTATTTTCTCCATTACCATTTTCCAGTGTATTTTTTATCAATTCTTTCAATTCATTGATATTTTCCTTAAGATCACTAATCTGCCGGTTTTCAGATACATCTTTTAAACAAACCTCAGAACCAGAAAATGTTCCACTGTTTTTTAAAATTCTCTGGCCTGAATATGAATGATGTTCAGTTTCGGGGGGCTTCCATAAACGAACCTCAGGAGCATCCGGTTCATCTATATCAATAATATTTGAAGATCGCGGGCGAGAATAGACACCTGTTTTTGCTACTGTGGCCGGATTAACTTTCAATGGATGAAACGTCTGCGGTCTGGCCAACTCTTCATCTATGGCAGCAGTTACTTCCACTTCATCTTGTGATCCAAGAGAAAATACCTTTTTAGGCAGTTTCCTGGTTTTGAGAATGATTGCTTCTTCACCAAGCTCATTTTTTATCTCCAATAGTGCTTCACGCATACTTTTAGCAACATACTTTTTGATTCTCATATATCTCCACACCTTAACTGTTCCATTATATTACCAATACCAATTGAATACAACCTGTAAATTCTATTCTATTCAATAATTAAACAGTTACAAAGACACCATATCCAAAGATCTGATTTCTATTCCCGGAATAATCTCATTGTACGAAAGCACAACCAGATCCCGATAATTGTTTTCCGATAATCTTTTTAATGCACCACGTATTGTTGGTGAACATATTATTACTGGTATTTCTCCATTCTGTTTGACCTTCTCTGCTATTTCACCAATTCGCTCAAGAAGCCGCCCAACATCTCCTGGTGATAATGAGAGACTGAAACCGGATTCAGTTTCCTGAAGTGAACCCTCAAGCTTTGCTTCAAGATTTGGATCAAGTGTTATAACAGGGATGATACTGTTTTCATTTTTATAGTTTTCACAAATCTGTGGCGCAAGAGCATTCCTTACATATTCTGTCAGTATATCAGTATTTTTATTCCTTGATGCGATATTTGCAAGTGTTTCCAGTATCAATAACAGATCCCGAATCGAAACCCGTTCCCTGAGCAAATTCTGCAAAACTTTATGAACATCTCCAACAGAAAGCATCTCAGGTATCAGCTCATCCACAACTGTTGCATTTGTTTCTTTAATGTTATCAAGCAGATCACGCGCATCCTGACGTGTGAGAATTTCATGTGCATGCTGTTTGATAATTTCGGTCAGATGTGTTGCAAGAACTGCCGGCAGTTCAACAACTGTGTATCCTGCCAACTCTGCATCCTCTTTCTGACTTTCAGTAATCCAGAGTGCAGGAAGTCCAAATGCGGGTTCAACTGTAGAAATACCCCGGATTTTTTTGGTTGCAGTCCCCGGATCCATAGCCAGATATGCACCGCTCATCAGTTCACCTGAACCAACTTTAATTGTTCGTATTTTAATACTGTATTCATTGGGCTTGAGCTGAATATTATCACGAATCCTTATAGGTGGTATAATTATACCCAATTCTGTTGCAAGTTGTCTGCGAATCATGGTAATACGATCAAGAAGATCACCTCCCTGTTTTATATCAACCAGTGGTATTAAACCATAACCGATCTCCAGTTCCATCGGATCTACATGAAGATAGTTTTCAACCCGCTCTTCACTTTCTTGTTGTGGTGTTTTGTTATCCTCTTCAACTTTTTTTTCCAACTCTTCTTTTGCCTTTACGGAACCTATATATGAAGCGCCAAGAGCAGAAAAACCCATTGTTATAAAGGGGATTTTCGGAAAACCAGGAATTAAAGCAAAAAACAGCATCATACCACCAGCTACACCAAGAACTTTTGGACGAGAAAAAAGCTGTGTTGTTATCTCCTGGCCAAGATCATTTTCTGATGCAGCCCTGCTGACAAGAATACCAGCACCTGTTGAAATCATCAGTGCCGGAATCTGCGACACCAGACCGTCACCTATTGTCAATGCGGTGTAAGTACTTAAAGCAGACTGAAAATCCATTCCAATCTGGGCAATACCAATTATAAAACCTCCGATGATATTTATAATTGTAATAAGGATACCGGCAATAGCATCTCCCCTCACAAACTTCGAAGCACCATCCATAGCCCCGTAAAAATCCGCTTCCCTGGATATTTGCTGCCTGCGAAAACGGGCCTGATCTTCATCAATTATCCCTGCATTAAGATCAGCATCTATTGCCATCTGTTTCCCGGGCATAGCATCAAGAGTAAATCTGGCTGCGACTTCGGCTATACGCCCTGCCCCTTTTGTAATCACAACAAACTGAATTATCACAATAATCAGAAAAATTATTGCACCAACAACCATATTACCCCGGGTTACAAATGTACCAAATAATTCAATTACCTGACCAGCATCAGCCTGACTTAAAATCAACCTCGTAGTAGCAACATTCAATGACAGCCTGAAAAGAGTTACAGTTAAAAGCAATGAGGGAAAAACCGAAAACTCAAGGGCCTCTCTTGTATACATCGAAACAAGCAGAATAATCATTGCAAGACATAAGTTCAAAGACAGCATCAGATCCATCATTATTGTAGGAATTGGTATGATCATTACAATCAGAATACCAATTACACCCAGAACAATAATAAGATCCCGCTGTTTGCCTATATTTCGCAAAAACGGTGTATCAAGATAACTTGTAACTGAAGATGAAATATTACTGGAATTCATTTCTCATAATTTTATACTATTGGTTATCGGTTTAAAAGTATAATGTTTTAAAGTTGCAGCCTTCCGGCACCCAATTACCTTTGTATCTCATTATAAATATTAACATTACGACACTTTGTTAAACCATTTTCTTCAACATGAAGAACCCGGGTGTAATCTCTTTTCATAGTTGATTTTGCGTGAAAACGTCCATAACCTTACAATTGTTACCCTTGCGCACAGAATGTTCAAAATCAATTGTAATTCATTGATTTCATGCAGCATTTCGGTTTTTCAAACGAAAGACATAAGCAAGGATTTCTGCCACGGCTGCAAAAAACTCCATTGGAATTGGTAATCCAATATCCACTTTGTCGTACATAGCCCGTGCAAGCGGCTTGTCTTCTACAACAGGAACATTATTATCTTTTGCCAGATTCTTGATTTTCATGGCAATCATTCGTTTTCCTTTTGCAACAACAACCGGCGCATCACTTCTCTGTGGCTCATATTTCAAGGCAATGGCTAAATGCGTTGGATTTGTAATAACTACAGTTGCTTCAGGAACCTTTTCCATCATCCTCCGCCTGGCCATTTCCCGCTGAAGAGCTTTGATACGCGATTTAACCTGCGGATCACCATCAAGCTGTTTTCTTTCTTCCTTTAATTCCTGTTTGGACATTTTCAGTTTTTTTTCATGATCATATCTCTGATACGCATAATCAAGAATTGCAATAATTAACAAGACAAGTGCAATCCGCATGATTATTTTGTATGCGACACCCATTGTAAAAGAGAAGATAGTCGAAACAGATGCATCAGAAAGCATCAGCATATTATCAAATTCATTTTCAAGTGTGTTAAAGGCAACAATACCAATAACTAATAGCTTTGCAATGTTTTTAGCAGTTTCCACAACAGATCTCAATGAAAAGAGACGTTTGAAACCACTTAACGGATTGATTTTTTCGATTTTTGGTTCAAGCGGTTTTAATGTAAACATAAACCCCACCTGAACTATATTTGCAACTATACCGCTTAATAAAATGGCTCCAACAGTGGGAAATGTTGTTTTTAAGAGTAATATCAATGCCTTATGTATTAAATATATAAGTTTCTTATCATTAAAAACCGGATCTGAAATAATTTTGATGAACTCTATGATACCATTACCTAACTCATTGATAATCCAGGGTCCTGTAATTTTCAGGACAACAATACCGGTTATCAGTACCATAACTGAATTTACTTCG
>Ga0079223_10001767_pt1 | contig 13098 bp, 14 predicted proteins | sample Stecom2011_FD_75072 | JGI IMG/M metagenome (GOLD analysis project Ga0079223, IMG submission 75072) | Agricultural soil microbial communities from Utah to study Nitrogen management - Steer compost 2011 | ecosystem: Environmental > Terrestrial > Soil > Agricultural land | place: USA: Utah... | reverse complement strand
TCCCGACAATAGGGTTGCAGAGACAGAAGAGCTGGCGCAGGATGAATCTGCAGAAGTGGCTGCCGATATTTCTCCGGCCAACACATTGGATACGCTGGAGCTGAGTTTTACCCAGGAGTGCTGGCTGGAAGTGCTGGACGCTCGCGGCGATGCCTTGGCAGCCGAGCTGCAACAACCGGGCAGTCGCTTGACACTCACAGGGGAGGCGCCTTTTGCGGTGAAGTTGGGTAATTATGCACAGGGCGTGAGCGCCTGGGTCAACGGGACCTTACAGACACTGCCGGTTCGTGCCGACACAGCCGTGACCACGTTTCAATTTAATGCCGACTAAGGTGTAATTATGCACGGTGTTTCTCCTATCAAACGTCGTCTCTCCCGACAGATCCATATAGGCTCTGTGCCGGTAGGTGGTGATGCGCCCATTGCGGTGCAAAGCATGACCAATACTGACACCGGCGATGTGGCGGCAACGGTGGCGCAAATTCAGCGCTTGCAACAGGCGGGGGCGGATATCGTGCGCGTCTCTGTACCTACGCTGGAAGCGGCCGAGGCCTTCGGGCAAATTCGCCAGCAAGTGAATGTACCTCTGGTGGCGGATATTCATTTCGATTATCGCATCGCGCTGCGAGTGGCCGATTTGGGTGTGGATTGTCTGCGGATTAATCCGGGCAATATCGGCCGGGAAAAACGCATTCGCGCGGTGGTAGATAAAGCGCGGGATTTGGGTATTCCCATTCGTATCGGCGTCAATGCCGGCTCGCTGGAAAAAGATCTGCAAAAAAAATATGGCGAACCGACACCGGAAGCTCTGGTGGAGTCGGCCATGCGGCATGTGGATATTCTCGATCAGTTGGGTTTTGAAGATTTTAAAGTTAGCGTCAAGGCCAGCGATGTGTTTATGGCAGTGGCTGCTTACCGGCAACTGGCGAGCAAAATTGATCAGCCCTTGCACCTGGGAATTACCGAAGCCGGAGGGCTGCGCTCCGGCACGGTTAAATCAGCGGTGGGTCTAGGTGCGCTGTTAATGGAAGGCATTGGCGACACCATTCGTATTTCTCTGGCGGCCGATCCGATAGAGGAAATCAAAGTTGGCTGGGATTTGTTGAGAAGTCTCAAACTGCGCAGCAAGGGCGTTAACTTTATTGCTTGTCCCAGCTGTTCGCGTCAAAATTTTGATGTCATCAAAACCATGAACGAGCTGGAGCAGCGAGTAGAGGACATTACCGTGCCGTTGGATGTGGCGGTGATTGGCTGCGTGGTTAACGGCCCCGGTGAAGCTCGCGAAGCGGATATGGGACTGGCCGGCGGTACGCCCAATCATCTGATCTATGTGGACGGCCAACCGCACAGTAAACTGTCCAACGAGAATCTGGTGGATCAGTTGGAGCAGTTGATTCGCGACCGGGCGGACGTAAAAGCACGCGCTCTGGCAGAAGCGCAGGAAAATTTGATTATCAAGGTCAGCTAAGGACCTGTGAACAGGAAAGAAACTTGAAAAAGATTCAGGCAATTCGCGGTATGAATGATCTGCTGCCCGAGCAAACAGCGGTGTGGCAGTATGTAGAAGAAGTTGTGCGAAAAATTCTGGCGCGCTTTGCTTATCGCGAAGTACGTTTCCCGATCCTGGAGCAAACCGAGCTGTTCAAACGCTCGATTGGCGAGGTGACGGATATTGTAGAAAAAGAAATGTACACCTTTGCCGATCGCAACGGAGAGAGTTTGACCTTGCGACCGGAAGGCACGGCCAGTTGTGTGCGCGCTTGCGAGCAGCACGGCCTGCTTTACAACCAGACCCAGCGTCTTTGGTATATGGGTCCCATGTTTCGTTATGAGCGCCCGCAAAAAGGTCGCTACCGGCAGTTTCATCAGTTGGGTGTAGAAACCTATGGTCTGGAAGGGCCGGATATTGATGCAGAATTATTGCTGCTCAGTCGCGATATTCTCGCGGCGCTGGGTTTGCTGGATGTGGTGACACTGGAGATCAATTCACTCGGCAGTGATGAAGCTCGGGCAAGTTATCGAGAGATGCTGGTGGAATATCTGCACCAGCATTACGAACAGTTGGATGAAGACAGTGTGCGCCGCTTGCAGTCCAATCCGCTGCGCATTCTGGATAGCAAAAACCCGGCAATGCAAACTATGTTAGCGGACGCTCCGCGTCTGCTGGATCACCTCGATGACGCTTCGCGCGAGCATTTTAACGGTCTCACGCAATTGCTGGATGCACTGGGTATCAGCTACCGGATTAATCCACGGCTGGTGCGCGGTCTGGATTATTATTCTCGCACCGCCTTTGAATGGGTCACCGATAAACTCGGGGCGCAAAGTGCTGTCTGTGCCGGTGGTCGTTACGACAATCTGGTGGCGCAACTGGGCGGCAAGCCTACCTCGGCCGTGGGCTTTGCTATCGGGCTGGAGCGGCTGGTACTCTTGCTGCAAACACTGGAGCGCGTGCCGGCGGCGACCAGTGAGCGGGTGGATATTTATCTGGCGGCGGTCGGTGAGGTCAGCGCCAGTGCCCTGACGCTGGCGGCAGAGCTGCGCGAGGCACTGCCCGAGGCGCAGCTGTTGATGCACTGCGGCGGCGGAAGTTTTAAAAGTCAGCTTAAAAAAGCTGATCGCAGTGGCGCGACCCTGGCGTTAATTTTGGGCGAGGATGAAGTGCTACAGGGGACGGTAAACGTTAAACATTTGCGTGAAGACGCCCCGCAACAAACCCTGACGCGCCAACAATTGGTGGATTATGTAGCGCACTGTCTGACAGGACAGAGCGTATAATTGATTGAACAACGAGGAGTAACGAGTGAGCGAACATTTAACCGATGAAGAACAACTGGAAAGCCTCAAGCGGCTGTGGAAAGAATACGGCGCGACCGTTATCGCGGCGGTAGTGGTGAGCGTGGGCGGCTATCTGGGCTGGAATTACTGGCAAGATCAACGGCGGATCAAGGCGGAGACTGCTTCAGCGCTGTTTGAGCAATTGCAGGCCACGACTCAGGGCGGTACTACAGCTGCCCAAGATGAGCTGGTTGCGCGTCTGAAAGACCATGACTCTGGCAGTATCTATGCTTGGCAGGCTGGGCTTTATGCAGCGCAAGCGGCGGTACAGAACCAGAATCTTGAAGGCGCTCGCAAGGAGCTGCAATGGGTGCTGGACAACTCTCGTGATCAGGGCATTAGCTATATTGCTCATCTGCGTTTGGCTCGCGTATTGGCTGCTCAGGGTGATTATGATCAGGCCCTGGGTACACTCGAAGCGGTAACCGCGCCGGCTTATGCTGGAGAGCGGGCAGAAATCCGCGGTGATATTTTTCGTCTGCGCGGCGATAAAAATGAGGCTTTCTTGGCCTATGAGCAAGCGCTGAGCGATATTCAGAACGATCCTCAGCGCCGTATGTTGTTGCAAATGAAGCTCGATGATCTGGCAGTTGCAGGGGCGGAGTCGGATTCATGAGATTACTATTGGTCGCGACCGCACTGTTAGCACTGGCAGGCTGCTCGATATTTAGTAAAAAAGATGGCACCGAGCCCATGGATCTGGTGGATTTTACTCCCACCGTCAGCTTGCAAAAAGTCTGGCAGACCAAAATCGGTAAAGGACAGGGCGCGGGAGATACGCGCTTAACGCCGGTTATTGAAGGTGAACTTATTTACGTGGTTGACCACAGAGGACGCCTGCAAGCTCTGGATCATCGCACCGGCAAGCAGCGCTGGAGAAGAAACCTCAAAGAGCCTTTGGCCGGCGGTATTGGTTTGGGCCAGAATAAGTTGCTGCTGGGTAATGATAGCGGTGAGGTAATTGCTCTGAGTGCCAACGATGGGCAGGAATTATGGCGCAGAGCATTAAGTGGAGAGGTTTTGTCGCAACCTGCGATAGGCGGTGGGGTGGTAGCCGTTACGACTATGGATGGTCGCCTGACAGTGCTCGATGCCGATACCGGCGCCCAGCTCTGGTCCTACGATAGCCCGCAGCCACGCTTGACCTTGCGCGGCCGTTCGGCGCCGGTGGTTGCTGGTGCAGCGGTCTATGCGGCTTTTGCCAATGGCCGCTTTCTCGCCTTTGATGCTGAAAATGGGCTTATTTTGTGGGAGCAGCGAGTGGCGATGCCCAAGGGGCGCTCGGACCTGGAGAAGATGGTGGATATTCTCGCCACGCCCATATTGCGCGACGGTATTTTCTATCTCAACAGCTATCAGGGACACTTAATGGCTTTGAGCCGCGGCAGCGGCCGCCCGTTGTGGGCTGAAGAATCTTCCAGTCACCAGGAAATCTGGCTACAGGATGATGTGATTTATCTCAGCGACAGTGATGGCCGAGTGCTGGCCTACTCCGCTGGCAGTGGCAGTGAGCGGTGGCGCAATGAGCAGTTACTGCGGCGCGGACTCAGTGGTCCGGCCCAGCTTGGTGATTACGTAATGGCGGTGGACGGGAAAGGCTATATGCATGTGCTGGATGCTGCCAGTGGCGATATGGCCGCGCGTCTGCGTGTCGATCGCTCTGGCGCTAGGGCCCCGCTGCTGGTGCACGATGAATTGCTATATGTTTATGCCAATAGTGGTAAACTGGTGGCCTATCGGATAAAGGCGCGCTGAGTGCCTGGGCGGCGCTGCCGCCCCCTTTCTTTTCTGTGTTGACTCTCTGCCTATGATTCCTGTTATCGCGCTGGTGGGCCGTCCCAATGTTGGGAAATCCACCTTGTTTAATCGTCTTACCCGTACTCGCAACGCCATTGTGGCTAACTACGCGGGGCTGACCCGTGACCGTCAATACGGCGAAGGCCAGATTGAAGATCAGCGTTTTATCCTGATTGATACCGGTGGTATCAGTGGCGAGGAAGAGGGCATCGACCGGGAGATGGCGGAGCAATCCTGGCAGGCAATGAAAGAAGCCGATGTGGTGCTGTTTATCGTCAGCTGTCGCGATGGTCTGACAGCGGCCGACTATCTGATTGCCCAGCAATTGCGACAACAGGGCAAGCGGACGTTTATGGTGGCTAACAAGGTCGACGGCCTGGATCCGGACGTGGCACTGGCGCCTTTTTATGAGTTGGGATTGGGTGAGGTTTTTGCCACCACCGCCACTCACGGTCGCGGCGTAAAATCGTTGATGGAAATGGTGCTGGAAGAGTTCCCGGCATCTGCCGAGGAAGAGCCAGCCGCGACGGCCAAAGGTATTAAAATCGCCGTGGTGGGACGACCCAATGTGGGTAAATCCACCTTGGTTAATCGCCTGCTCGGGGAGGACCGGGTGGTGGTCTTTGACGAGCCGGGAACGACTCGCGACAGTGTCTATATACACTATCAACGCTTCGATAAAAATTACACGCTGATTGACACTGCCGGTGTGCGACGGCGAAAAAATGTCTCGCTCACCGTGGAAAAATTTTCCATTGTGAAAACCCTGCAAGCCATTAATGATGCCAATGTGGTGGTGCTGGTGATCGACGCCCGAGAGGGAGTGGTGGATCAGGATTTGCACTTGATGGGAACGGTGATCGATGCCGGTCGGGCTCTGGTTATTGCGCTAAACAAATGGGATGGTCTGGAAGAGGGGCATAAGCAGTACGTCAAAAATGAACTGGAGCGGCGTCTGCGGTTTGTGGACTTTGCTAATATCCATTATATCTCTGCCTTACACGGTACCGGGGTCGGGCATCTGTACGAGTCCATTGAGCAGGCCTATCACTCTGCCACTGACAAGATGTCCACCAACTTTTTGACCCGTGTATTGCAGGCAGCAGTGAGTGAACATCAACCGCCGATGGTGCGCGGACACCGCATCAAACTGCGCTATGCTCACCCGGGCGGAAACAACCCGCCCATCGTTGTCATTCACGGCAATCAAACCAACGAAGTGCCGGGCAGCTATGTTCGCTATCTGGAAAAAACCTTTCGCCAGGCGCTGAATTTGCGCGGCACACCGGTGCGAGTTGAATTTAAATCCAGCGATAATCCATTTTCCAAGCGCGGCAAAACTGTCTCTGCCCGCAGCCGTAAACCGGCGCCAGCGCCCGCCAAGGGGACACCCAGAGGTCGCGGTAAACCGTCAGGCCCACGGCGTTAAGTGTGACGGCCTTTGGTGTAATTGCCGCGGCGCTGTTAACGGGGCTATTGCTGCAGCGCCAGCGGTGGGCCGGCGAGCGCACTGCTCGAGCGTTAAATGAATATGTGATTCTGGTGGCCCTGCCGTGTTTAATTTTACACGAGCTGCCCGGCCTGCAATTGAATCGCGACGCCCTCTTGCCCATCGTCATCGCCTGGAGCGTTATGATCCTTACCGCTCTGGCGGTATTGCTGTTACAAAAACCCTTGGGCTGGTCGCGTCCGGTGACAGCCTGCTTATTACTCATAATGCCCTTGGGAAATACCGGCTTTGTTGGCTTTCCTCTGATCAAAGCACTGTTGGGTGATGAAGGTCTTCCTTACGCCATTCTCTACGATCAGTTCGGCACCTTTCTGGCACTGAATACTGTAGGCATAGCGATTGCGGCCGGTTACAGCGGCGAGCGCCAAAGTGTGTTTGCCATCGTCAAAAAAATTGCCACCTTCCCGCCTTTTCTCAGTTTGCTCCTGGCCTTTGTGCTCTTGCCTTTTACTTATCCCGGTTGGATGCAACAGGCGTTGGGAGTGGTGGCCGCTACTCTGGTGCCCATCGTTATGTTGGCGGTAGGAATTAATTGGCGACTGCGCCTGCAAAGGCATTGGTGGCAGCCTTTTGTTGTCGGAATTCTTTTGTTGCTGGTGGTCAAGCCCTTGATTGCCTGGGGATTGCTTTTGTTTACCGATGCTGAGCATTTGGTGCGTCAGGTGATCGTGCTGGAGGCGGGAATGCCGGCGATGATTTCAGCGGGCGTGTTGGCACTGCGTTACAATTTGGCGCCGCAGTTGGCAGCGGCGCTGGTGGGTTATAGTTTGTTATTGAGTTTTGCTTCTCTGCTGTTCTGGCATTGGTTAGTCTGAGTGCCGAAAGGCAATCAGCGCGGCGGTGACGGCGACGTTAAGTGATTCAACACCATTGTTCATAGGAATACTCACCCACTGGGTACAAATTTTTTGCACCTCAGAACTGACGCCGCTGGTTTCATTGCCGAGCACAAACACACAGGCTTGCTGCGGACGAAAAGTCTGTAAGCTTTGCGGCGCGTGAGAAGACAGGCCGCAGATGTCGGCCCCGGCCTGAAGACACTGAGTTAATGCCTGGTGCAGGGGTAACTCAGTGCGTAAAAGCGGTGCGCGAAATACTGTTCCGGCGCTGGCTTTAATGACTAACGGATCAATATTGGCCCCACCTTTTGTGGGCAATAAAATACCATCGATACGACCCGCCGTAGCCGAGCGAATAATCATTCCCAGGTTTTGCGGATTGGTGACGCCATCCAGTGCCAGCAGTGTAAAAGGCTGAGCGTGGTGAGCGCTGAGAAAGTCCTCCAACGATTGCATCTGCGGACATTTCACATCAATCGCCACACCTTGATCCTGACGGGCAGAACGTGAAATTCTCGATAGCGCCTGACGGTTGTGATAACAGATTTCCGCCCCGCGTAGGCGCGCCAGAGCGATAAGTTGATCGAGTGCGGCAGAGGATTTATTACTGTCTGCCAAGTGCAGGCGATAAGGTGATAGCTCTGGTTGTTGCAGCGCCTCCAGAACAGGCTTGCGGCCGTAGACAGTTAAAAAACGATTAAAAAAACGTTTTTTATCGAGATAGGCCTGGGTGTCCTGGCGATTCATGTGCAGTTCCGCTGGTGATCGTTAGGTGTCTATGTGAGTCGAGCCGTGGCGCGAGAATAAAGAGACGCTTATTGACAACACGCCAAGTAGGCGCGCACGGCATCTTCAAATCCCATCAGCAGGGCGTCTACCGTGAGCGCATGGCCAATGGAGACTTCCTCAATAGGCGCACAGGCGAGCAGGGCGGGCAGGTTGTCGAGGTTCAGATCGTGTCCGGCATTGACTCCCAGACCCAATTTGCGCGCGTGTCGTGCCGCTGCCTGATAACAGGTCAGCAAGGTTTCAGCGCGCTTGGGGTCCTGCAGGCAGGCGGCCGCATAAGGACCTGTATACAATTCAATACGATCGGCCCCCAGTTCATGGGCGAGGTTAATTTGTCTGAGGTCGGGGTCCATAAACAGGCAGACGCGAATTCCCAGACCTTGCAACTCTTCAATCACAGGTTTGAGCCTGTCGCCGCTTTGAGTCAGATCAAAACCGTGATCAGAGGTTAATTGCTCGTTGCTATCGGGCACCAGGGTGCACTGCTGGGGAATCAGGTCCTTGACCAGAGTCATAAAGCCCGGGTATTGACCGCCGGCCGGAGCAAAGGGATTGCCTTCAATATTAAATTCCAGCGCCGGGTGTTCCTGTAACAGAGCGCTCATGGCGTAAGCGTCCGTAGGCCGAATATGACGTTGGTCGGGGCGCGGATGTACCGTCAGCCCCTGTACGCCCAGCTCTATACACAGCCGGGCAAAGTGCATCACGTCAGGGTAATTACCCTCGCGAGAATTGCGCAGCAGGGCAATCTTATTCAGGTTAACACTGAGTGCAGTACTCACTCGGCAATCATCTCCTTGAGGCGAGAAGAACTCTGGCGCGTTTGCTTGCCACGTTCGGCTTTGAGAATCCGCACTGCAGCATTAGGCGCATCGGGAAAAGCTTTAAAAATACCGCGTGGCTCGGCAACAATATTGCCTACCACTTTCTCTCCCTCAATCACTTTGCCAAACACGGCATAGCCCGGTTTGTTCTCGCTGGCGTTGAGCGATTCATTGTGTGTGAGGTTGATAAAAAACTGGCTGGTGGCACTGTTTGGCGATTGTGTGCGTGCCATGGACAGAGTCAGGTATTCGTTTTTCAAACCGTTATCGGATTCATTGACAATGGGGTCGGCGGTTTCTTTGCGTTGAAAGTCAAAGGTGAGCCCGCCGCCTTGAACGACAAATCCGGGGATCACCCGGTGAAAGATAGTGCCGGCATAAAAACCACTGTCCACATAGTGAAGAAAGTTTTCTACGGTCACCGGTGCCTGTTCTGGATAAAGCTCGATGACCAAGGCGCCGAGGTCTGTGTGCAGAGTCACAAAGCGCTCTTGTTTGCTACTGTCATTGCCAATGGCAAAAGCACTCAATACGCAGATAAAAACAGCCGCTAGAGTAAGTGACAGGGGTGAGAGTTTTTTCATGGATACTCCGCTTAGCGCCACTCGGACTGGCGTTTGCGCCGACCAATTGATTGCAGGATAAGTGATAAGATAATGCCAAAAAATAAAATGCCTGCACCCATTATCCATTCGCGATAACGACGATTATTTTGCAAGCGTTCGTTTTCGGTTTGCAGCACTTCGATTCGGGTTTGGAGTAATTGGTAACTTTCGCTCAAGGCTTTGTGTTCTTCATTCAGCGTGACCGCATTGGCGGAAAGATCCTGCAGCCGGGAGTGTTGCTGTTGCAAGTCTTGATAGGTGTCTTGCAGCTCAGTTAGCTGCTCCTGCAATTGGCTATTGCTCGCTTCCAGCTCTTCATTGTTGTCCAGCAACTGGCGCTGGTTGCCATCGAGCTGACTCATGCGGCGGTTGAGCTGTGCCAGCTTGAGCGCGGCGGTGGGCTCTTCAAGGAGGTGCTGGTTGCGAACCCAGCCTTCCAGCCCGCCGGGGGTGCGTACATGCGACCAAGCGTTGCCGCTGTCATCCTCGACTTCTTCCAGCAACTGTAGCTGGGTGCCGCTGGGCAGACCACGGTGCACAATGCGGTAATTATTGCCAGTGCCCGCACGCAGGGGAACCAGCAAGGTGTCGGAAATATAGCGTTCCTGACCGTGGCTGGGCAGGGACACCAGCAGGGTCAGCAGTACGGGGACGCAGAGGGCCGCTTTCGCTTTAAGGTTGAATAGCTTCACGCGTTTTTATCCTGTTCTGTCGAGCAAACGCACAGTGTAACCCAAAACCCTGGGCCTCGGTGTCAACCGGATCACGGCAGCACTTTCTTAAAGGGCTTGACGGTGACCTGGGCGTAGACCCCGGCGGCGATGTACGGATCGGCGTCGGCCCAGTTCTGGGCTGCCGCCAGGGAGTCAAACTCGGCTACGACCAGACTGCCAGTAAAACCGGCGTCTCCGGGCTCCAGGCTGTCCACGGCGGGATGAGGTCCTGCCAGCAACAGGCGGCCGGCATCGCGCAGCGCTTGCAATCGAGCCAAGTGGTCGGCGCGCGCTTGTTGGCGCAAGGGTAAGCTGTCGCTGACATCTTCACTGATAATGGCGTAGTACATAAGCATCTCGCGGTTAGGTGTTGAGAATTTCTTCCAGCTCCAGGCGGGTAAGCTGTTTGATGCGACGGAACAGGTAGATCAGGGCCGCCATCATGACACAGGTGGCGGGCAGGGCGATTACCGGAAAACTCAGGGCCGTCATCTTGCCCAATTCGGCATTAAACTCGGCGGTGCCAGCGGGGCTTACCACCAGCCATTTGGCCAAAAAATAATTGAGCGCGGAGGAGAGGAAGAAAGAGCCCGCCACCATATAAGAGGCATTGCGCAGCGCCAATTCAAACTCACTGGCCGTGTTATAGCGCTGCAGTTGAGCGGCTATCATGTCCACTTTTAACACTTTGTCGTTATACAAAAAGGTCTTTACCAACGGGTAGGGCGTCTTGATAGAAAACAGGGTAGCGAGGCCGATAATGCCCGGAATGGCAGCCTCCTTGATGGCGATATACTGTGGGTCCAGCGCCAGCAAGCCAATACTTCCCGTCAGCAGCACACTGATCACACCCAGCGCCGAAAAGAGGTTGATCTTGCGCGTGAGGTAAAAGTCGCGCAGGCCGTAGGCGAGAGGAAAGACCAGCGCTACCACCAATGCCAAGCGGGTACCCAGGTGCTCGTCGCCGCTGAGTTTCATCAAAATCAGGGTGGGAATAACGATATTGAGCAGCAGATTGAGCAGGAAGCTTTCCCGCTTGGGTTTGCCCGTGCTGGATTGTGCATTATGCTGTCCAGCTTCGTCAGAGGTAAGATCAGCTTTGGCGCGGTTGTCGGTATCGCTCATACGGGCTCCGATAAGAGGTTAATTCAGCAGTAAAGCCGCCAGTGCGGCAAGAGGTAAGGCGTGCTTATAGATTTACATACCCACAGTTCCTGCTCCGACGGTATTTTAAGCCCTCGGGAGCTAATGTCGAGAGCCAAAGCTTGCGGAGTAGAAGTGATGGCGCTGACAGATCACGATACCGTGGCGGGACTGGAAGAGGCGTATGCAGCCGCCACTGAGTTGCAGATGCAGTTGATTACCGGCATTGAGCTGTCAGCCCTGTGGAGAAAGCAGGGCATTCATATTGTGGGTCTGGGTATAGATAGCCAGCATCCGGCAATGGTGGCCTTGGTCGACAGTCAGCAGAGTGCAAGAGCTGAGCGCAACCGGCAGATAGCCGATCGTTTGTACTCCCTGGGTGTCACCGATGCCCTGCAGCAGGCCGAGGCTCTGGCTGCGGGGGAGCAGCCGGGCAGGCCGCATTTTGCCCAACTATTAATCAGCCAAGGGCTGGCCAAGGATATGGCCCAGGCGTTTAAAAAGTATCTGGGCAATGGCAAGCGTGCCGATGTACGTTTTGCCTGGCCGGAGATGGAGCCAATAATCGCCTCTGTGCGCGCGGCCGGCGGCACGGCGGTGCTGGCCCACCCATTGAAATATGGCTTTACTCGTACCCGCCTGCGGGCCTTGGTGGGCGAATTTGCCGCTGCCGGAGGCGGGGCAATAGAAGTGGCCAGTGGCTACCAGCCACCGGCGGAGCAACAGGATCTGGTGCGGCTGGCTCAGGACTTTGAGCTGACAGCCTCGTGGGGCAGCGACTTTCATCGCCCCGGTCAGCCCTGGCAGGAACTGGGGGTCTGCGGTCCGCCGCCTACAGGTATTCGCCCAGTGTGGGATGCAGAACGTGGTTTTGGTTAATACCGCGTTTGTATGTACTCTGGGGCAAAATTATAATGGCGTCTTTATATGACCAAAGCGCAAGCTAAGGATCTATCCGTGGCACAGTTTTTTCAATTACATCCTGACAACCCTCAAGCGCGCCTCATCACCCAGGCGGTGGAGATTATTCGCGGTGGCGGCATTGTGGTTTATCCAACCGACTCGGCCTATGCGCTGGGCTGCCATATTGGTGACAAGATGGCGCTGGATCGCATTCGTCTCATGCGGCGACTGGACAAGCACCACAACTTTACCTTGATGTGTCGCGATCTGTCTGAAATTGCCACCTACGCCCGTGTTGATAATCAGGTGTTCCGGTTGCTGAAAACCCTGACACCGGGACCTTATACCTTTATTCTGACGGCAACCTCGGAAGTGCCTCGTCGCCTGTTGCACCCGAAGCGGAAAACCATTGGGCTGCGGGTGCCTGATAATGTGATTGCGCAAAAATTACTGGAAGAGCTGAATGAACCCTTGATGACCAGTACCCTGTTGTTGCCGGGCGAAGAATACCCGATGACGGACCCCTACGACATTCGCGAGACCCTTGAGCATCAGGTGGAGTTGGTCATTGATGGCGGTTTTTGTGGTCTGGAGCCAACCACGGTGGTCGATCTGACCGGCCCCACGCCAGAGCTGGTACGTCAGGGCAAGGGTGATTTTTCGGTGTTTCTCTAAAGGATTGCAATACTGTCCTTCTCGCCGGGCTCCAGCGCTGTCACCCCAGAGTGATTATGGCTATAATGCCGCCACCGCGAGACGGCCTTCCAGACCGCAGGCACCAGAGGAAGCATGTGATAGAACAGAGTTCAAAATCCACGATTGAACCGGTGATAATGACGCCCGAAAGTTCGGCCGATCTGACGGTCCGCCCGCAGCAGAATGAAATGCCCTTTGCCATTGTGCAGGGTAAGCCTTATACCGAGCTGCCGCGAGATCTCTATATCCCTCCCGCCGCCCTGGAAGTGTTTCTGGAGGCGTTTGAAGGCCCGCTGGATTTATTGTTGTATCTGATTCGGCGGCAGAATATCGACATTCTGGAAATCGACGTCTCCGAAATTACTTCTCAGTATATGGCTTATGTCGAATTGATGGACGCGACTCTGTTTGAGCTGGCCGCAGAGTATCTAGTGATGGCTG
>Ga0079223_10001758_pt1 | contig 13125 bp, 8 predicted proteins | sample Stecom2011_FD_75072 | JGI IMG/M metagenome (GOLD analysis project Ga0079223, IMG submission 75072) | Agricultural soil microbial communities from Utah to study Nitrogen management - Steer compost 2011 | ecosystem: Environmental > Terrestrial > Soil > Agricultural land | place: USA: Utah... | reverse complement strand
CCCCCTTTTAAAAGGGTTTTCTCCGGAAGAGATTTAAAAGTTGAAATAGAACCTCAATGCAAAGTTGATTCCTTAAAACTTACAGCTCTACATTCGGGTAAAATTACCGACTCACTTGGTACTTTTCATGCACCTCCCTATTGTGCGACCTGGAAATATGATACCATACCCGACCAGGACCAGTTACACCTACAGTTCGGGTATGTTCTTTTTCATCCCTCTGGAAAAAAAATTATCTGTCCACCAATGCCGAACCGTTGGGTCATAGACAGGGACCAAAAAACAAGTCGTAAAAAATATCAAATTAAACAGATTTTAAATCCTGCAAAAATCGAAATTGACGGCCAGCTTATTGAGTGGGAAAAAGTTCCTGGAATTTATATCGGCTCCAAAGGCATATTTAAGATGCAATGGACAAATTACCATTTTTTTGTAGGTGCGCATGTTTTTGATACCATAATTAGTTATGCCGACTTTCTGGAATTACACTTCGACCTTAACCGGGAAAGAAAATCGTTTTCCGATATCAACCAAAGGAGTATCCGGTTTGGACCACAAACCCGCAGTACAACCTTTGCAATGAACCTTTCTGATTCCAGCTTTATGCCAGACGACAGCATAAACGTATTGTTGAATAATGAAATGAAGTGGAGAAGAAATATTGTAAAAGATGGGTACATTATTGAAGCATCTATACCGGTTACTCTTCTGTCTGAAATGGGATATTTGAACCCTAATTTTGGTTTCGATGTCAGCATTATGGATAATGATGAAAAAAACAAGTCGAAACATTATGTCAGCTGGTCGGGCTCTGCCATAGAATTTAACCGATATAATCCAAGTCAGTGGGGTACTGCAGTTTTAAAGCAGACTATGTTTCCTCTTAAACTCATATTGACGATTTCCGGGATGATTATTTTGGTAACAGGTTTGATATTGACTATAATCATTTCAAAACACAACCTTCAGGCAAAAAAACGAGAATCCGCCCAAAAGAAAGAGTACTCTGAATTTTTTAAAACGATTCTGGATGCTGTTCAAAAAAGGATCACTGACCCCTCACTATCGCTCCAGAAGATTGCATCAATCCTCAAAACCAAACCGGATACAATTACAGACACTTTTCTCAAGGAGATGGAATGTAGATTTGAACATTACATCAAATTCCAGAGAATTCAAAAAGCAAAAGAGATGCTGCGGTCTTCCGAAATGAGTTTTGAAGAGATTGCAGAAAAAGCAGGTTTTGAATCAGTAAAGATACTTAACAAATCGTTCGAATCCATTACTCATACAACACCGGAATTGTTCCGTGAAAGAATCCTTGAAGCCGCCAGGGAGGCAGAGGAGGATGAAGATGAATGATAAATACCAGGTGTACCAGCACCTTTGCGAATAAATACTGTTAACCTTACCATTCATTCCAAATAAAAAACAGATTTAAGTAAAAGTGAAGAATTTTCTACTCCGCATAAGTGTGAAATCTTATTTTGCTTAAAGAAATAACTGGCATTTCATAATAAAATATACAACCTTAAAAGGAAAACCAATGTACAGAAAACTCTTCTATTTCAGCACCAATCTCGGTATTCTGGGAAGGTTGGCTTCTGTTGCAAGCAAGGGCATGATGAGCAAAATTAATGAATCCGACAAAGTTTTCTTGGTTGACAGCAATTGTGACTCATGCGGAATCTGCAGTAAAGTTTGTCCGGTTGGAAATATAAAAATTATTGATGGGAAGCCACAATGGCAGCATAGATGTGAATCCTGCCTTGCCTGTTTTCACTGGTGCCCGAAGGCATCTATTCAGATAGGTAAAAAAACTGCATCAAGAAACAGGTATCATCACCCAAAAATCACACTTGAAGATATCGTGCCACAAACAAAAACTGAATTGGTAAAATAGTTTCAACCTGAAGAATAAGATTAATTGAATAACAACCTGCGTGGGCTATCTGTTATTTAATTTCTGAAAGGTATTTTTTTGATCTTTGTGCATATTCACTGGATGGATAACGATCGATCAATTCCTGTAATGCTTTCCTGGCTTTTTGTGGTTGATTCATTTTCAGATATGACAATCCTATTTTAAACTGAGCATCATCACTTTTCGAAGACTTATTGAACGAAAAAATCCGGTTGAAAGATGCTATTGCAGCAGAAAAATCCCCTTTGGAATAGTAGCTTTCACCAATCCAGAAATTTGAATTGTCGGCGTATTTACCCGATGGATACTGATTTAAGAGGTCAGCAAAAATTTCAATCGCTCTGTCGTAATTTCCTCTATTAAAAACTCTGAGACCATTTTGATATATTTCATATTCGGGGGAAGTTATTAAAGAAGCAGCTGATGCGGGTGAAAAGGTAGCTGTTTTTGAAGGTCCTTTTTTATTTTTAGCATTACTTCGAACACTGTTTCCTTCAAGCGTTTTAACGAAAGCATGAAGATCTTTATAGGCTTCAATCAATAATGAAATCCTGTTTTCAAGCTCCTCAATTTTTGCAGATGAAATATTTGAAACCTCTTCTGAAAGGACGATCATTCTGTTTTCCAATTCAGTCACTTTAGCAGATAACAGATCTACTTCCAGTTTTGCCTCCTGAGCAAGCTTCAGTGCCTCATCGGTACTCTCTTTAACTGCTACCACATCAATTTGAGGTAAAATTATATCATCTTCCATATGCCGAATAGAACCGGCACATCCGATAAATAGAAAATTTGCACAAAAAAGATACAGGTACTTTTGATATTTATTCATAACCAATTCCCAAAAACAACTCTGTTTGAAGTTATTATACATTGAAAGGACTATATGGTCAACTTCACATATTTTTTTTACAAGCTTTACCATGTTGCTGTATATTAAACCCATTGTTATTTTTCTGCATAACCATTAATGGATCAAAAACAATGAAACTATTCTGTAAAATTCATATTTCAGCACTGTTGTTCTTTGCTGTATTTTTTCATTTAACATGCATTTACGACCCGCAAAGAGAACCTGAAAATTCAATAAGTATCCAACTCTTTGTAGATGGAAACGGTTCTGTTAAAGGTTTACCTTCAGATACCACACTTGCAGTTAACAGCACTGTTTCAATTACTGCAATTGCAGACAGCGGTAATATGTTCATTGGTTGGGATATGGGGAAATTATTAACAGATAACCCTCTTGAGATGAAATTTTCACGGAATGTGGTTATAACAGCCCGTTTTGCTCCAAAACCTCAAGATCTGGTTTTTATTGAATCCAAAAACAGACTCTTCAATATGGGATCGTCTGATCCATCAGCACAGGAAACAGAAATCCCCGTTCACCCTGTTAAATTTACTTATAACTTTTTTATCGGGGCCCATGAAGTAACACAGAAAGAATTTAAGTCAACCGTTTCCCATCTGGCACCAGCTTATGCCCAGACAGACCAGGGTGACAACTATCCTGTAACCAACATTACATGGTATGATGCAGTGTTGTACTGCAATGAACTAAGTAAAAAGCATGGATATGATACTGTTTACTCTTACTCTTCAGCATGCCTTACAGAAGGCGAATGCTCGTTTATACTTGAAAATCTGGCAATTCATTACGATCGTTTTGGTTATCGCCTTCCAACAGAAGCCGAATGGGAGTATGCGTGCAGAGCAGGATCAGATAATCAATATTACTGGAGCAATAACAATGATACAGCCATCATAAACCAATACGCATGGTATTCTCTTAATTCAGACGAAAAAGCTCACCCTGTTGGCCAGAAAAAACCAAACTCATTTCTTCTCCATGATATGTGTGGTAATGCAGCAGAGTGGGTTAATGACTGGCTCGACAAATATCCAGACACCCTGCTGCACGACCCTGTCGGACCGACTCATCTGAACTGGGAACAGTTTGAATCCTCTTACGAACGCCCTGTTCGCGGCGGTTCCTGGCGCCTTAACCGATTTTACTTACGATCAAGTACAAGAAAAGGGCCATATGAAACAAATGCATTTAATCGTCACATTGATATCGGTTTTAGAGTTGCGATGGGTGTTTTTAAGGCCACATCTTTCAAACCGTCAGTTTCCAAACCGGATTCAATTGAGTTTAAACTACATGTAAACAAAAAAGATATTATTGACTTTATTGGAACAGAAAAAATCAAAATAGCATTTGTTTCCTCGCATAACCGAATCAGACAACTCAACACAATCGATTTTACAGAAAGCGGTATTGAAATTCAAAGCTGCGGTAATGATGAATCGGTTTACTCACCGATGATCTCTCCTGATGGGAATTTTATCGCATACAGCTCAAAAGGTGAAGGCTTTTCGGGTAATGGTACTACTACCATTCGGTTTTTCGAAAACAGTGATTCTTCTTCAAGTAATATTGATAATGCATTTATTCCACGCTGGTGGGTATCTCCTGAAACCCCTGATACATTTCTGATATACAGTAATGGTGCATCTTTGAATGATAAAAATAAATGGTATACCGAAAAAACTTTTCGCCACAAGATAAGTAATGGCAAACCAGTTGGATCTGCAGAAATACTTACATCTAGCGGTTCTTATCATGGGGGGCTCAGTACCGACGGGCGTTTCCTTGCAACAGCATACCCTACAGCCAGAATGATAGATCTGGCAATCAACGATACCAATATTTTTATCTTTACACCACCTTTTAATGGAAGAGATGATGTACCACAAATCTGTAATCTTTCTATTTCACCTTCACAGTATAACACTGATGAAATCATGTTTGTCGATTTCGGATATCCAAAAGTCAGTTCACTTCTTGGAAGATCATACGATTTCCATTCTGTAATATTTATATGTAATACAAGTCTTTTTAGTTATGATATGGTTTCCAGATGGTATATATGTCCTGAGAGTTATTTACAGTGGGATGGAGTTGAATGGTCCAATTATCCGGATTTTGCAATTGCAGTGGCAAAAACAACTGATTTTACAAAAGATGCAGTTTTCATAATCAACTGCAGCGATTCATCTTATCTGAAAATAGGTGAAGGAACAAATCTTCAGGAAGTCAGCCTATGGATAGATCCATTAGAAATTTCTGAAGGTGAAGATCCTTACAAGGCATTTGGAAAGTATGATATTCCGGTACAAACTTTTGGTCAGGACTACCAGGCCAAGAAACTGCGGTTATTCTGGAAACACCGTGAGGATATTGAATGTGCTGTTGTGGGCAGCTCTCCTGCTTATTTCGGCTTTGACCCCTCGTGCATCTCCTTGCCTGCACTAAACATGGCTCATTGTGGTGCAAATGTAACTACAGCAATGGTTATAGCGAAAAACTATGTTCTTGAACATGCTACAAAATTGAAGGTACTGATTCTGGAACTTATTACATTTGCATTTAATAGTGATGGGTACAAATCTGTGCCACACCTTACAGGCCTGAAGGAAAGTCAGGGATATATTCTTGATCATAAGCACGATTTTTACAAAAATGGTATTCCAGAAATAATAAAACAAAAAGCAGAAAATTTCGGTCCAAAGCAATGGATCGGTCTTGATTCTACGGGATTTTATTTTGACAAATATGATGGAACAGGCTGGGGAGAACCCCGTATCGACAGAGGCGATTTCAATCTGGGTGATTCGATTGTCCAATATAACCTTTCATTATTCAAGGAAGTTGTTGATATTGCTACAGCAAGGGATATATTCGTTATTACAGTCAATTTCCCTCAGAATCCAGGTTACAAAGACACAGAAATGATTGGCCTTTTAGGTCCCAGTCACCAGACATACAACCAGATTGCAGCTATTATGGACTCTATACAAAGCAGCAATGACAATTTTTATTTTTATGATGCAGCAAACGGCGGCAATCATGATTATACTGATGATGAAGCAATGGATAGAAACCACCTTAATCATAAAGGCGGCAGAAAAATCGCTTCCAGAGTTGACAGTATTATTCATGAAATTCTTATAGAACCTTAAATACCCTAAATAGACTGAATCTGCATCGATATCGGTATCGTTTCTTCCATAAACGTCAGTTATCAAGCTGTCCTTACAAATTCGAAATATTAATCCAGAAAATGATACAGAACCAAAGAAATCTGGAGATAAGGGAAAAACAACCAAATAAAAATCAGTTGTTCTTCCCGGTCGGTACCGTTGTACTAATCGTTACTGTTTAAGTCTTTAACTTGTTCAGTAATCATGTTGTTATTCAACTGAAAATTTCATTTTTTATCCATCCGGAGCTCTTTTTTGATCAATTTTGATGAAAAAACAGATCCGGTTCTTAAGCTTTATTGAGGTGCAGTTTCACTGCTGAGAAACTCAGCATACGGAATCGTTACGATTGGGATCAACTTCTGACCTGAATAGTAACGATTCCTTCACGCGATCTGCTTCGCGGATATTGATATTAAGAATCCAGAACGCTTAATATGCAGGTATAGGATAACGAACGATTACGACAACGACAACAACGATTGTAGTTTTTTTTTAATTCACCATTCATAATTCACCATTTTCTTATGACCTTCACAGCCATAAAAACCTTTCTGCGATAGTGCCGCTCTCGCAGCTCATAGTAAATTAATCGTCTCCATTCAGGTCTGATTTATATGATATCTTGAAACAGCAAAGAAAAGGACGTATATTCCTATACAGGGATTTTAGATTCGTGAACACTTCGCTATCGGATAAGTTCCCCCAAAGAATTAATTCAGCCAATACAAAATTATGATTTTATATCGATATATTATCAAGGAACATATTTTTCCATTCCTTGTTTCCCTCAGTGTTATTGTATTTCTTTTTGTGATGCAGCAGGCTGTTTTTCTGCTGGACAAAATAATCTCAAAAGGAATTGATCCGTTAGTTATTCTGGAAGTATTTCTGATCCAGTTGGGCTGGATTATCGCGCTTGCTGTTCCTATGGCCATTCTTACATCAACACTTATAACTTTCGGGAGAATGGCAGGTGATAATGAGATAACTTCAATAAAAGCTTCAGGCCAGAGTCTTCTTTCGCTTCTTGTACCGGTTCTTTCTGCATCAACAGTACTTGCAGTTCTTCTGGTATATTTCAACAACGAAATTCTTCCCGATGCAAACCACAGAACAGCAAATCTTCTTTCTGATATTTCCAGGACACGACCTGCAGCATTTATAGAACCTGGTGTACTGATCCGTGATTTTACAGGATATACAATTTATACCGAAGAGGTGAATCCGGTAAGTGGCGAAATGAACGGAATAAAAATTTATTCTGATTCACCAGACCAGGATCCATCCATAACAGTTGCGGATAGTGGAATGATCAGGATGACCCCCGATCAGCAATTTCTTGAATTAACTTTGTTTGATGGCGAGACACACAGTGTATCAAGTAATAATAAAGAAGAGTACTTTACCGGTAAATTTGAAAAACAGATTATCTGCATAAAGAATGTTGAATCCGGGCTTCAGCGAACCAGTTCAGATTATCGAAGCGATCGAGAAAAAAGCTCATCCGAAATGCTGGCTGATATCAGGAATCTTGAAGAGTCAAATGACAAGATTATTGCTGACTTTAACAGAACCATTGATTCTCTTAAAGAGTATATTCAGCAACTGGACTCAGCAAGTAAAAATTCGGACCACATAAACAAATCAAATGAGGATTCTCTGTCACTGGGCACCTGGATAGCAGCAATAGATTCTTCAGGAAAGAAACATTCTGTCAACTTACGCCGCAAAGGTGATTATCTTGAACAGATTCTTCGAAGGATCAGATCAAACAACATGATGATCAGTCAATATCTGGTTGAAGTGCACAAGAAATATTCGATTCCTTTTGCCTGTATTATCTTTGTTCTTATTGGAGCTCCTCTTGGCATTATGGCACGCAAGGGTGGATACGCTGTTGGCGCATCATACAGCATTTTCTTTTTTATCATAAACTGGGCCTTTCTTATAGCTGGTGAATCACTTGCCGACAAGATGATAATAAGTCCGGTTGTAGCGATGTGGTCTGGTAATGTCCTGATCGGATTATGTGGAATTGTCCTGATTATCATGATGCTTCGTGAGACTACAATACGTTTCGACTCCATCATTTCTTTATGGCGCAATACTGTTAACAAAGAAAAAAGTATTGTTAAAAAAATGTCGGGAAGTTTCCTGTTCAAAATACCCAGGATTATTTTTTGGACGCCCCGATTGATCAGCCGGTTATTTATCGGACGACTGCCTACTTACCTTATAGGAATTTTTCTGGGGTTTTCAGCAGGACTTATGATTGCAATAATAGTGATCTTCATAGTAATTGACTATGTAAGCAATCTTAAAAAATTTCAGGGGGTTCTGTTCTCTGATGTTCTGCTTTATTACTGGTATTACCTTCCCTGGATAATCCAGATAATGATACCGATTGTTTTGCTTCTGGCATCCATGTTTTCGCTTGGAAGACTGGCAAAAAACAGTGAACTTATAGCAATGAAAGCTTCCGGTATAAACATTCGCCAGTTGACATTTCCTCTCTTGTTTCTGGGATTGTTTTTAGCCGTGGGAACATTTTATGGGGGCGAATGGATTTTGCCAAACGCAAATCAGTTACGTAATGACCTGAGTCAAAACATGAAAAACCAGGTCAGGCCGGATCGTAATAAAAACAGTGCACGTGAATTCCGACGTGATTTTTACTATTTCGGAAATCCTCAAACTATATATTTTTTTAAAGAATTCAGCACAGCACCGGAAAACTTCCGCAATATCAATAGAGATATCTTTGATAATAACAGGATAACTCAACGCATACAGGCACAAGAAATGATTTACGACAGTACCGGATGGAGTTTCGTAAATGTTGTTGTACGTAATTTCACTGACAGTTCAACAGAAATATTGAATTTTGACACCCTTAAAGATACTATTTTAAGCATTGCACCAGTACAGATGGTCAAACGGATCAAACACAAATCTGAAATGAGTTACTGGGAATTGAGAAATCATATTGATGCAGCCAAAAAGAGGGGTGAAAAAGTTAACCAGCTTCTTGGCGAACTCGAATTTAAAATTGCTCTTCCATTTATGAATTTTATTGTAATACTTCTTGGAATAGCAATTACGGCAAGAACAGGCAGAAAAGGTGGTGCAGTGATGTTCGGGATAGGTCTTGCCTGTGTATTTTCTTACTGGATTATATCCAGATTCTGTCTTGTTTTTGCGCAAAACGGACATATGCCTACCCTTCTTGGTGCATGGATGGGAAATATTATTTTCTTTGTACTAGGGGTAACACTTTACACGAAAACAAGCCGTTGATATGACAAAAAAAATTCTGCTCGTAGACGATAATCACGACATCCTTGATCTGCTTGAGATGTATCTTTATAAAGAGTATGATGTGATTACTGCGATGAATGGTTTTGAAGGATTAAAGAAAACTGAAGAAGAATTGCCCGATCTGGTTATTACCGATATAATGATGCCGGTAATGGACGGTATCCGTTTTTTTAACAAGTTGAAAAGACAGGAAAAAACACGGGAAATACCTGTTATTGCAATTACATCTTTTGTCAAAAAAATTACCAGAAGAAGTTTGCTCAATATTGGTTTTAACGGAGTGCTCTCCAAACCACTTGAATATCAGGTCGTGATGGACACAGTTCATAAAGCCATATCGAAAAACGAACCGGATTCTTCATGCACAATAAAAAATTAACATCGCTTTGCTGTATTTGTCTGCTTCTTTCTTTTGGGTTCCAGTTTTTCAATCAACCTTACAGCATGATAAGTACTGGTATATTAACATTTTTTTTTATTCTTTTATTGGTTTCCCGGCGGCGACCGATTCACAAAACAGAATCTGCAGAACCTTTTTCATATCAGCCACAAACATCAAAAATCAAAACCCTTGATTATCAATCCCAAAAACATGTTAGTGAGGAAGTAGCAGAAGCACCGATTTCTGCTCTCGGGTCACAACATTGTCAGAATGAATGGAAGTTAATTGAAAAAGAGATCGATCAGATTCTGGATAACAGTATAAAAATTATTAGAAATCATATTGATGCACATACTGTTGCAATTTTTTTCCCGACTTCAGACGGAGGATATAAATTAAGGCGGTATTTTTCACAATGTGACTGCATAAATGAGAATGCTGTAATTTACCCTGGCGTTGGCATTATCGGCGGATTTTTTAAAGACGGTCTCCAGCAGGTAAATCTTCACGAAATAACAAACGACAGTGTAACCCTTTACTATTATCTTAATGATGCCGGGATAAGGTCCCTTATGGCCAGCCCGATTTCAGCGGATAATCTGGAACGCGGAACAATTATTGTCGACAGCACCTCCAGAGACTTTTTTACCAATGAAAACCATGCGTTTCTCAATACTGCTGCAGCTCTCCTTGGGCAGGCTGTTTACAATACATATCTCTATACTGAACATAAACTCGAACATATACGCCTCGCAGCAATGAGTAACATTGAAAAAGTTTTTTTCAGAGATCTTTCAATCGACACAATTCTGAATAAAATGGTGGAAGTAATTCCGTTTGCCATTCCTTGCGACAGATTAACTATAAGCATTAAATCCGAAAACGACAACAGCGCTACAATTCTCAGAACCTGGGGCTCAAACTGTGAAGCTTTTAATAATTTCAATTTCCCGCTCAATGATAAACACCTGATACCTCTTTTTTACTCAAAAAATATCTGTATCTACCGCAACTTTTCAAAAGATCACCATGAAACAAGGTATTTTGATGATGAACCAAAAGATACTCTGTTCAATTCATTTCTTGCAGTACCAATTGGAGTTGATAGCTGCAGAGGGATTCTTTTTATAGAATCGTTTAAACGGAATGCATTCAATGATTCATACAAGGATCTGATTAATCGTATTGCAATTTCTGCAGGACTTGCTATCGAAAAAATACTGATTTATGAAAAAGCAAAAGAGCTTGCTACGCATGATGGGCTTACCAGCCTGTACAATCATCGTGAGTTTCAACAGATTCTCCAGGATGAAATAACAAGATCTATCCGATACAAGGATCCATTATCTCTGGTCATCTGCGATATTGACTATTTCAAAAAAGTAAATGATACCTGGGGACATCAGTTTGGAGACAGTGTACTTAAAGGTGTAGCGTCATATCTTGATAGCAGCATACGCAACAATATTGATACTGCTTCACGTTATGGTGGTGAAGAGTTTGCGCTTATTCTGGTTAAAACCGATAAAAACGCTGCAATAGAAACAGTGGAAAGAATTCGGCAGGGAATCTCCAAAATGGAATTTAAAAGCCCTTCCGGTGAACAGGTGCACGTATCAATGAGTTTTGGAATCGCTGTGTATGGCCTTCATGCAAAAAGAATTGACGAACTGATAAAAAAGGCGGATAAAGCACTTTATAGAGCTAAAGAAAACGGAAGAAACAGAGTAGAGGTTTTTTAATACAGCGCAATTCGCGCCTGAGTTTCCCAAAACCCATAAGAACTGTCAAATAAAAAAACGACTCCTGTTTTATAAGGAATCGTTTGAATTTTAATCTTTTAACCCGCAACAGGTCTGACACAGGTTTAATTTTGCTATTTCAAGATAATCTGGTTTTTTATATCATAATTATTCGCACGTATAGTATAACCATTGCATTTTTTGATACCGGTAATCTTTCCCAAAAGGTTAAAATCGGAATACTTGTTTTTTGAAATCAGCTTTGGCCTGACCAGTGCTTGTGTTTTGAAATTCTGTTGAGGTTTAACCGAGGTTGAAAGATCAACGAATTCGACACTTTTTTCAGTCACATCAATATCAGGACTATATAGCTTGTAATACATGTTAAGAAATGCACGAGTCATAGCTTCACCTGTTGGGTCATACCAATCCGGTATCATATATATTGAATCATTCAGTTCAAAAGAAATTTTAATCTTTTCATCATTTTCAATATACTCACAACTGATAATATTGACCTTGTTATGTCCTTTAAACGCGATTACCAGAGCGGTATCAAAAAGTTCACTTTCAATATCCGGTAATTCTGGAACACCTTCTATAGGGCTGCTAAGTATAGTTTTTTCAGTTAATACTTCACTCCATTCTAAGATAATTCCATACACTCTAGTAATTATTGATGCCGCTTTATTATTAGTGGTGTACCCACCCAGTAATTCAAGCTGTATTTCCTGGGAAAAAGAATCACTCAAATGAATTGAACAGATTAAAGCTGTCATGATAATTTTATAAGTTAACTTTTTAAAGGTCATTATATACTCCCCTTGAATACTGAATCGTTTAAAAACATTCTAGTACCATAATATAAGAAAAATTTAATCAAAATGTAAAATAGAATTAACACAACGCTATCAGCCACGTAGTTAAAAACTACTTTGGGTATGGACAATATAGTGAGTATATTTCAATTAATTTAATTTAATGTAGAACTTATCTTCCACACCCGTTACTATCTTTATTAACCATTTTGTACAGTTGTACGATCTCCTCTGGCCACAATGTTTCATCAATAGTTTCAAGTATAAGAGGTATCTCTTCAAAACGGGGGTCATTCATTATGTAACTGAATGTTTCGAACCCCAGCTCACCTTTTCCTATACTCTGATGGCGATCCACTTTTGACCCTACTCCAGTTTTGGAGTCATTGAGATGTGCCCCCCTGAGATACTGGAATCCTATTATTGAATCCAGTTCTTTCATGGTTTTGCAGTAACTTTCAAAATCCCGAATATCATATCCTGCAGCATAGGTATGACATGTGTCAATACAGAAACCGATTCTGGATTTATCATTTACCTTATCGATTATACTGGCAATATGCTCAAACCGGTAGCCCACATTTGATCCTTGTCCCGCTGTATTTTCCAGAACTATTGTAACTCCTGATGTCTCATCAAGGGCACGATTTATTGATTGTGCGATATTATCCAGACACTGTTCTTCAGAAATCTGATTTAGATGACTGCCCGGATGGATATTAAGATAAATCAAACCCAGTTGGTTACATCGTTTCAATTCATCTACTAACGCATTGTAAGACTTCTGCCTTGCTTCTTTTTGAGGGTGACCGATATTAATAAGATAACTGTCATGAACCAAAGCATGTTCTGGAAGATATCCTTCAGATTCCATATTCGACCTGAACT
>Ga0079223_10001756_pt1 | contig 13127 bp, 11 predicted proteins | sample Stecom2011_FD_75072 | JGI IMG/M metagenome (GOLD analysis project Ga0079223, IMG submission 75072) | Agricultural soil microbial communities from Utah to study Nitrogen management - Steer compost 2011 | ecosystem: Environmental > Terrestrial > Soil > Agricultural land | place: USA: Utah... | reverse complement strand
GTCATGACGCCGGGGTCCGTGGAGAAAGGTTATCTGTACAGGATTTTGCGAAACTAGCTGATCTCATGGAGGTCCTGTAATGAAGTTTTACAGCCCCACCAAAGGAGTCATGAACTTTCCCAGTGTTTTTACAGCCATCCGGGATTTCATGGCCGAAAACCCAGAAGACGAATACCGATTGATCATCGGAACTGATTCCCAGGTCCGGCGCCAGACAGTTTTTGTCACGGCGCTAATTGTGCACCGGGTAGGTAAGGGAGGAAGGTTTTTCTATACCCGCCGGCGAGAACGGGTAATGGATAGCCTCAGACAGCGTATCTATTATGAAACCTCCCTGAGCCTAGATATTGCCGCTAAAGTCACCGCCATGTTGGCTCAAACTGAGCTGGCTGATCTCAAATTAGAAATTCATTTGGATATAGGCCCCAATGGAGAGACCCGCAGTTTGATTCGAGAATTGGTGGGAATGGTGATTGGTAGCGGGTTTGCTGCCCGGATTAAACCTTATTCCATCGGGGCTTCTTCCGTTGCCGACAAATACACAAAAGGTTGACTGCCTAATTCCTTCCGGTAATACGACCCATATACTGTACCGGGAGGAATGGAAATGGATTTTAAACCAGGCGATATAGTCGTAAGAATTTCCTATGAAAAAGATGTCTATTTTAAAATAGTGAGCATCGACCCCAGGACAAAGACTGCCAGGTTAAAGGGGCTTGACTTGAGGCTGTATGCCGACGCTCCCTTGGATGATCTGTGTCGGCCCGGGGTAGTAGAGTTGGCCAATTATCGAGTCAAATCCCTTAGGCTTCGGGTTACCATGGTTGCCAAAGCCAACCGCAACAATCGGTCTTTGCGGGACAGTGGTAAAAAAAAATCAAAGCCTAGCTATATAGATTTACCGGGTAAGGTGCTCCATCTGGATGGAGACCCGGAATACCTGCAAACCTGTCAGAAGGCATATGATGATCTGCAGATCGAAAACAACTGTTATTTTGTCTCAGAAGTAGAGCAACCTCGACGGGTGGAATCGCTTTTACGGGAGCATAAACCTGATATCTTGGTCCTGACTGGTCACGATGGCATGGTAAGAAAGAGCAGCATTAGGAACAAGGATGGAGAAAGGAACTATCATAATACCAGGCACTTTATTGCCGCGGTGGCGGTGGCCCGGGACTACCAGCCCAGCAAGGATGATTTAGTAATATTTGCCGGAGCCTGCCAATCCTGGTATCAGGGCTTGCTTGAAGCCGGTGCCAACTTCGCCAGCTCACCCCAGAGGGTATTTATTCACGCCTTGGATCCTGTTTTGGTGGTGGAAAAAGTGGCCTACACCCCGGTGGGTAGAGTGGTAAGTATTTATGATGCCCTGACCAGTAGTGTCACAGGTCTCAAGGGCGTTGGTGGCATAGAAACCAAGGGACAATTTCGGTTGGGACTACCAAAAATTTAATAAAGGCCTTGACATACCCCACGTATTCCTGCTATAATTTTTAATTCAATTTGACAATGGCCCGCTTATATGTTACAATTTTGCTATAAAAAAGCGTGGGGTGATGTTGTTGGCAGATAAAACTACGTTGGCGACAATCAAGCAGGATTTGGACAAATACATTGGAAAAGAGATCACCCTCAAAGCAAATCGAGGCCGCAAAAAATCCATCGAAAGAACGGGTATTCTAGAAAAGACTTATCCGGCACACTTTCTGGTTAGGCTGGATGAAAGCTATTTTAACAGAAAGCTCTCCTTCTCCTATGCCGATATCTTGACTAACACTGTTGAGCTTACTCTAGATAATAAATCATACAACTGTAGCGCTTCTTAAACCGCCATCCGGCGGTTTATCTTTTTTGGGCATTTATCCTTTTTTCCCGCATATATTATTATATCTTAACACTACTGCGGGAGGGGTTAAGGAATGTCAAAAGCAAGTCCGGCTAAGGTTAGCCGTCGACGTATTAACCTGGAGACAGTTGTTTTCAGCGCACAGCAAGAAGTAACTGTGCCTGTCGTAATTAAAATTCCGGCCGGCACACAGTACCTACTGCATCCCATCTTGATGCTGCCTAAGCACAAACTCACAATTCAGCAGGGCCCTGGCAAAATCAGAGTTCTGGGCCAGCTGGAGGGTATGCTGAGCTGTGTGGACAGTTCAGAGACGGTGCGGACGCTGCCAGTTCCACCCATGGAATTTATGGCTGCCTTTACTGCCCCGGTGTTGCCGCCGGGGGCTAAGGTGTCGGCAGATGCTGTCATCCAGGGGGTCGAGGTGGATCGGGATGAAGACAATGTGGCCAACATCACCGCCTTTGTCTCGGTGGATGTATGGGTGTTAAACCGGGAGGAGACCGAGATTATCACCGATGTGGCAGCTGATTCTCTCATCGCTGAGAGACAGAGCATCAAACTCCAGCACATTATCAAAGAAATCCAAGCTGAAAAAAAACTCAACTTTACAGTTGCCATGGCCGACGCTGAACCGGGAGGCACGGAGTTATGCATCGCCAATTTGAGCTGGCAAGTTGTGGATGGCAAACTCTCGGCTCGGGGAGTTGTTTTGGCAAATGTCCTCTGCTTGGGCGAGTCCCAGGGGATTGGAATAGCCCAGGGCAGCGAAGAATTTGAGTTGGAGATGGACTTTGGCACTGCTGAGATTACCGAGAGTATGCTCCATTGCTACCCCTTAACCGTTACCTCCACCCCGGGGGAAAGCGGTTTGAAAATGGAGATAGTGTTGCAGGCAGTGGCCATGGGGTATCGCGAGGAGGCGGGGGAATATCTCACTAACCTCATCGGCGCCGACAGTCTGGACAAAACACTGCATTTGAGGAATCGTATTGGAGAGAGTGAGTTTAAACTCAACTTGGATGGATTATGCCAATTCCCCGTAGAGCCGGCCGTCATTAATGTGGTGCTACCAAAGGTCAGAATCATCGAGGTCAAGGCCATGGACGAGAAGGTTTTGGTACGGGGGATGCTGAGTCTAAATATCTATTACACCGATGAAGACGAGCAAAAACGGGTGTTGGTCCAGGAGGAAGAGTTTAATCAGTTCTTTGAACTGCAGGGATGCACACCAGACTATAATGTTACGGCCTGGGCTTGGCCTGAAACCGGAGAATGTAGCGATGAACGCTATTCAGTGCCGGTGCTCCTACGGGTAGAGGTTATCGAGGATGTGGAGTTTACTGCCGTCACCGATATCCACATGGTGGATCCCGAGTTTATCCCGGTGGACGCCAGTGTCGTCCTTTACATTGTAAAGCAGGAAGATAATCTGTTCACCATCGCAAAAAAATTTAATATCAGCCAAGAAATGCTGCGAGAATATAATGGTATGGTGGTGGATGAGGTTCATCCAGGACAAAAATTAATGGTACCAATTTATTCCCTCAAATACAAAAGTTAAGGTGTAGATTTTCTACACCTTTTTTTTATTCAGAGTTCAAAACTACCAAAGCTGATAAAAATGGCCTACGAGGGCGTACGGAAAAGGACGGACTTGATAGGACAAGGACAAGGGGGAATATGCAATCTCAACTGGCTTAGACTACAATATATTGTGGTGGTATAATAGGAGCTACACTACATATTGTGGAGGCGAGACCTTTGGAATTACAGATCACCGAAAATGCCAGAAGAGTATTGGAACGGCGCTATCTTGTCAAAGAAAATGGAGAGGTAGCGGAGCAACCTGAGGATATGTTCCGCCGAGTTGCTGATAATATTGCCCAGGCAGAAAAAAATTACACTGGCGAGCAAAAGGAATGGGCGGATAAATTTTATAAACTCATGGTTTCCCTGGACTTCATGCCCAATTCCCCCACGCTGATGAATGCAGGCAGAGAGTTGCAGCAATTAGCTGCTTGTTTTGTTCTGCCTGTAGATGACACCATGGAGGACATTTTTGATTCTATAAAGCACGCCGCGCTGATTCATAAAAGTGGTGGCGGCACAGGTTTTTCTTTTTCCCGTCTGCGTCCCAAGGATGACTTGGTCTTAACTACAGGTGGGGTGGCCAGTGGACCGGTTTCCTTTATGAAGGTATTTAATTCAGCCACCGAAGCCGTAAAACAAGGTGGTACCCGTCGAGGGGCAAATATGGGTATGTTGCGGATAGATCATCCTGACATCCTCAGCTTTATCACCGCCAAAGAAGACAATGCTGAGCTGACCAATTTTAATATTTCTGTGGCATTGACCGAGGAATTTATGGAAGCTGTCAAGGAAAATAAAGATTATGCTCTCATCAATCCCCGGACGGGGCGGGAAGCGGCCCGCTTGGAAGCCAAAATAGTATTTGAAAAACTGGTGGATTCTTCTTGGCGTAACGGAGAGCCGGGCATCGTGTTTCTGGACCGGGTCAATGGGGATAATCCAACCCCCCATGTAGGCGATATCGAGAGCACCAATCCCTGTGGAGAGCAACCCTTGCTTCCCTACGAAGCCTGCAACCTTGGCTCTATAAATATTTCCAACTTTGTTCACACCAATGGTATCGACTACAAGCGGCTGGAGCAAGTTGTGGAATTATCGGTGCGGTTTTTGGATGACGTAATAGATATGGGTAGCTATCCCCTTCCGGAAATCAAAGAAATGGTGCTGGCGAATCGCAAAATCGGTTTGGGCCTAATGGGTTTTGCTGATGTGCTGCTGAAGCTAAATATACCCTATAATAGCAATCAGGCGGTGGATCTGGCCCGACAATTGATGGAGTTTGTACAGCGGACAAGCAAGGAGGCTTCCCGAAAACTGGCCGAGGAGCGGGGTGCGTATCCCAACTTTGTCGGCAGTCGTCAAGAACAGTTGGGCATGCCTCCCCAGCGCAACGCCACCACTACCACCATAGCGCCCACGGGGACTATTAGCATCATTGCTGGTGCCTCCAGTGGAATCGAGCCGAATTTTGGCTTTTGCTACAGTCGCAATGTCATGGACAATGATCGTTTGGTGGAAGTGCATCCGCTTTTTAAGGAATTGGCAATTCAGCAGGGCTTTTATTCCCAAGAGCTGATGGCTCAGGTAGCTGAACGGGGAAGTGTCCAAAGTATAGAGGCGGTGCCTGCTGATATTCGTCGGGTCTTTGTCACTGCCCACGATATAGCGCCAGAATGGCATATCAAAATTCAGGCTGCATTCCAACAGTATACCGACAATGCAGTTTCCAAGACTGTAAACCTTCCCCACAAAGCCAGTCGGGAGGATGTGGCAAAGGTATTTATCCAAGCTTATGAACTGGGGTGCAAAGGAGTTACTGTTTATCGGGACGGTAGCCGGGAAAGTCAGGTCCTAAGCGTAGGCACCCAAAATGAAGGTAAGAATGGTGGTATTGTTCCCCGTCCTCGGCCGGCTATTACCACCGGCTGGACCGAAAAGGTTAAGATCGGTTGCGGCAATTTGTATATAAATGTTAACTCCGATGAGGACGGGATCTGCGAAGTATTTACCAATACCGGTAGAGACGGCGGCTGCGCTTCTCAATCCGAGGCCACAGCTCGGTTGGTTTCCATCGCGCTGCGCTCTGGTATTTCCGTGGATAGCATTGTGGAACAATTGCGAGGGATACGCTGCCCTGCCTGCATCCGGCGGACCGGCGTAAAGGTTACCTCCTGTCCCGACGCCATTGCCAAGGCCTTGAAAAAGAATTCCAGCCAGAAAACACCGTCGATTTCACTGCAAGAATTTGCCTCAGAGTCGGCAGTCACCGATGACCGAGGTGAACGGCGCCATAAATGCCCTGAATGTGGCCGAGAAATTAAGCACGAAGGCGGTTGTACCATTTGCCTCAGCTGTGGTTATTCCCATTGCGGTTAAATTTATAGTTCAAGCCCGTTTCCCTCTGGGGAGCGGGCTTTTTACTAAAAATCGTATACAAGGCCGGCCAGAGCTAATAATAAATTGGAGATAGTATTTTGTCGGAGGGAAGAAAATATGCCTGATGCAGTTGATGGAACACTTTTAATCATAGGGGGTGCAGAAGATAAAAAAAAGGATTGTGAAATCCTCAAGGAGTTTGTCCGCTTGGCCCAGCGTCGGGAAGGTAAAATAGTAATTATGACTGCAGCAACTCAACTTGCTGAGAAAGTTAGTACAGAGTATATAAAAATTTTTCAACGTCTTGGTGGGAAAGATGTTGTGAGCTTGGATATCCCTTCCCGTCAGCAGGCCCAGCTGCGGACAACTACCGAAACAATTCTCTCCGCGGGCGGAATTTTTTTTACCGGTGGTGACCAATTGCGCATCACCAGCTTGCTGGGCGGGACAGAGGTGGACTATGCTTTAAATGAAGCCTATCGAAAAGGAACCATCATTGCCGGGACCAGTGCTGGTGCCTCGGTAATGAGCGCGACAATGATAGTTGGTGGAGATAATGATAGCACTCCCCAACAGGATGCCTTGAGCATGGCCCCGGGCATGGGTTTGCTACGGGAAGTGGTAATTGACCAACACTTCGCTCAAAGAGGCAGGTTGGGGAGGCTGGTTTCCGCCGTGGCTCAACAACCCGCCATTTTGGGGATAGGAATTGATGAAGATACGGCGGTCCTTATCAACCGCCAGGGCGAAATGAAGGTAATTGGTTCTCAAACTGTAACTGTGGTGGATGGTGGCCGGTGTGAGCACATCAATGTGTCCGAAGCCAAACCGGAACAGCCCTTGGCCTTGACGGGAATCGCAGTTCATATTTTGCCCCGGGGCTATGGATTTGATCTCCAAGACAGACAAGCGATGGTACCGGAAGAGGATGAGGAAAAGTGAGACTTGTTGAATCTAGGCATTTTCCAGGCATAAATGTGCACTGTATGAAACCAGTTTTGGAGGCTGTCGTGGATTTAGAGGATTTGGTGGGCAAAGAGACCAGCGATTTCCCCGATTTTTCCTCTGCTTTGGTCAAGTTGTTGCCGGGACTGATGGAACATGTGTGCGGCATAGGTCGCCAAGGGGGTTTCTGGATTCGTTTGCAGAGGGGCACATATTTTGGCCATGTTTCTGAGCATGTGGCCATAGAACTATTGAATCAGGCGGGGTATCAATCATCTTATGGCAAGACCAGGGCCATGGATGAAGAGGGTTTGTACAGAATAGTAATTCAGTGTCACTGGCCAAAAACGGTTCTGGCTGCTTTAAATATGGCCCTCCAACTGGTTGAAGATTTGCTCCGGGGCGTGGAGCCTGAAGTGGATATTTACAAGTTAGAGCGCCTGCTGGCCCAGGAAAAGCCGGGTCCCAGTACCCAGGCCATCATTGATTCAGCCCGCAGTCGCGGAATACCTGTGCGCAGTATGGACCACGGTAGCCTCATCTGTCTGGGCACAGGCAGGTATCGAAAATTTGTCGAGGCGACGGTGACAGGTCACACTTCTTGCATTGGCGTGGATATCGCCTGCGACAAAACCCTAACAAAGCGAATTCTCTCCGATGCCCTGATTCCCACTCCCGGCGGTAAAATCGCTCGAGACGAGGAGCACGCTGTGGAAATAGCCGAGGAATTAGGAGGAAGTGTGGTAGTAAAACCTTGTGACGGCAACCAGGGCAAGGGGGTTAGTCTTAACCTCACCAGCGAAGCTGAGGTCAGGGCTGCCTACAAAGTGGCAGAGAACTATAGCAGCAAAGTGCTGGTAGAAGAACAGATATTCGGCCGGCATTATCGCATTTTGGTTGTCAACGGGCGGGCAGAGGCCGCTTCAGAGCGCTTTCCGGCCAAGGTGGTCGGCGACGGCATTCACTCCATCAAGGACTTAATTAGCATCGAGAATCGCAATCCCCTGCGCGGGGATGAACATGAAAAACCCCTAACCAAGATTAAGGTGGACCAGGTGGTCTTTAATGTTCTTGCCCGCCAGAATTTGACCATGAACTATGTCCCCCAACGGGAGGAAGAAATTAACCTTAGAGATAATGCCAACCTAAGCACTGGGGGATCCGCCACCGATGTCACTGAAATAGTTCATCCTGAGAATAATGAGCTGGCGTGTAGAATTGCCCGTCTCCTAGAGTTGGATGTGGCTGGTATTGATGTGGTAACCGAGGATATCTCCAAACCACTCTTGGATGGCCAGGGGGCAATACTGGAAGTAAACGCAGCGCCAGGTATTCGCATGCACTTGTTCCCCACAGAAGGTGCGCGAAGGCCGGTGGGGGATGCTATAGTTGATTACTTGTTTCCGTGGCAGCGCCGCCACAGCATTCCCCTGATTAGCGTCACAGGTACCAACGGAAAGACAACAACTTCTCGGCTTATTGCCCACGCCTTAACTTTGCAAGGCAAAAAAGTCGGTTTGACCAGCACAGATGGAATTTATATCGATGGGGTCTGCATAAACCGGGGGGACAATACAGGCCCCATCAGCGCCGACATAGTTCTCTCGGACCCTGCAGTTGATGTGGCGGTGCTGGAAACCGCCCGGGGAGGATTGGTGCGGCGGGGGTTGGGCTATGAAGAGGCGGATGTAGCGGTGGTTACGAATATTTCTGAAGATCATTTGGGCTCCGACGGCATCAACAGCTTAGAAGAGTTGGCCCATGTCAAATCTTTGGTGGTAGAAGTGGTGCGGTCAGATGGCTATGCCGTCCTCAACGCTGACGATGAGCGGGTGGCAGCCATGGCCCAAGGCTGTCCAGGTCAAATTATTTTTTTTAGTCTGGAAGGGGGCAACAATCACCTGTTTCTGCGGCACTTGGCTGTTGGAGGACGGGGCGTAATGGTTGAGCACAAAAAAATACTCTTGGTGGAAGGACGCAAAACCCATGTGCTCACAGAGTTAGAGCATGTGCCTATCACCATTGCTGGGGCAGCCCGATATAATGTGGCCAACTGTTTGGCGGCGGTGGGAGCTCTGTGGGGGGCGGGGCTTTCCCAGGAGGATATCATTGCCGGTATAACAGACTTTGACAGCGAAAGTAATCCTGGGCGGACCAATTTATATGATTTTGGCGACTACAAAGTTCTTTTGGATTATGGGCACAATTACGCTGGCTATGCCAATGTTTTTGAATTGGTCAGCGCTTTGAAGCCCCAGCGGCGAGTGGGGGTTGTGGGAGTTCCCGGTGACCGCAAGGATTCTGATATAATTAAAGTGGGGAAACTCAGTGGACAAAACCTCGACTTAATCTACATCAAGGAAGATAGTGACCTCCGAGGTAGAGAGTCTGGAGAAGTTGCGGAACTGTTGGAGCAGGGCATAAAGGATGGTGGTAGCAAGGCTCAGGTCCAGATAATTCCCGCTGAGATCGAGGCCGTTGAAACAGCCTTAGCTCAACATCAAGCAGAGGATCTGATTGTGGTATTTTATGAGGAGTTGGAGCCCATTCAGACGCTGTTAAAAAATTTTGGTTTAGAATCTTGATTCGCGCAGGAATTGGTCTTTGCCAAGTAAAATACTTAGTGTAAACTGGTTTTGGGAGGGTAAGGAGATGCCACAGCTAGTCCTAACTGCCCCGGCGAAACTGAATTTGTCCCTGGATGTTGTGGGACGTAGAACCGATGGATACCACCTGGTGGAGATGGTTATGCAGAGCATAGAACTCTGTGACCACATAAGCTTGGCCAGTAGAACCGACGGCCAAATAAAAATAGCTTGCACCCATCCCCATGTGCCCACAGGTCCGAAAAACCTCGTTTGGCAGGCCGCCCAGCTCCTGGCTCAGGCCAGCGGCAAATCCAGTGGGGTGACCATTACTCTTGGCAAGAGCATTCCCGTCGCTGCAGGCCTTGCCGGGGGCAGCACCGATGCGGCGGCGGTGCTTATGGGTCTCAACCGGATGTGGGGATTAAATTTGGAGGCCCGGGATTTAGCCCAACTGGGACTCAAGCTTGGTGCCGACGTGCCTTTTTGCCTCATGGGCGGCACAGCCCTGGCCCAGGGAATTGGAGAGAAGTTAACCCCCTTACCTCCACCGCCCCCTTTGTGGGTGGTGCTGTTAAAACCCAATATTGGGGTTTCCACGGCAGAGGTATATAATAATTATCGGGGAACGGATGTGAGAACCCGTCCCTGCACCCAGAGTCTGGTGGATGCAATCCAAGCAGGGGCTGCCAGTTCCATGGTCCAGGCCATGGGTAACGTGTTGGAGAGTGTAACCTTTGCCAAACTGCCCCTGCTGAGGCAGTTAAAGCGTAAAGCCTTGGAATTGGGTGCATTGGCTGCCCTGATGTCCGGTAGCGGCCCGACTATTTTTGCCCTAACCAAGGAATATCGGGAGGCGACTGCCATTGTCAACGCACTAAAACATTTGGTTGACTTTACTTGTATAACAACCTTTAAGGAGGGTAATTATGGACCCCGTATATGCGATAATCCTAGCCGGTGATAGCGAAGACCGCAAGATCAAGCAAGGTAGCGTCATAGAAAACAAGGCTTTCTTGCAAATCCATGGCCGGCCAATGTTGGAATACGTCTTGGACTGCTACCGTAGCATGGATTTAGCTGGGATAGGAGTTGTGGGCCCTCCAGACAAATTGGCTGATTTGAAGGGGATTACTGTTATCCCACAGCAGGGAGATATGGTTGCCAATGTGGTGGCTGCCGCCAACGCCTTCCAGGGAGGCTGGTTGCTGCTGAGCAGCTCTGACATCCCCCTGATTACACCGCAGTCTGTTCAGGACTTTTTGACCCGTTGCCGCGGAGCAGATCTCTTTTATCCCTTGGTATCCAAGGAGGATTGTCTGCGGGTATTTCCAGATATTCAAAGGACTTGGGTAAACTTGACAGACGGAACCTTTACCGGCGGAAACATTCTACTTATTCGGACTGATAAAGTACCCATTGCCGCTGGACCGGCGGGAGATTTCTTTGCTGCCCGCAAGAGCCCTATTCAGCTGGCCGGATTGGTGGGTATTACCACCTTGGCCAAACTGATTCTCAACAAGCTTTCAATAAGGGCAGTGGAAAGGAAAATGGAAAAAATTCTTGGTCTCGACTGTAAAGCTATTTTATCATCCTACCCTGAGCTGGGTACTGATGTGGACAAGGAGACCGACTATACTATAATTAGCAACAAAATCTCCACGGCAAAGTAAGACAAGCAGGCTGTTGCCCGGGCGCAGCCTGCTTTGCCATAAAGTAAGGAGGAGGAAAATGACTACAATTAGTGATATCAAACTTGCCATGGATAGAATCAAGGGGGTAGTGCGCCAGACCCCCCTGCGTTGGTCTGAGACCCTCAGCACCATGGTGGGCTATTCAGTTCATCTAAAAATGGAAAATATCCAAAAGACAGGCTCCTTTAAACTTAGGGGAGCGGCCAACCGTATCCTAGGCGGAGAAAGTTCTGGTGGTAAGGGGGTGGTGGCGGCTTCTGCAGGTAACCACGCCCAGGGAGTTGCCTTTGCCGCCCAGCAGGCTGGCCGCCAGGCTACCATTGTAATGCCCCAGGGCGCCCCCATTACCAAGGCCGATGCCACCCGTAATTACGGTGCCAGGGTTATTCTTCAGGGCAATAATTATGATGAATGCTTTCAGATTGCCTCTGGCATAGCCCAGCAAGAGGATTTGGAGTATATCCACGCCTTCGATGATCCCCTCATCGTGGCGGGACAGGGAACCATCGGCTTGGAGATCTTGGATCAGCACCCTGGGATTCGTCAAATTCTGGTTCCTGTGGGTGGAGGCGGCTTGATTTCTGGCATCGCCTTGGCCGCCAAGGCCATAGATCCTGAAATCCGGGTGGTGGGAGTACAGGCCCAGGGTGCCGACGCCGTTTATCAGACTTTTCAACACCAAGAACTGACCGAGTCTCAATCTGTTACCACCATCGCCGATGGAATTGCAGTAAAGCGACCGGGAAAGCTGACTTCTAAAATAATACTGGACCAAGTTGATAGCATCATTACCGTCAGCGACGAAGAGATTGCATCAGCCATGCTGGTTGCCTTGGAAAGGCTGAAGACCTTGGTGGAGGGAGCTGGTGCCACCGCTTTGGCTGGAGCTTTGTTCGCCGGCCAAGAACTGCTCCCGGTGCCCACTGCTGTGGTCCTCAGCGGTGGCAATGTAGATGTAAACCTCATTGCGCGCCTGATAGAGCGAGGTCTAGTGAAATCTGGGCGTCACGCCGTTCTGCAGGTTTTGATTCCCGACCGCCCCGGAAATCTGCAACGAGTGCTAAACATTGTTTCTGGGCAGGGGGCTAATATAATCTCCATCCTCCATGATCGTTTGGCGCAGGACCTTCCCCTGGGCTGGACCCAGGTTACGCTCTCCCTGGAAACTAGAAATAGCAGCCATATTAAGAATCTACTTAGTTCCTTAAAGAAAGAAGGGTTAAAAATAGAAATTCTTTAAAAAATTTTTCCCGCCTTGCAGGAATTTGTCACTAAATGCAGAATAGTTCTGTATGACCTAAATCATCAAGGTGGTGAATAGTGTGAACATAACTGACATCAGGATCCGGAGGGTGAATTCAGCGGGCAGGATGAAGGCAGTAGTATCGGTGACCATCGACGACCAGTTTGTTGTTCACGACATCAAGGTTGTTGAGGGTAACAACGGCTTTTTCGTGGCCATGCCCAGCCGGAAGGGGGCGGACGGAGAGTTCCGGGATGTTGCACATCCCATTACCACGGAAACCAGGAATATGATGCAGACGATGATCCTAGATGTTTATAGACAGCAAGAGATGGCTGACGAAGCTTGAGAGGAGCCTGGGCTCCTCTTTTGTTGTCTTGACCCTGGACAACGGTTGGGGTATATTCATAGCAGGTAAAGGAGGAATGTCGCTTGAGTACACTGGCTGCAGTTGTATTGGCCGCAGGTAAGGGAACCCGGATGAAGTCTGAAACACCTAAGGTGTTGTTCCCAGTGGCGGGAAAACCTATGCTGCAACATATAGTCGATACCCTTTCGGCTGCTGGGGTATCAGAAACTTATGTTGTTGTCGGCTACCAGGCCCAGCAGGTAAAAGACAGCGTCCACGGTGATATAACCTGGGTAGAGCAGCGGCAACAATTGGGAACCGGACATGCTCTGGCTCAGGCTGCGACGCATTTGCGAGATTATTCCGGGGATGTTTTGGTATTAACCGGGGATATTCCCCTGCTTTCTACAGAGTCCTTGGCCCAGCTGGTGGAGACCCATCGGCAAGACAAAAACGCGGCCACAGTATTGTCTGCCAAGGTGCCGGAGCCCCGGGG
>Ga0079223_10001755_pt1 | contig 13127 bp, 10 predicted proteins | sample Stecom2011_FD_75072 | JGI IMG/M metagenome (GOLD analysis project Ga0079223, IMG submission 75072) | Agricultural soil microbial communities from Utah to study Nitrogen management - Steer compost 2011 | ecosystem: Environmental > Terrestrial > Soil > Agricultural land | place: USA: Utah... | reverse complement strand
GCCCGGGTTTTTCACCGGCGGATCCCGCTTTCCTCCACGGGGTCGAGGTCTTTAACGGCAACCCCCGGCATGACTCCCATAACAGGCCTGCTTATCATTTCGCCAAGAAACACGGATTACTGATGCTCTCCGGCTCGGATTTCCACCAAAAAGCCGATGTGGCCAGGGGCGGGATCGCCACTACCCGGCGGATTAAGACCCCTGAAGAACTCCTCCGGGTCCTGAGAGATGAGGATTTCGAGCTGGTAACCACTGCCGGCCGGCCTCTTTCCACAGCCAGGGTTTTTACGGACTTCCTTGATCTTTTACGGTCAAGGAGAACAAGGAGGTTAAGGAGATAGTAAGGGTTTAGCCGGATTCAAGATCTTATTTGCCGGCGGCGCGCAGATCCTGGTTTTATTTTGGAAAGGAAAACAAAAAAAGGAGAAAAGAGCGTTTTTCGTGAAGCTTATTGTACGGCCTATTCTCACAGAGATATATTCTATAAAAATATATTCTTACAAAGATAATAAAAAGGCGCCGGTTTTTTCCGGCGCCTTTTCAATGTTTTGATGATTACTTCATCAGATCTTCAGCGTAGGATTCCAGATGGCCGGGTTCAACCTTTACGCCTTTATCCTTGAGTTCCTTGATGTAAGTCAGAACCAAGTGGGTCATGACCGCACCCGGGCGGGGATAACCGGCAACGATATAATGGTACATCGGCTCCGTCTCCCCGTCTTCCTGTTCCATCTCGGCCCGGATGTTATCAGGGCTGATCAGGGTATTGCCGTGCCTGAAGATGACTTTATCCATGGCGTTGTAGACATCTTTGCTCTCTTCGACCAGGCCGTAATAATCAAGCAACTGCGCAAAGACATAGTTGGAGGTGGTGTAGACATCCTTCCCCTGGTCGGATTCGACGGGTTCACCGTCTTCTGTCCGGGTCATGCACCAGCCCGTGGTGGTCCGGTTGTTTTCATAGAGGGTCTTGAGGATCTTTTTGATCCTCTCCTCAGGGATGAAAGGCTCTTCGCCGATGGAAAGCAGGGCCCAGATGGCATCCAACTGGTTGAGCCAGGTGTCCGTATTTATCTTACCCGTCTTCGGGTCATAGCAGGTGACGTAGTATTCCAGTTTCAGGCCGTTTTTGTTTTCCGCTTCCCGCCACATCTTATCAAGGTATTCTGCGGCAGTGGCGAAGTGCTTGTCGTATTTCTCTTTGGCGGCCTGGTCATTCATCAACTCTGCCATAATGCTCATCGCCTTGCAACCGCCCATAAAGATGGTCAGGTCATAGGCGTCGAGCCCGAAGAGGGGCAGGTTGTCAAAGGTGTTTTTAACATCGTTGGGATAGCCTTCCGGAATCCCGTCGCCGTCCAGATCCAGCTTCTACAGGTAGTCGTAGCCAAATTTCAAGGTCTCCCAGTTTTTCTTGAGGAACTCCATCTTCCCGGTGAACCGGATATTCCGCAGGACCCGTATGGCCAGCTTCGGGAAGAGGTCAATCCAGTAGTTACTGTTATACCAGGCATAATCACTGACATTCCGCAAGGGGTGCCCCTTGTTGAGGGCAGCCAGGTCATGGGCGACGCTTCCTTTCACCTTGAACTGGTCATAGATCTGGGTTAAGGAGACCCCCTCGTAGGCTTCCGGATGGTCCAGGAAATGCTGGCGCCGGTCGGGGAAGGAAGCGTGGTGGTGGTAAAAGCGCTTGCTGGTATCCTCCGCCAGGATGGAATTGATAAAGCTCTGGCAGAGCTCTTCCTCGATCTCGGGGAAGAGGAAGAGCAGGACCATTGAGTACCACTCCACGTCCGACGGGTCGAGATAGGAGTAGTCAAAACACTCCAGGAACCGCGCACGCTCGCCCTCGTCGTCTTCGACCCAAACAGCAGCGTTGGAGATGGGGAAGCTGAATTCGTTAAAGATCAAGCGGGCAACCCGCAGGGCGCCTTCCCGGTCGTCTTTATAGGAAGGGCTCTTCCGGATCTGCTGGTAAATCCGGTTTTGCAAATCCAGGGTCCGCTCGAGCCACTTGGGGTAGTTCTCCAGGGCGATCTTGGTCATCTCCAGGGCCCGGGTTTCTTCATTATCAAAATATTTGATGTATTTCCGGTCGAAGGTGGCGCCGTCGTTATACCACTGGACCGGGAAGTCCAGGACAACGGCGAACGGTATGGTGGCCGTGGCGCCCGGCTCCAGGGTCAAGGTGACGCTGATTGCCGCGCCGTAATCCTGGTTGGGGATGGCGTCCCGCTTCTCAAAGAAGGTACCGTCCTTATTCAAAAGGAGGTCCTGTTTGAGCCGGTTCAGGCAGAAATAAGGCTGGATGTCGATTTTCGCCCCGTCAATTTGCGGAACGGCAATCACCATACGGTCCTCACATTCTTTACTGCCCATGACTACGCCGCAGAAACCGTCTTGGGTGAATTCCTTATGGACATGGCCTTTCACCGGCGTGGAGCAGGCATAGACCGTATCCTGGTCCAGCGGTTTCAACTCTTTTTCCTGGAGGTTTACCAGGGACGGCCTGGGAAGGACCAAAGATATCTGCCGGGCTTCGCCGGTTTTATTGGTAATAATGAACTCCTCCACTCCGGCCGGGATTAATGTCTGGATATTCCCGGAGAGGAAGGGAGAGATCATCCTCCGTGTAACAGTGACATCCTCCAATTCGAAGGTCATCTCCGCCAGCGGCGTGGCCAGGGAGATGGAGACCTGGTCTTCAGAGACGGGCGAGTGGTAATAGTTTTTCAGTGCCGGCACATCTTCCGGCCCTTCGACCAGCCGGGGGTTCCTGGTAGTGAGCATGGTATGTTTCTTTTCACCAACACGAATAAAAGGCGCAGAACCCAACTGCAGCCCGTTATGGTATAAGAGGATCAATCTGCCGGCATTATTCAAGCGGTTATAAAGGCCTTCGGGGGAGATACCGATCGAAAGGGTCGGCGCCCCCATGAGGGCAATGGTCTGCGGGAACTGGAGGGTTTTTGACATACCCTGAAAATGTACGACCATTTTGTTCTTGACGTAGGATTCGGAGATCTCTGAACCGGACATGGTAAAGAAATCCCGTATGTGTAGCTTTTCAGCTCCTGCCATCGAATAATCTCCTTTCGTTAACATACTATTTTTCCCTTATGTACCAGGTAATAAGGGTTACACCCCTGCCAAGTATAGCAAAAACTATTATTGCTGTCAATCAAAATGCGGTAAAGGTTGTGGCAACCAAAGATATCGCAGTTAGGACTGGTTGATATATTATACATAATTTGGTGTGTTTATCATAAATAAAGAGTTTGAATGAGACTATTATGGGATAATACCCTCTATGCCATTAACCCGGATGGGACAAAAAAATGGAGTTATGAGCTGGATGATGAAACACCGTCCTTCCCGGTAATCGGAGAGGATGGTACGATCTACGTGGCAAGTGAAAACAGTGGAGTTTTGATATTGAGCCCAAGGCCGGCTCAAGGGTTGGTTCACCTGTAATAAATAGGGACGGCATGATCTATTTTGGAACTGATGACTATTACCTACATGTGATTGATCCTCAGGAAGGAACAGCTAAGAAAATTATTAAGATTGGTGATGCCTCCAAGCTGGGCGGTGGTTTTCGTCTCGTGATCGGGAAAGATGGGATCTTGTATATAGCAAGCGGGGATGGTCACTTGTATGCCACAACACCCGAAGGAGATATTAAATGGTAGTTTAATTAAACAGTATACCTGCGGATCAACAAAGCGGTTATTTGATCGCAGGTGTTTTCCCGGTTGCTCTATTATTGACAGGCGCTTTTATTCTAATCAGTTGTTCTACGCAGATTGGTATGCTAATGGAGATGGATAAAACCCCCATATCTTTAAGTAGCGGGGCAATCGGGAAAGAAACCCTCCTGAAAATAGTTTATGTAGGGATTGGAATATTCGTTATCGCCAATGCCATACCCAAGCTCAGCCAGGCAATTATTACAACGGTGATACAAAGAAATACAGGAATAAGTACAAACACATGGGTTTCTTTTGTTAGTATAGGAATGCAATTGCTTATTGGTACGTTTTTATTCTTAAAAGCGAAAGAAAAATCTTGAATAGAACCATACACGGGCCGCAACTTGTTGGACCTTTCCGGCTCCGACGATTGATGGCTCAGCCCCGGGAGGACCCGGCTGGTTCCGGCATTGGTGGTCTATGGTATTTCTTATTGATTATTCTGTTCATTGTGGTAAAATGAACAATAACGGCAAATTTTCACCGCCGGTAAAAACGGACATTATAAAGCAAGGAGGTTTTTGGATGAACATAAAAAAAGAACTCTTCGGTAAAACCAAAGACGGCAAAGAGGTCATGCTTTTCACATTGACCAACGCGCAAAACGCCACCCTCAAAGTGAGTACTTACGGCGGGACCATTACCGCCCTGGAGGTTCCTGATAAAGACGGGAACTTCGCCGATGTGGTGCTCGGCTTTGACAATCTCGAAGATTACCTGGGCGAGCACCCGTTTTTCGGGGTAATTGCCGGGCGTTATGCCAACCGGATCGCCTTCGGTAAATTCACTTTGGACGGTGTAGAATACAAACTCGCGGCCAACCACGGCCGGCACCACCTCCACGGCGGGGTTACCGGTTTTGATAAAGTGGTGTGGGACGGGGAAGAGGTCAAGACCGGCGATGCTGTCGGGGTCAAACTGACTTACCTCTCAAAAGACGGGGAGGAAGGGTACCCCGGGAACCTGCGCGCCACCGTCACCTATTGGTTGACCAACGATAATCAACTGGTCATCGAGTACGAGGCGGAAACCGACAAGCCCACCGTTGTCAACCTGACCAACCATAGTTATTTCAATTTGAGCGGCGAGGGCTCCGGCGATATTCTCGACCACGAGATCATGATCAACGCCGACCGGTACACTGCTGTGGATGATGAGTTGATCCCCACCGGCGAATTGGCGCCGGTTAAAGGCACCGCCCTTGACCTGACAACCGCAAAGCCGATTCGTGCCGGTTTCAACGAGTTGAAGGACGGGTATGATCACAACTACGTCTTGAATAAGGAAGGCAATGAGTTGTCCTTGGCCGCCAAGGTCTTCGATCCGAAGAGCGGGCGGAAGATGGAAGTCTATACCACACAACCGGGGGTACAGTTCTTTACCGGGAACACCATGAACGGGACCCTGAAGGGCAAATCCGGCCAGATTTACCATAAACATTCCGGTTTTTGCCTGGAAACGCAGCATTTCCCGGACTCCCCCAATCATGAGTCTTTCCCCACCACGCGGTTGAACCCCGGCGAGACTTTCCGGGAGAAGACGATCTATAAATTCCTTGTCTAATCGTTGGTACAGGAAATAAAGATGGGAAAAAAGGGTGTCAGGCCTGGTCTGACACCCTTTTTCTATCCAGGCCAGAGCCCTGCGGCGCCCATTGTTTGCCCCCCGTTGTGGGGGAGGCGCGCTTGGATAAAAATAAAAAATGGAAGGAAAAAAATAGGATGCAGCGAAATAAATGTAGTATTATTAATAAAAAAAGCAAATCGTTTGCGAAGAAAGGAGCAGGAAAATGAAGAACAGGCTTTACCCTATGGGTCCCGGGGCGATCCTGGATAATACCTTTTTTATCCTGCGGGACCGGTTTTGGAAGTTCCAAGGGGTAATCTTCCTCTCCTATCTGCCGGTGATTATTATCAGTCTTTTGCTCTTTATTCTTTTTGTACCCACGCTCATGAATGCCACGGATATCTTTACCGGGTTGGAACTGGGGGAAGAGGCGATTTCTTCGTTTTTCACATCCATGGGGGGATATTTTGTCGTTTTATTCCTTTCCTTGATGGTCGCCTTCATTATCGGTTCCATCTATATGACCGGCGGGGTTATCAAGCTTTTCGCCACCGGCCTCGAGGGGGAGGAGTGCGGTGTCAGGCAGGCCCTGGCAGTAGTAAAGGGTAAACGGTGGCGGTTCATTGGGGTCTTTTTTTCCTTACTGCTGTTAGGATCCGCTGTTCAGATTCTTTTAGGCCTTATCTTCAACGAACTTTTAGATACCGGAGCTGAATTGTACAGCCTCGTCTCGAACCTGGTGGGAATGGCTTTGATGTTTCTTTTCTCCCTGAGTCCAGTGGTGCTTTTTTTGGAGGATAAAAAGACCTTCGCCACCCTGCGGCGGGCGTTCACCCTGATGGCAGGGCACAGGTGGCGGTTGGCCGGTACATATCTCCTTGTTATCCTCCTGGCTTATATAATAATACTGATCCTCTACGCCCTGGCGATCCTCCCGGCGGTCCTCTTTATTGTCCTGGGCACGCGCTATGATCTGATCGCTTTTTACATTATCGGCGGTCTGTTGAGCATTGCCGCAATTTTGCTCTTTAATGTCTTGTTCCTTGTCTACCAGCACGGTCCTTTGACCTGTATTTACTATGATTTGTTAATCCGGAAGGAAGGGTATGACCTGAGCCGGCGTATGACGGGGCAAACACCGGCAAGCCCGGCGCCGGGAATCCCGGGCGCACCGGAGCCACGGCCGGACGGGCCGGACGGCAGGGGCCTGGAATCATAAAAGGCGGGGTATTCAACTGTGGAGCTTGATGAGTTACGCACGCAAATAAGAGAGATCCTGGCAGCCCCGGAGTTCAACTACGAACCCTGGTGGGGGCAGGAGTGGCTGGAAAAGCTTTCGGATCTACTCAGACGTATTCTTCCCACCGGCGGCGCCATGGAGCTTTTCGGTTTGCCCATAGAAACCCTTCTTAAATGGATTGGCCTCTTACTCCTGCCCTTTTTGCCTTTTCTCCTGTTTCGTCTAGGCAAGAACTATTTCATTGGCGAACCCTGGAAAAGGGAGGGGAAAAAAGCGCCACAGGCCAAGGAGACCTGGCAAGGGTTGAAAAGGAAGGCGGAAGAAGCGGCCGGCAGGGGGGAGTTCCTTTTTGCCCTCCGCTTTCTTTACCTGGCGGCGCTGGAGTTTTTCCGGGCGCGGCACTTATTGACCTCCGGAAAAAGCGGGACTGACCGGGTGCACTTGAAGGAACTCGCTTTTTCCTTGGGCGAGAGGAACCGGGGTTATCTGGCCTTTCAGCAATTGGTCGGGCTCTTTCAGGAAAAATGGTATGGATTGCGGGAATGCCGGCCGGGTGATTATCGCCGCGCCGAAGAACTTCTGGCAGAGATCGGGGAAGGTAATCGATGAGACCGGTGCGCGTTTTCGGCCTGCTTCTGGCGATCGCTCTCGCTCTCTTCTTTACCTTTGGCTATGCCGTAGCCGTACGGGAACAGCTGACCCTTTATCACCCGGAGAGCTCCGGACAGTACGGGTATAAAGGGGTTTTTTTGCTCCTGCAAAGAGCAGGCTATACCGTCAAGACAGTGAAGGATTTCCCTCTGGAATCGCGCGGGCCGGTTATCTGCTTTACCGGGAGATTTGTCCCTCTGGAAGAAAAAGAGAAGATCCTGGCATGGGTGGAGTCCGGCGGTACGGTGGTGGAGATGGCCGGTTCCCTCCCCCGGCTCCTGCCTTTTGAAGAGGAATATAAATTCATCGTCCCCGGCCGGGAAGGGGCCGTTTCCCAACGGCCGGTTTTTTCCGGGGTTGAATATTACCCCATGGGTGCGGGTTTCTTCACCCTGCGCAGCCCGGAGAACGGTCTCTACCATATAGACGGGGATTACCTCATCTATTTCCACCGTTACGGTGAAGGCGCCGTTATTACCTGGACGGATCCGAAGGGCCTGCTCAATAAGCATTTAAAAGCATACCCGGATAATGCCGTCGTTTTTACCCTGCTGATCCGGGAGTTTGCCCCCGGCGGCGACCTGTTTTTTCTGCATCCACCCATAGGTGCGCAGGGCGGGAAACGGGCGGCGCTCACCACTGCCCTGCAGGGGTTTCGCCCGCGACGGGGAGGGATTGCCCTGCTTTTTCTGGCGGGGATTTTGGTTTTTGGGAAGGCCACCGCCCGCCTGGGGCGGCCGCGGCCCCTGCCTGAGGAGACAGGCCGCAGTTACAGGGAGTTCCTTGACTCCCTGGCCGGACTCTTCCAGCAGGCCGGCGCCGGGTATTTTGTCCTGGAACGGCTTTTAGCAGATCTGCTGGCGGAGGCGGCGGCAGTGGCCAAGTTGCCGCCCGGAACCCCACCGGAACTCTTGGCAGAGAATTTGGCCCGGCTCACCGGCGGCGACTTTCGCCGGCTGCCGGAGATTGCCGTGAAAATTGAGAAGGCAAGGGCGGAGGCCGCCGGAGGGGGAAAAAAGGCCGGGAGAAGGAGGAGAAAAGAGAACCGGCGCCAGTTATTAGCCGATGCGCTTTGCCTGGAAAGGTACAGAGAGGAGCTGGAAACATGGAAGAAGTCAAGGATCTCGTTGTAAAGGTAAAAGAGGAAACTGCCCGGATTGTTGTCGGCCAGGAACCGGTGATCGAAGGGGTGCTGCTGGCCCTGGTAACCGGGGGGCACGTCTTGTTGGAAGGCCCCCCGGGGGTGGCGAAAACATTGATCGCGAAAACCCTCGCCCGGACCCTTGGCATCCGCTACAAGCGGGTACAGTTCACCCCGGACCTGATGCCCCTGGATATTATCGGCGCCAGCATCTTTGACCTGCAAAAGCAGGAGTTTATCTTTAAACCCGGGCCGGTCTTCACCGATATCCTGCTGGCCGATGAGATTAACCGCACTCCCCCCAAGACCCAGGCGGCGCTCTTGGAGGCGATGGAAGAAAGGCAGATAACCGTGGACGGGCAGGCTTATCCCCTCTCCGAGGTCTTCACCGTTTTGGCCACCCAGAACCCCCTGGAGTACGAAGGGACGTACCCTCTTCCCGAAGCGCAGTTGGACCGGTTTTTGTTGAAAATAAAGGTTTCTTACCCGGAAGACCGGCACGAGGAGGAGCTTTACCGCCGTTACCAGGACGGGCCGGTGACCGCGGAGGAACTTGACCGGCTTACCCCGGTTCTCAATAAGGAGAGGATCCTGTGGCTGCGGGAGAAGATAAGAGAGGTTACCGTTCGCGAAGAGCTTTTTACGTATATCAAGAATATTGTCAGGGCCACGCGCGAACACCCCCTGCTGAACCTAGGGGTCAGTCCCAGGGGGGGCTTGTCGCTCCTGCGGGTCGCCAAGACGGCGGCGGCTTTCTGTGGCCGCGACTACCTTATCCCCGATGACATCCGGGACTACGTCCTTCCCGTCCTGCGCCACCGGTTGCTCTTAAAAGCGGAAGCCCAGATCGAAGGGGTTACCGGCGACCAGATTCTCGAAAGGATCCTTGCCGGGATCCCGGTACCGAGGTAAGCGAGGTCAGGGCGGATGTATATCACCTGGGCCTTTCTTGCGCTTCTACTCCTTTACGGAGCGTTCTTTCTCTTTTTCCCGTTCCGCGGCGTCCTGCTCCTTTCTTTCCTGATCTTCCTTGGCTTGTACGGTCTTGATCTGCTGTTGACAAGGAGGCGTGCTTCCAGGGAGAAAAAGGTCCCGGCAGCGAAGCGTTCCTTCAAAAACCCCGTTTATCTGGGGGAGGTTTGCCGGGTGGAGGTGAGGGTAGAAAACCCGTTTCCCCGGATGCTCCGGGTACGGGTACAAGACGAGCCGCCCCATGATCTCCCGGCGGCTGGGCGGAAGGATGAAGGCGCCGGCCCTGGCGTTACCGGTACTGGCACCGGGACTGTCACAGGCACGGGCAGAGGCAAACGTACGGGGTACGCGCGGCTTTCTGTCCCGCCCCGCGGTTCCGCTGCTTTTGCCTATGAACTTCTCCCTGACAAGCGGGGAACTTTTCCCTTCGGCCGGATTAACCTGGAGTACCCGGGGGTCCTGGGCCTTTATTCCCACCGTCATGTAATCGGGAGGGAAGAAAGCCTGCGGGTCTACCCGGATCTGGCGGCTTTAAACGACCATCTCCGGCGGATCCTTCCCGGCGCCACGCCCACAGCCGCCTACTACCGGAAACTGGGCGATGCGGGAAGGGAATTCTGGCAGTTGCGGGAGTTTCTCCCCGGCGACGATTACCGGAAAATCAACTGGAAAGTCACGGCCCACGTGGGCAAGCCCATCCTCAATGAGTACCGGCCGGAGAGGGACCAGAGCGTTTATTTGTTCTTTGACACCGGAAGGCTCCTCTATGACCGGTTGCACGGGAAGACCACCCGCTTGGACCATATCCTGGATTCCGCGTTTATCCTGGCCTACAGCATTTTGGAACAAGAGGATCAGATCGGCGGGATCAGCTTTAACCAGCGGGTCGAGAGGTTCCTGCCCGCCGGCAAAGGCATCCGCCATCTCCGGCTGTTTCTGGAGAAATTCTACGATCTGCAGGCGGTCATGAAGGAGAGCAACTACCGGGCGGCCTTTCATTTTTGGCAGCAGCGCGTGAAGAAAAGGTCGTTGCTTTTTGTCTACACCGATATCGTTGACGCCGAGTCCTCGCGGGAACTGGCGGAACACCTTTCCCTTCTTGCCCGCAATCATCTGGTGGTCTGTGTTTTGTTGCCCCATCCTTATTTGGACCGTACAGCCGCCGGTCCCGTAACCAGCATTGACCAACTCTACAAAAAAGGCGTTGCCCTCGAATTACGGTTGGAAAGGGAACGCCTGAGGAAACTCCTTACCGGGCGCGGGGTAAAAGTTTTGACGACGGATGCGGAAAGCATTCGCCGGAGTGCGGCGCAGCACTATCTGTTCTTGAAAAACAAAGGCCTTTTTTAGCTTGGTTATTGGTCCTCCCTTTCGGACCGGTTTTTTTGCAGCGGCCGGTGATGGAAGTAGAAGAGGAGCAGCAGGGCGGTGACAGCGGCAAAGAGCAGCCGGCCCCATTCGGGAATCACCTGTGTGCTGATGGTGCTGAGGAACCCTTCGATTAGCCCGGCGATGACAACCAGGAAAAAAGCGCCGGTCACCAGTTTCACCGCTGTTTTGCCGTAAAGCCGGAGTACGTCCCGCCTGCGGTAATCGCCGGGGAATAAAAGGGCGCGGGCCAGGCAGAGGCCGGCGGCCCCGCTCAGGCTGAAGGCGGTCAGTTCGATTACCCCGTGGGGGAGGATCATCGCCCAGAAGGAAAGAAAGAGGCCGGCCCGGAAGAATTCGCCGGCCAGGGCGCCGATGAGGAGGCCGTTAAGGACCAGGGTATAAACGGTGAGTACGCCGAAGAGCATACCACCGGCAAAGGTCATGATCAGGACTTGCAGGTTGTTGGTGAGCAGGAGCGAGGATAAAAACGGGCGAAAACTCCAGGGAGTAGTAAACCAGGAGTCTTCCCGGTATCTCTCAATGAAGCTCTGGAGGAATCCCGCAGGGAAGAGGCTTTCAAGCAAATCCGGCCTCCAGAGACGGGCAAGAAAACCCATGACCATGCCGGTAATCAGTAAGCCGAAGGAGAAAAGGAAGATTATTTTATTCTCCCGGATCAGCCGGGGGAGATCGTATACCAGGAAACCCTTTACTTTGCGCAGGGAAACCCTTTTGTTGCGGTAGAGATGGTGATAGGCCCGGCCGGTCAAGTCATTGAGAAAGCTGCGGACATCTTCGGGGAGGTTATGGGTTTCCGCAGCCGCCAGGTCGGTTGCGGCCTGCCGGTAGAGGACGGAAAATTCGATCAATTCCTGGGGTGTAAAAGAGGTCAGCTTGGTTTTTTCCGCCTTCCGGAGTAAATCGTAGAGTCTTTGCCAGCGTTCCCTGCGGGTTTCCACAAAAGAACGGGTCATGGTTACACCCCCCGGTGGACCAGGTGTTTATTTAGAGAAGGATTCCCCGGTGTACAGCCATAAACCGGAGAGTTCCGGGAGAGAGTTGAGAGCTCTCCAGGCACTTGATGGCAAACATCATAAGCAGAGGTGTTACTTGTGGGTAGAGATTATACGGTGATCACCCCGGAAAATGTCGCGCTCAAATACGAAATCGCCGGGATTGGCTCCCGCTTCCTGGCGCTTCTCATTGATACCTGCCTGCAGGCAGCCGTTATCCTTGGCATCTATTACAGCCTGGAATTGCTCGGGGTCGATAGTTTCCACGTGGAGATTGCCATCTCCTCTTTCAGCATCTCTCTTCTTGTTGGACTACTGTTGTTAGGAGTATTCTTTGTCTTCTTTGGCTATCACTTCTTTTTTGAACTGACCATGAACGGGCAGACCATTGGGAAAAAGATAGCCCGTATCCGGGTACGGCAGGAAGGCGGGTATGCCCCGGGCTTTTGGAATATCCTTTTGCGTAATCTAATTCGCCCTATCGATTTTTTCCCCTCCTTTTATGCGTTGGGGGTTGCCGCAATGTTCGTGAGCAAAAAGGCCAAAAGATTGGGAGACTACGTTGCCGGCACGATTGTAGTCAAAGAATCATCCACTACGAAACTAAAGGGTTTTTTGACCGCAGAGGAGGCCAGGAAGGAAAATGCGGGGGAAACAAAAGGGGAGGCCGTCCTTGTCGACCGCTTCTGGCTCTCCCAGATAATCGCCGCGCTTACACCTGAAGAATACCAAATCCTCCGGGAACTATCGCGCCGGCGAAAAACCTTGACCAACTTTTCTTCCCTGGCCAAAGAAGCGCTGGTGCGAATCGCCGCCCGCTTCGCGCAGGCGGACCCCGGCGCTTACGAGAGCGCGATTATGAAAATACAAACCATGACCGGAGAAGAACTTGAAGAAATCTTGCAGGTGATTGTGGATAGATGGGGCGGGGTGTAGTGAAGAGGGGGAGAATGGGTAGTAGTATCTGAAAGAGCTACCTCAACGTACTCAATTAATTTTTATGGTGAATCATTTCCTCAACCAGTGACAATTGAAATAAAAGAAGGTTACTATAATGAATTGCTAAAAAATACAATTGAACAGGAAGGTTGGGAAGCAAAGTGAATAAAAAGCATTTGCTGATTTCTACAATATATGTCTTTTTTATGGGCTATTTTAGCTTTGCTTTTTTTACTAATAAAATAATGAATGATATAAAAGTTCTTATTAATCCCCAAACTGTAGAACAAATAGAGGCTTTATTGAATTTTTATACTTATCAAGTAATATTTAATGCGTTAGGTGGTGTCCTATTTGATCAAGTCCAGATTAGTGTGTAAATTCCTCAGTTATCAATAAGCTTATCTGATATACGCAATATTGCTTTGATCATTGGTTTGTTTTTGCTCTTCTTGCCACTGAAGGTATTCACTCATATC